>Ga0209211_10001867_pt1 | contig 37999 bp, 28 predicted proteins | sample RifGroA2_FD_183992 | JGI IMG/M metagenome (GOLD analysis project Ga0209211, IMG submission 183992) | Groundwater microbial communities from Rifle, Colorado, USA - Groundwater A2 (SPAdes) (version 2) | ecosystem: Environmental > Aquatic > Deep subsurface > Groundwater | place: Rifle, Colorado...
TGACAAAGGCAGGATTAAAACTGCCAAAGATATTCAGAAAGCCTGAAGATATAGATAGGCCTGTTATTGTCAAGTTCCATGGGGCAGGCGGAGGGAAAGGATATTTCCTGGCTAAAAATATTAAAGACTTCAAAAGAAAAATAAAAATGCACCCTGGCAAGGAATATGTTATCCAAGAATATATTTTAGGGGTGCATATGTATGCTCACTATTTCAACAGCCCACTAACTGGTGAAACAGAAATCATGGGCTTTGACAAAAGGTATGAAAGCAATGTTGATTCATTAGGAAGGATATCAGCCAGAGACCAGATAGCTTTGCCAAAGGAGAATGTTGACCCAAGCTATGTCATTGTCGGCAATATACCTATTGTTGTCAGGGAGTCATTATTATCAAGGTATATAGAGATGGGTGAAAATGTTATTAAGGAAAGCAAAAGAATATCACCGCCTGGCTTATTTGGCCCTTTCTGCCTGGAAACTGTAATAACACCTGATGAGGAGATTTACTGCTTTGAAATTTCAGCAAGGATTGTTGCCGGGACAAACCCTTATATTCATGGAAGCCCGTATACCTGGCTAAGGTATAACGAGCCGATGTCAACTGGGAGGAGAATAGCCAGAGAGATAAAATTAGCAATACAACAGAATAAATTGAATAAAGTGCTAGGGTAAAATGATTAGCCAAAAACAAATAATCCAAATACTGGAAAAATATGACAAGAGCAGCATAACTATAGGCGTGCTTGGCGGGCATTCTGCTTTGGACATCTGCAGAGGAGCTAAAAAACTCGGATTTAAGACACTGGCTGTATGCCAGAAAGGCAGAGAATTAACTTATGCTAAATATTACAAAACAAGGGAAAATAAAGGGATTGTTGATGAGATAATATTAGTTGACAAATTCAAGGACATTGTTAAAAAGGAAGTTCAGGAAAAATTAAGAGAGTTAAATACAATCTTTATTCACAACAGGTATTTCTGGGTATATTGTGATTATAAAGAAATTGAGAACAAATTTTTAGTTCCGATATTTGGCACAAGGAATTATGTAAAACTTGAGGAGAGAGATGTTCCTAAGAACCAATATTATATTCTGCAAAAAGCAGGGATTAGGATGCCAAAAATTTTCACAAATCCTAAAAAAATCAATAAGCTGGCTATTGTTAAAGTTGCAGAAGCAGCCCGCGGCTATGAGAGGGCATTCTTCTTCTGTAATAACTATGGAGAATACCTAAAAAAATCAAAAGAGCTTTTAGATAAAAAAACAATAACAAAAGAAGCGCTTAAAAAAGCTGTTATTGAGGAGTACATTGTTGGAGCGCAGGTTAATTTTAATTATTTTTACAGCACTTTAACAAATGAGTTGGAGCTGATGGGCACTGATACAAGAAGGCAGACAAATTTAGACGGAATTTTAAGGCTGCCTGCTGCTGAGCAGATGGAAGTTCTGAAATATATAAAGCCAAAATTAATTGAAACAGGGCATATTTCTGTAACAACAAAGGAAAGCATTTTAGAGAAGATATTTTCAATTGGGGAGAGATTTATAGCAGCATGCAAAAAAATCCATCCGCCAGGGATTATAGGGCCTTTTGCACTGCAGGGAGCAGTTATAGCAGAAGAAGGCAAGGAAGATATAGTTATTTTTGATGTTTCAATGAGAGTTCCAGGAAGCCCTGGAACAATGTTCACGCCTTATTCCGGGTATCTGTATGGAGATTCGATTTCTTATGGCGAGAGAATAGCTATGGAAATCAAAAAGGCTTCTGATGATGGCAAGCTGGATTTGGTTTGCAGTTGATTATTACCCGCACTCATAGCTTCTTTTATTTGTCTTAATCCCTTTCCTAAACCTGTACTGCTCTTCCTTGAATGTCCTTGCACCAACCTGTGTTGGATAGTTTCCAGTTAAGCAGGCTAAGCATAACTCGTTTTTTGGCAGGCCGATTGCCCTTATCAGGCACTCTACACTGTTATAAATCAGAGAATCAGCTCCAAGATCCTTGGCTATTTTAGCGCAAATCTTTTTGTCAATCTTTTCAGGATCCAGCCTTTTTTCATAATGGGGGGCCAAAAGCTCGCTTAAGGTTGACATGTCAATGCCGTAAAAGCATGGCGCTTTAATTGGAGGGCAGGAAACCCTTACATGCACCTCTTTTGCTCCTCCAACTTCCTTAAGATACCTTATTATCTGCTTTGATGTTGTTCCCCTTACAATGCTGTCATCAACCAATAAAACCTTTTTTCCCTTAAGAACCTGCCTTAGGGCAGTATATTTGTTCTGCACCTTGTCTTCCCTGCTCTCGCCTTCAATAAATGTTCTTCCGATATACCTGTTTCTTATCAACCCTTCCACAGAAGGCAGCTTAAGCTCATAAGCAAATGCATCTCCTGCTGCTTTTGCTGTGTCCGGCACCGGCACTACAATATGGTCTTTTGTTATTTTTTCAGTTTCTAATTTAGCCAGCTCCTTGCCTAACCTTACTCTTGCCAGATAAACGCTTCTTCCGTTTAAAACAGAGCTTACATGGGCAAAATAAACCCACTCAAACATGCAGTAAGCCTTTTTTTTGCATTTTGCATATCTTTTGATTTGTATATTACCATTCTGCACTGTAATCATCTTGCCAGGCTCTAATGATTTTACATCATAAACCCCGCAGTTAACCAGGGCATTGCTTTCAGAAGCAGCCAACAGCATGCCGTCCTTTGTTCCGTAGCATAACGGCCTTAATCCCAAAGGATCCCTTACAACAGCCATGTCACCATAAGCATTAATAAACACGATGTTGTAAGCGCCATCAAACTTCCTGCTTAAGTTATGGAATACCTTTGTTAAGCTTGGCTTAACCTTGCCCATCAGCTCTCTGGCCAGATAGTGCATTATAATTTCAGTGTCTGTATCAAAAACCATATGATAGCCCGGCTTTGATATTAATGCCTTTTTTAAATCAGAATAATTTACCAGGTTGCCATTAAAGCAGAAAGAGAACCATTTCCACATTCTTCCGTGATGCCTTTCAAACGGCTGGGCATAGCTTCTTTCTCCTGCGCCAAAGGTGGCATACCTTACATGGCCAATTCCCTTGTTTCCCGCATACCTGCTGAATATTTCAACGCTTTTTAATTTGTCATTTGTCCTGAAAACTTCATTAACTGTGCCTAATTCCTTATAAGTGTCTATTAGCTGAGCCCTGTTTTTGTTGTAGGTTGTAATGCCTGCGGATAACTGGCCGCGATGCTGCAGGTTAAGCAACATTTTGTATAAATAGAATAAGGCTTTATTTGCACTGTCGCCGTCTTCCTTGATATAGACGGCTGCTATACCGCATTCGTGCTTAGCTTCACCACCCATTTTGCAGGAAAAAGTGGTAGTGGGAAGTATTTAAAGGTTTCTGTTACTTTGTAAAAAAGATTTTTTGGTCTATCTCCCCACTATATTCTCTGTTAGCTTTAAAACTGTTGGCAATTGCGCAGGATCTATGGTTAATGCACCTTTGCTAGGATGTGAACCTGTTGAACAATCTTTTTCATATAGGGCTTGTTTGGTATAACTTATTAATTGAGATAGGTCTAGCATAGCTTCAGTTTTTCCAGCCAACCTATATGAAATTTTTAATTTTTCTTCGGGTAGAAGAACTTCCCCTTTAAATTGAGGTAAATCTTTTCTGCTTTTTTGACCTACCATCACAACACGTATATCTTCAAAGCCAGGTTCTCTATATATATTTAATCCTATCTCGTCTGCTATTAATCCAGCATATTTAGCAGCAAATTGGTTAGTATCTACAATCTGGGATAAATTCACAAAAACAAAACCTCTTCCCGTATACACCACTTCATTTTTTTGGTTTCTATCTTGGGTTATAGTAGTTATTACTCTTGAGAAATCTTTCCGGAATACACTCCAGCATTCTTCAATGCCATCTGATATATGGCAGTCATATCTCCTACTTATTAATGCCCTCTTTATTCTAGCCATTGATTCTGCATAATTAGAAAAAAAGTGGGTAGTGGCATACAAAGTAGTATCACTACCTATCTGTTTTACACTCTCCATAGTTATCTTTCTGTTCTCTTCTGTCCATAATACTTGGGGAACTAAATCAAAATCATAAGCCACAAGAGAGCTTTTTCCTGCTTTTGTGTCTACTTTATATTTCACAGCATCATCCACCGACACCTGATTTCCATTCTCCAATGCACGGCAGTCATCTAAAGCACCAATCATAGCCAGATATGATAAGTCAACATTGTTTTTGTCTATATTTTTAGCTAGTATATAGGCTATAGTTGTAGCAGCTAATTCTCTTTCTCCAGAAATGCTATAATCTTCACAATTTAAATTCACCACGTTACTAGGGATTACTTCACCCTTAACAACTTCCCGTGAATGATGGTCAATAATTATTGAAGGTACTCCCAATTTATTAGAAAGGGTTCCTATATCATTAAGTTTTTCGGAACCAACATCAATAAATACCACACCTACTTTCCCTATTTCATACTTTTTTTCAATCGCCCCGTAGATTCTTTTAATAACCTCAGTATATGTCTTTTCAATATGATAAATGTCTCCAACATTTAGCCCAAGTCGTTTTAAGGCTTCTTCCAGTATTATTGAGCCACATATACCATCAGCATCTGTATGGCTAACAATAACCAAATCTTTATACCTGCCTTCTCTTAGCATTGACGCTGCTTTTTGAACTTCTCGTTCAAGAGATGAACAAGATAGTAATTTAGTTTTTGGCATTAGATAGAACACCTCCTAAAAAATTTCTTAAATTTATGTATTGCTCTTGATGGTCCAAATAATAAGCCTTATGTTCTTTTTCTAACCTATCTATTGCATGTAAAGCATTTACCAGCCATTCCGTTTGTGACCTTTTATAATCTTGCCCCCTACTTTGGTAAAGCTCTTTTACCTGAATTTCTTGTCTTTTTCTTTCCTCAAAAAAACAATAAAAGGTAACTGCTCTATAGATGGTAGCATTATCTCTTGCTAATTTTAGATTATCCATAACCTCATTTGAATTTTGGTTTATAATCGGCTTGTAATTCATTTCAGACAAAATTTTCTCCATTGTGTTCAAACCATAAATGGTAATACCATGAGTAGCAGAAGTTATCCCTTCATCTTGCAATTTTTTCCTAATCTTTTGAGTATAGAACTCAACATCTTTACCGGAAGTATCCCCTTCTTTTATTACTCCCGATATCACTTCTCCAAGCCGTTCAATCATCTTCTTTTTCTCTTCCTTTGTTGGGTCACCAGTAAACGCATTGATTAGTATATCCCTTAATTCGTTATATGTCATTACAATACCATTGATGGGGTTTTCTCTTCTGCTGTGAAGATCCTTATTAAAGATTTCAGATGCAGTGTTATACGCCCCTACTTGAATATTAAGAATATCATCTCTCAGCCTATCCCCTTCGTTATTGGAGGGAATTGCATTTGTATATTCTATGAGGTCAACCAAATCAAAAACAAAGGGGGTCACTCCCCTATCTTCACAATCTATCGCTCGTATATAATCCTGAATTCCTTCACCTTCAAATATATTTATATTTAATGGGTGAAAGTTTCTAAAATAAGTTTTTACTGCCCTATCTTGTTTTTTTGTGTATTGAGCAGGAACAAGTCCTTTAATATTTTCAAAACTCCCTATAAGTGGGATAAACCAATTAGTAACCGAATAACTGGCCTTTGCATCAAACCCTGCTGTTCTCAGCCTTGACCTAACCTTTCCAGCAAGGTCCCACTCTCCTTCACCAATATATGTGGGCATAACTCCTTGGATATAGCCCAATATTTTACCTAGTGTTCTTAAAATTTCTGCTCGTTTCTCTATTGGTTTTTCATCTAAATAAGCAGACAATTTTTTTGGCTTTTTAATATCAATTTTTTCACTAACTGATTTTGCTACAAGTGCAAATATAGATTCTGGAAAATCAACACTTTTAGTAACTAAAATGTGTGCATGTGGGTCATCCACATCAAATACCCTATCTTCTAAACCAAGGTACTTTTTAATTTTTAATAATGCACCAGAACTCCTTTGGTATTTTTGTAAGTCTATTCTAAGAACACCTAGTGGCTCATATCTAGCAATTTTTTCTAAGATAGGATCGCCCAACATATCTAACTTTTTTGTGAGGTAATGAGAAATTGTATATTCCCTTGTAGCGCTATTAATACTCCACTCTAAATATGGTTCTCCTAATTTGGTTAAAGCAGACCATTTATCAGGTGCTACCTTCATCTCTAAAGCATGAATAAAAAATTTAAAATAAACATCATCATAAAATGTAGCGACCCTATGGGAACCACCCCTAACAAGAGGCATTTTTTCCATAAGATCAAAAAAGTTATTTTGAATTTTATCTTGGATTCCATTCCAAGAGCTATACAGTTTTTTTCTAATATGCTCTATTTCCCTTTCAATTCTGCCAGTTACCTCGTTGCTGTTTACCTGAATCCTATTTAAACACTTTAGGGTTAATTCATATAAAGAAGCCAAAGTTATTTTTGTTTCAAAATAATCTTCTATTTTGCCTTCCTTATCACTCATTTCATCAGCTTTAGTCTCGTATAAATCTATCAAGTGTGGTAAAATTGTTTCTAAACATATACCTGCCACCTTATGAACAGCGGTTTCTTTACCTTTGTTATTTTTATATTCCCTATGCACCCTAAGGTGCGTCAATAATATATCACTAACTGGTTGTTCGCTCTTCAAATGCTCTAGCACCCTTCTGAGATATGCTTCCTTTGTTCTTTTCTTTAGTTCTGATAATTCCATACTTATCTTATTTTTCACATCGTTACTGATAGAATTATACACCAAAGCATGAAGAGGCAAACGGTAGCTATCAATTGCTTTGAAGTTTAGAACGTATTGTGAATTGCTATTAGTCTGTTCATTTACAATAATATTAAATATACTTCCAAACTGTTCGCTCGCTTTTTGTTTTCTACCATCAAGAAGATAAGCTACTGCTAAAAGTTCATCTAACTTTAAATGTGCGTATAAAATAACCCCTCCCTTTTGGCTGTTATCACAACAGCCTTCCAACAAAGAAACTGCTTCTGTATATTCCCCATTTTTTATCTTTATTAAACTTAAAAGATACGTAGCCTCGGACCTAACAAATTCATCTTCCGCTGGCGGACTTAGTTTTTTACCTCTTTTCATAAATATAGAATATCTTTCTGGAGTGAGTTTTTCTGGGTTTTCTTCGTCTAACTTTACATCTAACTTTCTCTGTATCTTTGGAGGGAATTTTACTTTTTTGTCTATACTATCCCCTCCATAAGATAGATTCTTTTTTAAAATGGTATCCAAACACTCTTTGGCTTTTTCAGTATCACCAGAATTGATTAAGCTGATTGCTTTATACAACATGGCCTTGGGCAAGTACCTAAATTCCCCTTTTTCTCTATCATACCTGACTGCCTTCTCAAATTCGTTCTTTGCCTCTTCAAAATGATGCTCCGCATTAGCTAGAACACCATCCATAAAATGAACTTCAGCTACTAACCTATCAAACCTTATGGAAGGTAAATCTTCGGGGTCTATTTTTATCGGTCCGGGGATAGCTTCGATTAAATCATCCAGCATATTCACACCTACTACCACCCCTTTTTACAAAAAAATTACATAAAACTTTTATTTGAAGGGGAGATAAATATCCCCATATGATATACCCTATCAAAAATACCATGTAAATATGTTAAAAATAATTTATTTGAATCTTTAGTTTTTATAGCAGATTTAATGTCTTTATCTAGGTTATCTTTGAAATAATAAAATTGTATGAATTTTTCTCTGTCAAAATTATAGAGTACATCATAGAATTGCTTTAAATAGTCTAAGATTTTCTCATAAATTACGATTTCTTCCTTCTTGATTTTAGGTTCGTCTTCTATAAGATGTTTTGCTAAATCCCTATAAGCATCTAGTATCTGTTCAACAGCCCAAATTGTAGTGAAGATAGCATAAGTCTTTTTTTGATTTTTAAAACCATATATATTTAATGCTCTAAGGCAAAAATAGACTAACTTTGAACTTATCTTTTCTGTGTTTACAAGACCCTCCATCAACTTATAGTCCCCAGATCTTAGGTGTTTTTTACTCTCTTCAACAGAATTTGTAAGCATCAAAAACAGCCTTCGTATTAAAATCTCGATCTCTTCATTTTCCCCCCTAGCTATATTCTTTATTAGAATTCTATTATTTTTTTGGTCGACTATCTCTAACCCAAGTAGCCTATCTACTTCTAGCTGGATTAGGTTAATTATTCTAGGGTCGCTGTATGATACATTTAGTTCATCAATACCTTCTATGTATGGGATTTCAAGGCACCTCTTGTGAAATTCCTTTAGAGTTTTAAATTCTATATCTACACTACTCTTGTTATTGTTAAAAGTAGCTGGTGACAGAACCAAAGCATGGTCCGTTTCCTTTAATTCTATTTCGTCCCCCTTTTTAATATTATTTTTTTTAACCCACTTAGATGGTAAAGAAACCATCAAAGTAGCAGGCCCTATCCGTGAAACTTTTCTTTTCATAGCTATCACCCGAATAGCCTACGGTAATATTGTTGAGTATTTAAACTTTTCGAAGATATTCTAATATTATAACTTATTATTATAATATAAGATTGCTATTATAATATAATAAGAATGTTTATATATCCCATGGTTGACACTAATGTAAAGATTGCGGAAAAAGAGCTGAGATTTCAGAAATTGTGAAAAAGGTGGCTAAAATGGAAGGAGTAAAAGAAAGATTTGGGGGGGGTAATTTAGATAATTTCTTGAGTGAGGATTTATTTAAACAAGAACCAGACAAAAAATACGGCTCCTGGACTAAAACAGCGCAGTTAGTAAGATTAAAGCCATGGGAGCTTGACAAAAGGAAAAAAGAGGTTAAAGAAATTCTGAGCAAAGATCCTGTTTATTTAAAAATTCCTAAAGATATAGCTAATGCTGTTGAAGAGGCTTTTGCTGTTTTTTATGTAGTGAGAGAGGCAAGTTTGGATGCATACGAAGGCAGGTACGATAGGTTAACAAAGGCATTTCTTAATTTACAGGCGTACCATAGCAGCGGGCTTGAAGGATATATCCAAAATATGAAAAATGCCGGCATTATAAAAATACCCCCAAATGAATGTGGCATAGAGCCTGTTGAATTGACTATGGATTTTTTCAAGCATAAGGATGATGTATTTAATAGCCTATTGGCAGGCTATATCCAGGGAGCTAAAGAAAGAAAAATCACAACAAAAGATGCCCTTGCTAAATACACCACTGCATATTTTATTGGTGTTATGAAAGCTGCTATTAACCAAAAGCAATTGTTTAATCCATTCTTTGAGGGAGTTAAGGATTATCGTATACAGTTAAGAAAAGGGATTACTTCAGGCATAAATTACAATCCAATTATAGGATTGGGCTAGAATAAAATAAAAAGTGATTAAAATGAAGTATATAGGAATACAAAACCCAGAGATTATATTTGATAGATTAAGAGATAGAACAAATGATCATATAACTAGGCATCTTGATTTAGTTACTATAGGGAAATATGAATTTTCAAATGGCAAGCCTTGTGAGCCTTATTACGGAAATCGAAGTTTTTTTAAATCGGACCTTGACATCATTGATGAAACGAAGAAATTCTTAGAAAAGGATGAATATAAAGTTATAGATGATATTGTAGTTGCAGCTTTAACAAATGGTGATGAATTTATATTAGGCGCCCAGGTTAGCAGCAAGAATATCTTCCCAAAGAGGGATGCAAAAAGAGGCAAAGGCGATATAGAGAAACTATTATTTAGATTTGATACAAAGAATTTCTATATAGAAGAAGGATTTTATAAAGGTAATCCAAGAGAAGATTACTTAAGGTATATGGTGAATATAAATGTAAATTCTAAATGCCAATTTACCAAGAAAATACCAGTTGGCCTTTTCAAGTATAAAAGCAATTTCACAAGTGTGCCAGTGAAACAGCAGGAATTTGAAGCCTATTTAGCAAGATTTGTGAAGCAGGTTGAGGTTGCAACAAAACAAATCTACTTTATGGCACAACAAGATATTGAAGATTTTCCTAATTTGTATATAACCTCTCCAGAAAATAAGACCTTCTCAGGTTGCGGGTTTAATACATACTATCGTGAAAATGTACCAGTCCATATTTTTTTTGAGAAAAGAAAATGATAAAAAAAAGAGACTTAAAGATATTAACGCATTTAAGGGTTAATGCAAGGCAAAAGCTAACAGACATTTCAAAAAACACAGGCATTCCTGTCTCAACAATATTTGACAGGATAAGGCACAATGAAAATTCAGTAATCAAAAAGCACACAAGCTTGTTGGACTTTAGCAAATTGGGCTACCAGACAAGGGTAAATATTTTGCTTAAAACAAAAAAAGAGCAAAGGGAAAAGCTGAATGGGTTTTTATCAAATCACAGCAGCATCAACTCAGCTTTCAAGATAAACCAGGATTTTGATTTTTTAATCGATTGCGTCTTTTCAAATATGAAAGAGCTGGAGTATTTTTTGGAAGACTTGGAGGAAAAATTCAACATTGAAAAAAAGCAGGTTCATCATGTTATTGAGGATATAAAGCTGGAGAGCTTTTTGTCTAATCTGGATTAAATCCAGTTAAAAAGATAGTGATTTGAGTTAGCGGTAGCTATAAAAAGTAGGAGGTAATAAAAATGGACGAAGTTGAGATTTTGGTTGCTACAAGAAACCAAAAAGATATTTATATAGCAGATATAAACAGGGAAACAATAGAAAAAAATACCTTAACTGTCGCTTTTTTTAACAAGAGAGACCTTATGCATTTTCTAGGGAATTTAGATCCCGTACTAAGAATAACAAATACTGAGATTCCATTGGAAGAGGTTGTCAACTGGTTGCCTGATAAATTGGTAGAATATACCCCCAAACATGATTTATCATGCACTTATATATGAGGTGGGATTATGAAAGCATCAAAGTTTAACCTATTTGTTGAAAAAGACAAAAAAGACGTGCTAGTTTATAACACATTAAAAGGAACTGTAACAATGGTGGATTCTACATTAGCAGATATATTAAAAAAAGAGGGGGTTTATGAACTAGAAAGCAACAACAAGCTAGGTAAAATTTTAGATGGGCTTGCACAACAAGGGATTGTTTTAGATAATTTGATAGATGAAATTGAGGAATACAGACAGATGCACCAGAGATGGAAGTCAGGAAAGGAGTCTGTAGAATTTAATGCTTTATTAACGTATGACTGCAATTTTGAATGCCCATATTGTTACCAAGGCAGAGGAGAAAAGGGAGAGAAAATACACAATTTTGAATACATGACTAATGAATTATTGAATGCGCTGATTAGATTTATTAAGAGAACAGCAATCGAGAGAGAATCAAAAAAATTAGAGTTAGTTCTTTATGGAGGGGAGCCTTTTTTACCAAAAGCTAGGGATATGGGAAGAGAGCTAACTGACAAGATAGCTGAGTGGGCGCAGAACCAGAGTATTGAATTCAAATTGCATGTATTAAGCAATGGCAGCTTAATAAACCAGGAGATTGTTAATTGGCTTTCTGGGTATGATGCTAGATTACAAATCCCGGTTGATGGTGACCAACAGATGCATAATAAATACAGGTTTTATAAGAAAGATAAAATGGGTTCTTTTGAAGACGTCGCAAAAGTTCTTGGAATGACAAAAGGCACAAACATTGAAACCCACATCAGAATAAGTTTAACTGATGAAACTTCCCTAACTATGGAAAGATTACTAGACGAGCTAAAGAAACGAGAGCTAACACATGTGTTTCCAGATTTTTGTTATATAACTGCATTTACAGAAGCTTGTGCTGACTTTAAAGAGCATACATTGCCTGACTTGAAATTATTTAAAATAATGCCTGAGCTATGGAGAAAAGCATATGAAAAAGGATTTCCACTGGATATAAGACCGCAAGTCCAGCCTTTGCCCTGCAGTAGCGTAGCAGATGGCTCTTATATTGTTGACCCTTTCGCTAATGTATACAAATGCTGGGAACTGGTAGGGCTGCCAGAGCATGTTGTAGGTAAAATTCATCCAGATGGCAGCCTTGAAAAAACAAATGTGTATAATGATGTACTAGAAAGAAACCCGCTTAAGATAAAACCTTGCAAAGACCATAATTATCTGCCTGCTTGTGGAGGTGGTTGTGTCTGTAAGGCTTATTGGCAGAGCAAGACATATGATGCACCGGGTTGTGGCACAGAAAAATATTTATTAAACGACAAGATAAAGGTATATGTTGAAACCCTAGATTTAAGTAATACGCCCGTTTTAAAGGCAGGAGATTTACGCTTACAATTAATCGAAGGAAGGCAAAAACCAAAGATGTCACATTGTTATGTACTGGTATAATTAAATTTGAAAGAGATTGAGAAGATGGAACTCAAGAAGTTATCAAATAATGTATATTATATACCAAGCTCGTCTAATATAGGCGTTATAAAAAATAATGGGGGCTTGGCTATATTGATAGACACAGGTTTGGATGATGAAATTGCAAAAAAAGTTTTAAAGCTTTTAGCAAGAGAGAACATGTCTGTTACATCTATAATCAATACCCATTCACATGCTGATCATTATGGCGGTAACAAAGAAGTCAAAAAAGGACACCATGTTGAAGTGTACGCACCTAAAGTAGAAGATGCAATAATTAAATACCCCCAATTAGAACCATTATATTTTTTTTCTGGAGCTCAACCATTAAATAAACTTAAAAATAAATTTTTAATGGCTGAATCTTGTTATGTTGACCATATAATTGAGGAAGGGAAATTATGTATAAATGGGTGTGAATTAGAAATTGTTAGCCTAGCCGGCCATTCAATCAATCAAATAGGTGTCTCGTACGAAGGCGTATTATTTTGTTCAGATTCCCTATTTTCTGAAAAAGTTTTGGAAAAGCATAAGATCCCGTTCTTTGTTGATATTGATGCAGAACGGCATACTCTTGATTCTCTTAGGTCAACTAATTATCAGTTTTATATTCCTGCACATGCAGAGGCAACTAATGACATAAAAAAACTAGTGAATATAAATCTTAAGGTGATTGACGATACTGAGAGGATAATACTAACGTCCATAGAAGATAAATTAACCACCGAACAAATTTTAAAACAAGTTAGCAAATCAAATCAAATAGAGATAAAAGATATCCCACAATATTGCTTACTAAAAACAAGTATTATGGCTTATTTAAGTTCCTTATACGAAAGAGGAATGATATCCATCTCATTTTCTGAAAATCAGTTACTTTGGCAAACAAAAAATAATTTCTAATAAGGAGATTGTATACACGTTTAACTAAGCTCCATAATTTTATTTCACTTCAATCCAAAAAACACAATCGCCGAAAATAGAATGCTGAGGAATATCAGCAAATAACCACTCCATCTTGCCCCTCTTTCAGTCAGGCCATCGCCAAGTATCCTGTCATACCATGTTGCTCTGCTAACTATCTTATTAGGGTATTTTATATGATAAACGCCCATCAAAAGAAGAAATAAAATCATTGGCAATTCTATCAGTAGGTTTTGTACTTTAAAGAATTTAGCTATTTTAAGCATTGCAGCAATAAAAAACCAAAATAAGTACCTTAATGAAAATAGTTTTATTGCCATCTTACTTTTTAACTTTGCATCCACCAGCAGGCAAAGCAGCTATTATATCATCCAGGCTGCCTCCAATCTTGTATTGTATCTGTTTTGCCGCTTTGGATGTCCTTTCCTTGCCCTGCTCCATCTCCACATATTTCCCGCAGTTTGCCTTTACAGCATTTAAAGGGCCGGACATGATTTTGCCGTCTTTTGTAATGCCAACTGCCAGATTAATCTTATTCTCAATATAATTCAATTTTCCTTTGGTTATAAAGCCGCCTCTTGGGATATATTCTCCAGGAGGAGCTTCTTTTGTCAGCTGCTCTGGCCTGCAGTAAAATGCAGGCGTGCTTTGCATATTCAGTTTCCAGGCCCTGGAAAAGGTTACAGTTGCATCAGCAGCTTCACTTAATGTTTTGTCAGTTGGCTTTTTAGCCCCTGTTTTTACCACAAAAAAAGGGCTGCCGACCATGTCTGTATGAAAAACTATATCATCATTGTCAGTATGCTTCTTTACGATAATCTCATTGGTTGTTGCGTCCCTTCCGCCAATGCACAAAAACCCTTCAGAAGAGATAAACCACCTGAATTTCTCATACCATTCCTTTTTTTGGTGAACTGGGATTTTTTCAGCGGATTTTTCCTCCAGCTTTTTTAATTGCTCCAGCTTGGTTAGCTTTCTCTTCAGCTCTTCAATTGCCTTTTCCGCGCCTTTCAGCTTCTTTTTCAGCTTCTTGGCTTTTTCATAGTATACGCCGGCATTTTCCTCGATGCTTTTTGTTATGTCAATTGAAATTCCTGCCATAGTATCAAGAAAAAGGGGATTGTATTTAATTATTTTTGCTTTATTGAGGACAGCATATTCTTTATATCGGAAAAGAACATCATAAGCAGGAAAAGCAGATAGCCGATGATAAATATTATTAAAGCAGTTATTATTGGCGCATTGTTTATAGGGGAAAGAAAAGTGCCTTCCATGCCGGCTGTTTTTTCCGCAGTTTTGATATAAGCAAGCCATGCTATGGCTAAAGCCAATGGCAAAAACAACAGGATGGCATATAATATCTTTTTTCCTTTTGGCATATTCTTAAGCATTTTATTCACCGCATGTTTTTATATCTTCTGTTACTATAATATTTTTTGCGCATACAATATCCTTCAGCTTAGGGGCCAGCCTTATCTGCTTTATTTCACCAATGCCTGGATAAGGCATACTAACCCTAACCACTTCTGCTGCCTTGATATTTACATCTGCGCTGCTGGATGTTATCCCATTACTTATAATGTTTGCATTTATGCCTGCCAATTCTATTACCCCGTTATTCTCTATTGTTGCGTATATATTACCTTCTTTATAGCATATCTGCTCTTCACCGGCTATTTTAATTATATTTAAGCTTACTCCTTCGCATGTTTCAGGCAGAACAACAGTTGCAGCAGTAGTTTTGCCCCAGCTCATTACAATCATGCCCAATACAACGGCAAATGATATAAGCAATATTGATGATACCAAAGGTGATATTGCTTTTTTTGCAGATGAAATTCTCATTTTTCCTTCAAAAACCCCTTAATCTTTTTTTCTTCGTTATTTATTACTATAAGGTATGGCACTGTGCCTATAACCAGTATGCATATGCCTGTAATAACAAGGACATTAAGCAATGTTGAATCTATATACTTAAACGCAAACCCAACAATGCCGACAACCATAAAGACAAAATAAAGCAGCAGGCTTTTATCAAGAACAAGCCTTGCCTTCTCCCTTTCAATCCTTGATTTTTCTATCTCCAGATATATTACTTCACTACCTAATCTTTTTGCCATTATTAGTTTCTTTTGGTAAATTGATATATAAAGATTATGTTTTTGTTAAATAAGCCTCTTAAGTATACGGTTTTTGAAGTATTTTCTGAGAAAACCCAGCCAGCCATGGCTTCGGACGGCTAAAGCCTACAAGCCACCCCGAATGGGGCAACAGAAAATCAAAGATTTTCTTAGTTGCGCTCGGCTACGCCTCGGCAACAACCCCCGTTTTGTCCTCGCCATAGCTGGGTTTTCTCCTGATAGCAAAAACACCACCAATGACGCAGATGCGACAGGGGATGCTCCCTGCGGGATGTCGCATAGGGCTTTTGCAACAGCAAAAGACCGTCTGCCGTCATTATTGGCGGTGTTTTTGCAAGTGAATAGTTAACAACTTTATTTTAATGTTTTATCATCTCCTGCAAGTTTAATCCAAAACCTTTATATAAAACAAATATTCTTTTGCCTTATATGCCAGAGCAACAGATGACTCCCGAACAGGTAGAGGAGCTTAAGGAAAAGATAAAAAAGATGTCTCCTGAAGAGCTTAAGGAGTTCCAGAAAAAGCAGTGCATTTTCTGCCATATAGTTGCCGGCAAGGTGCAGGCAAAAAAGGTTTATGAAGACGGCAAGTGCCTTGCAATCCTTGACATAAACCCGGCAAACCCGGGGCATATATTATTGCTGCCAAAAGAGCATTATTCTGTAATGCCCCAGCTGCCGGAAGAGGAGATTGAGCATATTTTTATGGTTGCCAAATCACTGAGCAATGTTGCATTAAGGACGCTTGAGGCAACAGGGACAAACATTATAGTTGCAAACGGCCCTGCTGCAGGCCAGAAAGCGCAGCACTTTATGGTTCACGTAATACCAAGAAGAGAGAATGACGGCGTTGAGTTTACCCTGCCGCAAAAGACAATTTCTGAAAAGGAATTAAATGCCATACAGGAAAAGATTTCCGGCAGGCTCTCTAAACCGGGATTAAAAAGGGAGGCAGTGGCAAAACAGCCGCAGATAATACTGCCAAAAGCCAGGCCTGATATTGAGAAGATAATTCCAAAGGCTGGCAAAAAGGTTGTAGAAGCTGAATTTGAGGAGAAGAAAGCAGAAGCAGCCAAAGCAAAGAAAAAGCCTAAAGCAGAAAAAAAGCCGGAAACAGAGAAAAATGCATTAAAAAAAGAAGGCAATGCCAACCTTGATGATATAGCAAGGGTTTTGGGAGTGAAATAAAATGGCTGAAGAAGACTGCGTTATATGCTCAATAATAAAGGGCAAGTTCCCTTCAAAAAAGGTTTATGAAGATGATGATGTACTGGCTGTGCTGGATGTTAACGGCGCCTTGCCGGGGCATTGCTTTGTCCTGCCAAAAGAGCACTATCCTATATTTGAGCAGGTTCCTGATTTTATAGCCAGTAAATTATTTTCCGTGGCAAACAAGGTATCGTCTGCTATTTTTGATGCCCTCAATGCGCAAGGGACAAATATATTTGTAACAAACGGCGTGGCAGCAGGCCAGACAGTAGCGCATTTCACAATAAATGTTATACCAAGAAAAGAGAATGACGGCATTAACCTGCAATGGCAGCCCAAGCAGCTAAGCGAAGAGGAGATATCAACTGTTGAGCTTAAGCTGAAAGAGGGGACAAAGAACATCGGCTATTTTGAAAAGTCAAAGCCCGGGGCAATAAAAAGGGAGATAAGGCCAAAAACAGAGACAATTGGCGGAGAAGGGGAAGAGAATTATATGATAAGGTCGTTAAGGAGAATACCCTAAAAATAAAAAAGATCAAGGATAAGTGCTGTTAATAAAGCCGCTAGTTAATAGATAAAATCTTAAAGCTCCATCCTGATTTTAAAAATAGGACGGGGGTAATAAGGTATGCTGTAAGAAGATATTACGAAGATTTTATCTTTAAAAAGAAATAAAGATTTTTCTGCTTTATTGTTTAATCTTAATCTATATACTATAATACAATAATATTTATATAGCTGTTAGTAGCTATTAATAGCTATAATGAAAAAAATTGATGGAAAGTTTAGCGGTAAAGTGTCCCTTAATGATATAGAATTTTCTGAATTTCTTACCAGAAAAGTTGAGTCAGCTAATAAGAATATGACGAGCGGCAGAATCTATCTGCCATCAAAATTAATAGACGAAGAAATATATATCTTGATACCTAAAAAGAAAAATGAGAAATAGAATAATTTTATTTATAATAATAGTGTTAATATTTTTAATTAAATTAAATTTAGCAACGGCTGTAACAGTAACAGTCTGCACTAGTGGATGTAACTACACAGCAATCCAAGGTGCTATTTACAACGCTAGTAGTGGTGATGTTATCAATGTCTTAAATGGAACTTACACAGAAAATATTACAGTTAATGCAAGTGTTACTCTAAATGCCACCCCCTACATCTCTTTAACTGGAGGATTTAATGTTTCTGCTAGTAGTGTGACAATTAAAGGATTTAACATTACAGAAGGTATTAAATTAGACCAAAGCGGTCTTGCTGGAAGTTATAAAATTGGCATTTTAATTAATGATAGTAACAACAACATAATTTATAATAATTATTTTACTAATATAACGGGGGTTAATGGCACTGATGGAGATAGTGACTATATAAGGGGGGGGATAGCGGTATTGGTAGTGCTATTTATTTAATTAATTCTTCTAATAATAACATTAGTAACAATATAATAACACAGATATACGGCGGGATTGGTGGTTATGGAGGTTATAGTGCTTCAGGAGGAATTGGTGGAATGGGAATAGGCATTTATTTGGTTGGTTCTTTAAATAATGATATAATTAATAACACCATAAAAAATGTAAATGGTGGTACTGGAGGTACCGGTAATTTTAGAGGCTCTGGTGGTGCTGGTGGTTTAGGTGCTGGAATTTATTTAAGTAATTCCATAAATAATAATATAAGCCTGAATAATATAACCAATATTAGTAGTAGTAATGGTGGTTCTCCTGGAATACAAGCTACTGGTTCTTTTGGGGCAAATCAGCTTGGTTTTGGAGTTTATACAAATTCAGACAGCTACAACAATGAAATCGACACAACAAACACAATAGATGGAGATAAAATAATTTATTATTATAACAAAACAGGCATTACAATTAAAGATAATATTTTGATTAAAAATAACAGCCCAACTAATTTAGGCAAAATTGTTCTGATTAATTCTTCTGGGTTTACAATAAAAAATAATACAATTGCTAATTTTACAGGAAAAAGTGGGAATAGTGCAAGTTATTTGACTATACTAAATGGTGAGGATGGGTATGATAGTTCGGGTATTTATTTAATTAATTCATCAAATAATAATATCACAGATAATGTAATCACTCAAATAATAGGTGGAAAAGGAGGCACTGGGGCAATTCAAGGAGAGGATAGTTACGCAGGCAATGGTGGTAAAGCTTATGGTATTTACTTATATCTCTCAGTAAATAATAATATAACAAATAATACTATTAACCAAATAAATGGAGGTATTGGAGGAACAGGTGGGAGAACGTCCCTTTATACAGCATATGCTGGGACAGGAGGTTTAGGTTCAGGAATATACTTAACTAATTCCTCAAACAACAACATTACTTACAACAACATCACTAACATTAACTTTGGCCTAGCTGGTGCTGCTGGCCAATCTGGCAGCATAGGAGCAAACGGAACAGCAGCAGCTATTTATTTAACAGCAGGAAGCAATAATAGTATCAGCTATAACTGGATGTATGGTAACTCTAACTATTCCATTTACAATAACCAGAATATAGATATAGCAGCAGAGCTTAACTACTTCAATGCTTCTACATCTGCAGCTATAGGCAGCTTGATTTATGACTACTACGATGACAGCAGCCTGGGCATTGTTGATTTTAACCCATGGTATTTAGATATAGCATTTACTATAAGCTCTGACCAGCTGCCGGCTATAACAATAAACTCCCCTATAGATAATTACAACAGCTCTAACAAAACAATAACATTTAATGCAACTATTAACTCTACACAGGGCATTACCAATGTCAGCTTATTTGCTAATTTTACAGGAGCTTTTGTATTGAATGAAAGCAACATCTCCGGAGATGTTAACATTATTTATACATTTGCAAAGGTAATTAATGACGGAGTTTATATATGGTCTATAGAAGCCTGCAATAATTATACCAACTGTAATTCCAGCTCTAACATAACCATTAAGATAGACACAATAGCCCCTGCTGTTAACTTTACCTCCCCTGTTAACAGCTCTTATAAGGCTTCTTCCACTATTATAGCAAATGTCAGCTTTGCAGATGCCTCTGTTGTAACCTGCCAAGCTAAGACAGACAATAACGGCTGGCAGAGTATGGCTATTGATGTAGCAAGAGCTAACTATACCTTTGCTAATACAGCAGATGGAAACCATAGCTTGGCTGTAAACTGCACTGATAATTTGGGGAATAACAATATTTCAAACATAAGCTTTGCAGTTGATACTGTTTTTCCTGTAATCAGCTTAATGTCTCCGGCTAATGGCTCTACATGGACATCTTCTTCAACAGTTGATTTTTACTATAATGTAACAGATGAAGGCATAAGCAATTGCTCTTTAGTTGTTAATAATGAAAAACTGGTTAATGACACAACTATAACAATTAACGCTTCACAAAGCATCAGCAAAAGCTTGTCTAATGCCAACTACAACTGGAGTGTAAATTGTACTGATAGGGCTGGGAATGAGTATAACAGCACAGTATGGAATGTTACTGTAAGCTATTCAGCTCCTTCTAGCAGCAGTAGCAGCTCTGGTGGCGGAGGAGGCGGCGGTGGTGGGGGTGGAGGGACTGTAAGCAGTTTAGAAAATGAAATCAGCCAGATTTTTGCTGTTTTAAACCCTGATTTAGCTGCAAATATGCAGATAAGCAAGCCAGCCATTGCTTTCAATAAAATTTCCTTTACAGTCAATAAGAACTTAGCTATGGTAGAAGTTACAGTTAAGAAAATAGAAAAGGAAGATGTTAATGTCAAGATGGACAAGGCTGTTTACCAGTATCTAAGGATAGATACTGAAAATATTAAGGATGAGGATATAGGCAAAGCAGAGATTGAGTTTAAGGTAAAAAAGGAGTGGTTTGCCAAGAACAGGGTAAATGATGATAATGTAGCTTTGTTCAGGTTTAAGAACGGATGGAAAACGCTGGAGAGCAGTAAGGTTAAGGGCGATAATGACAATATCTATTATAAAGCTGCAACGCCCGGGTTTAGTGACTTTGCTGTCAGCCTTAAAAGAGCTGAGGAAAAGGTTGAGAATGTAACTGAAGAAGTTGTTGAGAATGTGACAGAAGTGAAAGAGGAAACGCCACTAGTGAAAGAAGCAGAAGAGGAGAAACCTAAATTATGGACTGGCTTATTGATTGCCGGGTTGATTGTTATAGCAGGAATAGCTGGTTATTTTGTTTTTAAGAAAAAGAAAAAAAGGGGAAAAAGATAATCAATTCAACTAAACTGAAATATTCATAAGCCATTTCCATAACGGCAAAAATTTTATTTTCCTTTTTGTTCCAAACCAATCTACCTGCTCCCCTCCCTCTCTATCTTCTGAAATGACAATCAAATTCCTGCATTTGAGTTCTTTGCTTGCTTTAAGCAAAGCCCTCATCTCTCTTTCTTTTACCTTAGTATCACTTGTATTATAGCATACCTGAATAAGTTCCTTAATCTTTATTCCCTGCTTAACAACAAAATCAACTTCCTCTTGTTGTTGGTTTTTCCAATAATATATCTCAAGAGCAGGGTTAAATGCCTTTTTCCTTAATAACTCTATCGCAACTGCATTTTCATAGATATGACCATAATCTTTTGAAAATTTGAGGGATGCATTGTTTATTATCCCGCTATCTATAACATAAACCTTTTTCTCACTTTTCTCTACCTCTGCTGGTTTATATGAAAATCTGTTCAATAAAAAAATTAAATACGCCTCTTCTAGATAAGATATATAGTTTTTTACAGTATGATCGCTTCCCAGGCCAAATTGCTTTTTTATTTTATTATAACTTATGCTTCTGCTGGGATTGCTTATAGAACTCATAGCAATCTCTCTAAAAGTTTTTTTATATGAAATATTATACCTGCTAACAATGTCCCTCTCTACAATCTTGCTGTACAACTCCCTTATGTATATACTAGGATTTTCTTTTTCCACAATAATTTCTGGAAAGCCACCTAAATCAAGGTAATTCTTCAATTCACGTTTTAAAAGGCTTATTCCCTTGGTAGTCTTTATATCTTCCTGAAATTCTATCGCATCAAGATACTCCCTAAAACTAAAAGGCAATAGCTCTATTGTTATATGCCTGCCTGTTAGATGAGTGGCTAATTCTTTGCTTAATAATTTAGCATTGCTCCCGGTAATAAGCAGATTAAATCCTGCCCTGTGGAGCCTGTTAGCAAACAACTCCCACTTTTCCAGATTTTGAACCTCATCAAGGAAGATAACATTAAAACTTTTTCCGTAAATCTCATAAAAAGACGATAAAATTTGGTTGGTGTCAAAATCAACTAATCGTTCATCATCAAAATTCATATAAGCAAAATTTTTATCATGAAGCAGCTTATATATTAATACTGACTTCCCGCATCTTCTAATGCCCGTCACAACTTTTATTAATTTAGACTTCAAAATATCCTTAAAATAGTTTTCCGCTTCTCTTTCTACCATCCTTTTCCCTTTAAGCCCTTCTTCTAATTCCCGCTTTTGGTCCCTAAGTAATCGAGTGAGTTCCATATAGACTGCAATATTTTTGAGGCTTATAAATCTTTCGTTTTGTTAATGCGAAAATATACTAACTTCTTCGCAGTTATACTGTAATCAATGGCCTGCAATTTGTCAAGAAAAACCCAGATTTTAAGAACAGGATGGCAGTGATAAGGTATGCTGTAAGAAGATATTACGAAGATATGATATTAAAAAAGAGATGATGTTTTTCTAATTCTAACTAATTGTTTATACCAAAAAATAGTAAGATTTATATATAAATTGTCATAATTATTCTATGTATAACTATGACAAATAAGGAAGGTGTTCCTTTTATAAAAAAGGTATGCAAATCAGGTAGAGGCTATCTTCTCTGGATTCCTAAGGATGTAGTTGATTTTCTTTCACTAGAAGATAAAAGTATAGTTGAGGTTAGGCTTAAAAAATTAAAAAAAGATGAAAATTAAAATCATATTATCAATAATTGTACTGATATTTTTGATTAAACTAGATTCAGCAACAGCTGAAAATATAACAGTTTGTACTACAGGATGTAACTATACATCAATTCAAGGTGCAGTTTATAATGCTAGTCGCGGCGATGTTATCAATGTCTTAAACGGAAGTTATAGTGAGAATATTACTGTTAATGTTAGTGTTACATTAAACGCTACTCCTTATATTTTATTGACTAGTGGATTTAATATTAGCGCTAGTAATGTAACAAAAGAAGAAGTTATTGAGAATATAACAGAAGTGAAAGAGGAAACGCCAGCAGTGGAAGCAAAGGAAGAAAAAAGCTGGGTCTGGCTGGCGGTTGTTGGGTTGGTTATGATTATTGGATTAGTGGGTTATCTATATTTAGGGAAGAAGAAAATTAAAAAACAGATTCCCAAAGATTAGCGTTATAACAAAAGCAATCAGAAAGCTCGGCACAAAAGGAATCCCTTCTTTTATCAGCACATTTTTCACCTTATTCTGATGATGGAGCTTAATTAACAGCCTGATCTGCTTTTTCTCTATGCCCAGATCCTTTGGGCCGCAGATTTTTTTGCCGCCAACAATGATATCCTTGGCAATCCAGTCCCCTTCTGTAAGCTGCGCTGGCTTGACATATTTAAACATGCAGGCATTTTCAACGCTTTTAACAGATGCCCATAAATAGAGGGTAACTAGTGATATAACCGGCAATGCCACTAACTGCATCTGCATTATTTTAGATTTTATAAAAAAAGACAGTATAATTGATATTAACAGGAATGCAAGCAGTATATTTTTTGCCATGATAAGCTGCCTCAAAGCAAGAATTTTTCTTATTTCATTAATAAACTTTTTTTTATGCTTAAACACTAAAATTAAGCTCCACAATAAGCCGTATAAAGCGCCTGCCAGGAGCATATTAACAAAAAAGGCAATTAGAAATGAGCCAAAGCTGAAATTTAATCCTATCAAAGCGCCCAGGCCCATAATCATCTTGCTGTCACCACCGCCCCACTGGCCGGAATAAAACATAGCCATGGCAATGATAAAAAACGCCAAAAAGCCCAATAAGCTGTAAACGAAAAAGAGATAGTCCCAATAGGCTATGGATTTAATCAATGCAAGAGCAAAGCCAGCTGCTATAAGGCTGTAATTAAGCCAGTCTGGAACCTCCCTTGTTTTGATATCAGTTATAGAGCCTGTCACCAGGGCAATCAGGCATATGCTGTAAGCAATTATTTCAAAGACCATACCGGAATATTTCAAATTGACAACCTTTATAAATATTGTTAAATTATACTCACTCACATAAATAATTGGGCAATTCAATGCTCGTTCGTAATATGTCAGAAATCCTTTGGATTTCTGAGCATGCTCAAAAACCAGAATGGTTTTTGACAAGCAAAGAACACATTACCTATTACTCAATTGTTCGTGTTCTTTGCTATAGCTTTATTACCAGTTAAAGGTAAAAATGCCTGAAAAACTGCCAAAGCATATTGCCATAACAATGAATGGCATTGAATTCTGGGCTAGAAAAAACAATATCTCCCTGGAGGAGGCAAACAGGAAAAGCCTCAATATAGCCAGGAATATAATCAAAATCCAGGCCAGCCTTAAAATTCCGATTGTAACCTTTTACCTGCTGCCCAGCTCTGTGAGGAAGGATTCAGACCAATACATGCAGCTGATAAACGCAACAGCAGAGTTTTTCTCGTCTATTGCCAATTCAGAGCTGATACACCAGAACAAGATAAAGGTTTCTGTCCTGGGAAAATGGTACGAGCTGCCAGACAGGATTGTTGAGCCAATAAAGCAGGTGATAGAGTCAACAAAGGACTATGACTTCTTTTTTACTAATTTCTGCATCAATTACTCAGGCCATGACGAGATAGTTGATGCCTGCAGGCTTATAGCAAGGCAGGTAAAGGCAGGAAAGATAGACCCAAACTCAATAAGCAGGGAAACAATAAAGGAAAACCTGTACTCCTCTTATTTTATACCTCCTGACCTGATAATCAAGAATGGGAAAGCAACGATATCCGGCCTGTTATTGTGGGATTCTGTCAATTCAAGGCTGTATTTTACAAAAAGGCTGTGGCCGGATTTCAATAATACCGTATTTATGGATGCGTTAAACAGATTTCAGGGGTAAGATGCTAATTACATTCCTTTTTTAGGTTTCTTGGGTTAATATTTCATTTATGAAAACATTATTCCAAAAATAGAAACTTTTATATACCTGTTTACAGAAATGTGCATAGATGGCTGTTTTTGAAGAGCTGATAGAGCCGAAAATAGTGAAAATTCTAAGGTTATTGACAGCTAACCCTGGCAAACATTATCATCTGCAGAAGATTGCTTCGGATGCAAAAGTGCCGATTGCTTCCACATTCAGGATTGTCAGGAGACTGGCCAAGCTTGGCTATATTAATTCTATAGTTATTGGAAAATTCAAGATTTACAAATTAGCTGAGAATAAAAAGGCCAAAGAGCTGGGGGTGCTGCTAAAATGAGCAAACGGGGCCAGATTACATTATTTATAATATTAGGCATTGTTATTTTGGCTGCCATTGGGCTGCTGATTTATGCAACGTATGGCGTTAAAAAAGGAGAGGAAGCTGAAAGGCTGGCTGAAGTCCCGCTTGAATTGAGGCCCTTATACAATTATATAGGCGAGTGCATTAAAAATAATATTGAGCCTGGAATTTTGCTTCTTGGGGTTCAGGGAGGGTATATATTCAGCTGGAACAGCACGCTGGAAGCAAATTACAGCAGCATTGCCTATGGCTATTACGAAGGCAGGGATGTGCTGCCCAGCCTGGATTTCATTGAAGGCGAGATTGACTCTTATTTAAAAAGTACAGCAGCCTCGTGCATAAACAATTCCTTGTTCCCGGATTTAGAGATTGCAGCCGGCTCAATGGCTAATGATATAGAGATAAAGCCATATTCTATTGACATAAAGATTGATTATGAGATAACAGCAAAGAAAGGCGATTCAATAAGCAGGGTAAATAAATTTTTTATAAAAGTGCCTGTAAATCTTGGCTACAGCTATTATGTTGCCAAGCAGATTATCAAAAAGCAGATTGAAGATCCCGATTACATAGATATGACTTTTTTAAGCGGATTTGATGCTGATGTTAGCATAATGCCGCATAACAGCTCTGATCTTGTTTACGCTGTTGCTGATAATAGGACTAGCGAGCCTTTCACATTTTTGTTTGGGGCAAAGTTTATTGTAAACAAAGCACCTGTTCTTAGTGTTCCAGATTCATTTACACTTAAGGATGGTGTTCCATTCCTGTACCAGGTTAATGCAACTGACCCTGAAAATGATATTTTAACCTTTTCTGATGACACGGCGATGTTTGATATTACAGAGGACGGTGCTATATTGTTCACGCCTGAAATTCCTGGCTCGTTTAATGTTACAATCACAGTTAATGATGGCCATCAAAATTATGATGAGAAGGCTGTTGAGTTTATAGTTGAGGAATGATATGGATAAGGAAAAATTAAAGCAAATAGCATATAGAATGTTTGCATTGTTTGTGATATACTTATTTACATCTTCCTCTATCTCTATTGAGGTTAATGCACAGGCAGAAGGAGAAAAAGAATGGAAAGATATGACTCCAGAGGAAAAATTCAAGGCTAATCCTGCAGACGCAGCTAATGATGTTTACGCAGGAATAATAGCTGTTAATGAAGTTCCTGAATCAAGCTGGCCGTACATAGACCAGAGTAGAATAGCTACTGATAAGATAAGCCTGATTCCGCCAGGAAAGGTAAATATTGAGCAGATAAAAAACAGCCCTGAAAAGCTGGCGCAGCTTAACCAGAATCAGATAAGTGCGCTAAGCCAGGAGCAAGTAAAGACAGCTGTATTTTCTATTGGGGATGTAACCCGAAATAAGAATTTATTTAACAGGTTTGCAAGGGACCAGGGGGTATCAGCACAACTGGCCCCAAGAGCTGGAAATGCTATAGTTGAAGTTGGCGGGGTTATATACCTGGAAAATAAGCCGCATAGGCTCGAGCTTAAAAAGATTCCAGCAGATGTTACAGCAGTAGTTGCCATAGGCCCTGAAGAAGCAAGTGATGTGCCGGGATTTGTATTTTATGGTGTAAAGCCGGGAAAATCAGTTGTTGTTGCAGGAGACAAGGTTTTTGAAATAAGCAGCGATGAGAAGGGAGGGATTATTGTTAAATCACTTAATGCTGAAGGAAGATTTGAGCAGGGCCAGTATATTGAAAAAGGAAAAACAGGAGAGATTGCAATAGGCGACTATAAAATATTTATTACCTATCATGAAAAAGATGCAGCAGTCAGCAGCGCTGAAGATGCTTCCGGGATTAATATAAGAATTGAAAAAGCGCACGAGTCATCAGGCAATCTTGGAAAGGTACAATACACTTCAAGGATATTTACAGGAGGCAGCGGGCTGATAAATATCCAGGAGGACAGGGTAACATTTGATATAACAAGAGGGGAATTATATGTTGGAGCTGATAAATACTCAAAAGATTTCTCTACAACATATAACTTAAAGACAGGAAATTTGGAGGAGTTTACATTAAAAAGCATAGATTCCAACGCCCAGATAAGGGGGCATTTGATAATTATAAATAATGATGATATTGGAAAGAGATTTATTACCCAATTCCATCCGGATGCAGGCAGGATAGAGCAGGTATGGCACAATTCAGCTATGCTGGTAACATTTAATGAAGAGAGGGTAAAGATAAGCGAATTAACTGATAATGAAGTTAAAGATTATGTTTCAGCCACTACCAAGAGAAATGAGGAAGAGATAAGGCTGCTGAAAGAAAAGTTAAGCAAAGAGGGATTAACTGACGTCCAAAAAGAGCAGATAAGGGCAAAGGTCAGCGAACTGGAAAGCTATAATAATGAAATCAAAAGCATAACTACTGTAAGCAGGCTTCAGGATATTATTAAAGAAAAAATAAGCAGGCTGGAAGCAGACAACCAAAGGATATGGCCACAGCTTCCAAACACCGGCTTTGTTGAATTTGATATAAATGATAAATCTCTTTATTTAGGGGGAGCAAAAACAACAGATAGTGTTCCTGGAAGAATGATTATACTTCCCGGCATGAGCTCTTATGGCAGGCATGGCAAATATAATGATGTAATAAGCTTTAGCGGAGCACAGGATGGCGTTTATTCTGTCTACAGCCCGCCTGAGTATTCTGAAGAATCTGGAAAACCAGAAGAATTGAAAAAAAGATGGGTTGTATATTTCCAGTCAGCAAAAGAAGGAGTTTCAGGAGATTTTGGGGATTTAAGGACAGTCACAAACAAAGGCTTAATAGAAGTAACTTTTGGAAGAGACCAAAAAGGAGATGGCTATGCAAAGGTTTTCAGGAATGGCGCGATTTCTGACAGCAGGCCAGATTCAGAAGGAATAGGTGTTGGCCCCGTATCAAAGACAATAAAAACAGCCATGATAAGGCTGGATGAAGATGGGATTCACGCAATAGACCAGCTGGTAGACAGCGAGCAAAGCGAGATTTATACTAATCCTTCTGCGATAAAGAAAATAACTGACAACTACAAAAAAGTCAGGGAATTTGCAGAAGGCGTTTTATCTGCAATTGGCAAATTAGGCGAAGAAGAAAAGAAGAAGATTAAGGAAACTTATGCTGAAGAATTTAAGAGCATAGAGCAATATATAAAAGAGAAGGCAGAAGGCATTTCAGCTGATGTTTTAGATGGAATAATAAATGTCAATAAGCTAAAGGCAGAGAGGGATATAGAAGGGTTAAATAAAATAATTATTGACACAGCTCTGGACAAGCAGCTCAGGGATTATGCAAAACAGGCTTTATTATTTGCTTATGATGCAAAAGAAGAAAGCAATAAAGCAGATGAGCTATTGAAAAAATGGATTAGCGAATCTCCTCAAGATGAAGCTCTGCAAAAGATTAATGCCCAGCGGGAAGAGTCCAAAAAAGTAGTACAGGCAACTGCAGGGCTGACAGGCAAGGAGTCAATTGCCCAGTTGGAAGAGATTGCTAAATCAAAGCCAAGCGAGAATGTTTATTCAAGATTATCAGATATTTACAGGCAGCAGGGAGACAATGCCAGGGCGCAGGAATATGCAGAGCTTGCCAGAAAAGAGTTTACATTAAGCCTGGAAAAGGCAGGATTTGACATAGAAAAACTAGGCTTTACAAACATATTTGATTTCTCGGCAAAAACAACTGAAGTCAACCAAAGATTAGCTGAAGCAAGCTATAGTAATAAAGATTATGCTTCAGCAGAAGATGCTTCAAGATTTATTTTAGCTGTTGACAAAAGAAATGCCAATGCCCAGCAGATTTTAAGCGCTTCATTAGTGCAAAGGAGATTGTATGGTGAAAATGTTAAGGCATGGGAAACATTTGTTGGTGATAATTCTGATAATGCTGATGCAAAGATAAGACTTAGCGAAGCTTATGTTACTAATAAAGAATATACCAGAGCAACATCCGAATTAAAAAAGATAACAAAAGAGTCTGGAGCCTCTGGCAGCCAGATTGCAAATGCGCAGCTAATGCTGGGAAATATAGAAGAGAAGCAGAATAATCTGGATGGGGCATTAGCATATTACAAGAATGCATTGCAGTTAGAGCCTGAAAATGGGCAGATTAAGGAAAGGATTAATGAGCTGGAAAGTTATAAAGACAGGGTTAAGATAACAAATGCCTTTAATGAGCTAAAAGCTGATGAGGGTTCTCTTAAAGATTTTAAAGAAACAGTTAACGAAGCAGAGGATGCAGCGGCACTTAAAGATTTGATAAAAAGCTTTGAAGGGACAAAAGAAAAGCCAGCAGAAGGCAGCAAAACAGTAACAGTAGACGGCAAGGAGATTGAAATTGACAAGCTAACCTTAGACGAGGCAAAAAAGATTCTTTTAAATTATGGCGAGCAGAAATTAAAATATGAGCAGCAACAGGCATCAGCAAAAGCAGTTACATCGGGAGAGGCTCTTTTAGACTATAACCGGGCCCTGTCAAGAGTAAAGGATGCGGAGAAAAATTTAGAAAAGGCGAACTCAGAGCTAGAGCAATTTGAGAAAATAGTTGAATCTGCTATGGAATCAGGCGCATTTACATCTGGTGATGAAACTAAGTTAAATGAATTAAAGAAAAAAGCCGAGACAGCTAAAAACGTGCTAGAAGAAGCCAAAAAAGAGGAGCAGAATACCCAAAGCCAGATTTATATGGGTTTAGCTTCTCTCTCTATTGATGAGATCAAAAAGATAGAGGAAGCAAGCATAGAATCCTCAACAGGCAAGGTTGAAGAGCAGATTAAAGAATTAAATGGGCTGATTGAAGCAGAAAAAGAGAAAGGCTGGTTTGATAGGAACAGCGAGTACATCAAGCAGCTCCAGCAAAAAGTTGAAACACTCCAAGCAAGCAAAGAGGAATCTGCTTCTTTCTATGCAGATTTGGCAGAGCATTTAATAAAAACAAAAGAGATATCATTAATAAGCAATCTGCCAAAGGAGCAGCAAAATAAAGAATATGGGGAAAGTTATAAATCGGAGTCAGGTCTGGCTCAGGATTTACAGAAAGAATTGGAAGAGCTGAACCAAAAAATAAAAGACTCCCAACACTGGTATGGGAAGAATGAGAAAGATATTGATGAAGCAGATAGCGAGATTAAAAGGGCAGAGACCCAATTAAATTACTTAAAAGAAAGGATTTCTAAGATTGGCTCTTTAACAATGGAAGAGAATCCTGAATTTGCGCATGAAAAAATAGCTATTTTTGATGGCTTGGCCAGGGCTACTTCTGGGTTGGGGGAGATGGAAATATCAAAATTCTATGAAGATTTGCAAGAAAAATTCACAAACATTGATAGGCAATATAAGATAAGTGCAATGCAGCCTGAAATAACAGCAGAAAGGCAGAGACTGCAGCAAGAAGGCTACTCTGAAGAAAAAATAGATGAGGAGTTAGGCAAATTTATCCTGGGCAAAGCCGAATTCCAAGCAATGGCAAGAGATGCAGATTACCAGCAACAAAAAAAGATATTAGAGCTTGCTAAAACAGGGCAGACAAATGATGACATTCTTGATGGCATTTTTGTTGCGCAAAATCAGGAAAATTTAGAAAATAAAATTACCCAGCTAGAAAACAGATTGAAAGATAAAAGCCTTAGCGCAGAAGAAAAATATTCTTTAGGGCAACAGATAAGCGACTTAGGCAAGGAGTTATATATCTCAAACAAACAGGGCTCTGAATATCTGGCTTCCAGCATAGATAAAACCATGCCAGAAGATGTAAAAAACAGCATAGTTGGGCTGAAAGGTGAAATTGAGTCCAGAGCAATACAATCTGATTTCAATTCCCAATTCAACAAAATAATAGATTATACCGGAGCAGACAATAACTGGTGGCAAAATATAAGAAGTGTTGGGCCTGTAAAATGGATTAATGGGATGAGCGGGGGCCTAGCTGGAGACAGCGCGGATTTTGCAAAAGAGGCTGATTATGCATCTTCCTTAACAGCTGCCCAGCAAATGCTTTCTTACAGCGATGGAGATATATCTGGACTAAATGATTATTACAAGGGAGTATTAGAGCAAGCTGGGATAATTGAAAACGGAAAGTTAAATTATAATTACAAAGGCCAGGCTAAAGACTTATTTGAGAAAACCAGGGATAGTTTTGAAGAGTCTGTATTCGACAGGTATGTTAATGCCGGCACTGCAATGGATATGGCTGTGATTGCTTATACTGGCGGCTTAATGGCTCCAACAGGACTATTTGGCTCAACAATTTCTGCACAAAGCAAAGTTATTGGCACTTTAACTCAGGCAGGCGTTTTCACAGGAACTAATGTTGTATGGACTGAAGCACAGGGGCTGCTTGGAGGCATAGGAGAAACAATAGAACATGGAAGATTTGATTTGGATGATTATGATATTAAGACTGCCATGCTGACAAGAGGCATTATAGAGGTTGGTGGTGGTGATTTTGGAGAAGGCCTAGCTGAGTTAGGGGGTGTAGGGTATGAGCTTACTCAGGAATTTGTAACAAACACAGCACTATTTGGAATTATGGGTGGCGCTAGTACCCTTTACAAAAAAGGGATGGGGATGTTTGGACAAAGAGAGCTTGTAGAAGCTGCAGAAAAAGGAGCGCTTGAAGCATTTGGCTTAAAAGGAGATATCTACAAAGCAGGTGAATTTTTAACAGAGATTGGCGCTTTGACAGCATATAGCGCAACGCCTCAATTAGTAGAGGCAAAATTAGCCGGGGAAGAGATAGACATTAAAGGTGTTATATTTGAACAGGCAGCTAATGCCTTTGTTTTTGTTGGAGGCTTGAAATTAGGCGGTTCTTTAGAAAAATTAAAAGCTACTGAAATCGAAAAAACAAAAAAACAGGGGCAGGATTTCTTAAAAAGTGATTATGAAAGGCTGGATAGAAAGAACAAGGAAGTTACAGACATGCTGGATCCAAAAGGAGAGGCAAGAGAAACAATTCCAGAGCCCGCAGCAGAAGAAATAAGGATTAGGATGGAAAATACAGGGGTAAAAGAAAATACTGCAAGGGAGCAATTAAAAAACCAGAAAATTGCAGAAACTTTATTAGAAAACCCGGCTTTGAGAAGCAGCTTAAGCACACCAGAAGAAATTAAGATAAAAATTGCAGAAACAGATATCGGCAATATTAAATCTGGAATTGAGTCTTCTAAAAGCATAGTAGACGGGGTTAAAGAGCTTGAAAGAATAAACCAATTTAAGGAATTGAATAAAGACGGCCTTGTTGAGCCGCAAGCAAGAAATGAATGGGCTATCAAAGAAGTAGAGGCCAGGAAAAAAATACTAGATGGCCAAGAGGCAAAAGGCAAAGCTCCTAAAAATATAGAAGAAGAAAGGAATTCTTTAAACAGCGAATATGAATACAACTTAAAAACGAAAGAGTTATTAGAAAAACAGGCCGAATTAAACGCCCCTGAAAAAAGAAGCGAGTATTTTGACAGTGAAGGAAAATTAACAGAAAATGGCCAAAAGCTGTTTGAAGATGCATTAAAAACACAAAATGAAGCATTAGAATTAAAGGGAAAGTCGTTAGATTACCAAAAAAGCATCCAGGCAGACCTCGACAGGGAAAAAACAGGGATAGAGAAAGCAGAATTAGATGTCATCAGGAAAGAGTTTGAGCTGTCAAGGTCAAACGAAAAATTAACCCAAGAAAAAGCCAGCGAGCTGAACGCAAAAAAAGAGGAGATAAGGGTAAGAAAAGAGAACTTGTTTAACGAATTCTATGATTATTTAAAGAACACAGGGAAGTTATCCAAAGAAGTTAAAAGAAGCGATTTAAGAGAATACTTTGAGCTAGAAAAAACTGCTGCTGATTATGAATTAGAAAAGAATAATTTAGAGAGAGAATTAGAGCAAAGGCAATCAGATATTGAATTACAAGCAGGATATGAAAGGGCTAAAAATAGCGCAGCTGAATCCAGGCTAGCTGCTGACCAGTTTACAGCTGAAAAAGGGCTTGGCATGCTAAGAAGCCCTGAAATAATCAAAGCCATACCGGAAATCCCAGAGCCAGCTATAAAAGAGAAAGCAGCATTTGAACTGGAGAGAAGTGAAGCGATAAATGAATTGGAGAGAAGGGGCGTTCCGAAAGAATTACTAAACAAGATTGCTGATACAATTAATAGCGTAAAAGATGCTTCATTGCTAAGAGAAGAGATTAGAGCAGTTGTAACAGAAAGAGCAGAAACAGAAGCAGCAAAAAAGACAGGCAGAGCATATGATGTGGAGAATATAGTTGAAAAGGTAACAGAAACTGTCAAAAAATCAGCTACGCCAGAGCAGCTTAGCAGGATAGAGAGGGCTTCTATTCTTGACAGGGAAATTGGCAGTATTGCTGATGATGTAAAATTAGCTGAAAAATTAAAAAGAACTGCTTTAGAGAATAAAGATTTAACCTATCTAAGAGAAGAGCTAAGGCAAACAATTGATGAATATTCCCAAGCAGAAGGGAAACCTTTGGTAAAAGAAAACTCTGCTGAATTTGTAGACAAGATTACTAATTTGATTGAGAGAAGCGCATCCCCAATAGAAGAATCACAAATAACTAACAGCAAATCCATAGAGCAATTATCAGAGGCATTTAAAGGGGTAACAGAGAAAGAAATAAAAAATGCTATAAAAGAAGATAGCACATTTGATATAGAAAAACTGGTAGAAACTGCAAGAAGAAAAGGACTTGATGCTGAACAATTAAGGAAAGAAGCAGAATTTGCTAACGAGATGCTTACAAAAGCAAGAGATATTTTTGAGCTTAATGTTAAAGGTAAAATTACACCTACATTAAAACAATCCCAGGCAATGGCTGTTGCATTATTGAAGGAAGGCGTTTTAATCCAGGCACCAACCGGTTTTGGAAAAACAGCTGTACACACAAAAGGCAAAATTGCATTTGACTTGCTGACTGGCAAAAAAAGCGTCAATATCCAGCCAGAGAAAAGCAAGAGGGCTGAGGTTACAAAGGATACAACAGATTTTGTTAAGAGATTTTTAAAAAGCCAGGGTAAATATAAGGAAGGTGATATTCTTGAGCTTAATATTGAAGGAAAGATTACAGAAAAACAATTGCAGCAAATTAAAAAAGCAAAAGTGATTATGACAGATACTGCTTCTATTCAGACAATAGCCAACAACTATTATTTTGAGGGAATAAATGCGTATATAACTTCTATAACGCCTGCAAGGGCTACAGAAGCACTAAACATGTTGAGGGTAGCAAGGGAAGCATTCAGAGAATTAGCCAGAAACCCAAAAGTTATAGATGAAATACAAAGGCTGGCTTCACAAACAGACCTGATTCTTACACTGGAACAGGCTAAACTAATAGATTTAACAGCTGAGCAAAGAGGCGGTGCCAGCGGCAAGGAACTGATAAAGGCTGCTGAAGCACTCCATGATATTTTAAAAGATAGTTTCGGGCTAAAATCAAAAGGAGGCTCTTTTGAAATAAATCGTGATATTTTGCTAAAAACAAACAGGCAGAAGATTGCTGAAATATTAAGAATAAAGCCAGAGAATGCTGAAGCCATGCTAGCACAACTTAAGGCCTTAGGTGAAACAACAAGGACAGATATAGAAAAACAAGCCCTGCAACTAGATGGGGAAGGCCTTGGTCAATCCTTTAATGAATTTAACGAGCCTGCTCTAACAAGATTTGCTGAAGAAATAAGCAAAAAAATAGGTAGAGAAGTTACAGTTAAAGATTTAGAAACAGCCACCAGCGGGGATTTACTGGCCTATAAAGAGCTATTGTCCAACTTAAAAAATACATTAAAAATGAATAAGGTTTATGATTATGAAATCTACAAGAAAACAGGCGAGGTAAGGCCTGCGCAGGAAAAGTCAGTAGGCCAGGAGCATTTAACATTTGGAGATGAATTAACAGAAATCAACTTAAGGATTTTATTAAAAGGAAAGGAAAATGCTAATTTAGATATCCTTGATGTCACGGGGCGCTCAGCAAAAGCGAATATGATGGATTTATTGCGCGTTTCTTTGGAAATGGGAGGCCAAACCCAAGGCATAACAGCTACCCCTAACTTGATACAAGAAGCATTAAGCGGCTCGATAGGGATGGAAACTGTAATTAGCGAGCTTGGCATAACCAGGTTTATACCGGAAGAGATTTTAGTGAGGGTTTTTGACAGAGTTCTTGGTAAAGGCGCTTCTTCTAAGATAACAGAGGTTGAACGTTTAGGAACAACAAAATCACTTGAAAGCGAAGCAGGATATTTAGAAGATATCAGCAAACACGAATTTGTCAAGCCAGAAGGCAAGGAAGGGATTAAGGTTAATGTTATGGATTCCAAGGCAAATTATGATCTTGCAATCGAGGCAGCCAAGGCGCAGCTTAAAGCAAGAGGAAAGGGGTTCCTGGTTGTAAAAGAGACGCAAGTTGTTGGCGGGGAATATGCTCTTTATGAAATTGAAGGAGGGGAGATTGTAAGAAAGGAAAGTATAAGCGGTGAAAAACTAAAAAATCTTCTTGTTGACAAAGCAAAGGCTGGCGAGTCTGGCTCCGTTGTAACGCACGAAACAGAAGGATTTGACCAGAAGACAGTTAATGAGATAGACAGGATTACAAGCGGGCTAAAAGATCTAAAGTTGAAGGAAGAAATCATCAAAAAGTACGGAGAAGAATTTGGAAAGGTTGAATATGAAATAATATTAGACGAGTTTTCTACACTTACAACATTAGAACAAGCACCAGGAAGAATGAGATATGATGGCGATACAATAAGGCTAAGCTCAACAGACAAAAGCCTGAAAGGGCTTGAGCAATCAGAGATTTTAGAGAAGATTGTTGAAACTTCTTTAAGAAATGAGCTAACTGAGCTGCAAAAATCAAATTTAAACCATGACATTGCTGCTTTAAGCCAGGTTGTAAGAGGAAGGTTTGACAAGTTAATAGATTTGGAATTAGCCAGAACAGACATACAAGATTACCAAATACTGGAGAATATAAACAAAATCCAAAATGAGCTGATAAGATTTGACGAGTTTACACAAAAAGGAAAGGCATCGTTGAGGACAAACCTGGAAAAGAAAACAATTACGGAAATTGAAGAAGCAATTCATAGCTATTCAGACTATATCAAAGAGCTTGTAAAAGAAGGCAGGCTAAGCTCCTTAAGCGAATCTTCCCAAAGAGCCCTAAGCGATTTGGCAGCATATGAAAAGAGAAGCCTGGATCTCAGCAAAACAGGGGAAGCAGAGCCGCTGCTAGGCGCTAAAAATTTCAGGGAATTCCAGGACAGGCTGGAAATTCTAAGAACGGAAAAGAGCTATTCAGAATTTACAACTGGCGAAAAGGCTAGGAATCTAGCCCAGGAAATGACAAGAAAGGTTCCTGAGTCAAAGGCATTAGCTGAGAAAATGTACAAGATGACAGAAACAATGCTAAGAACACCAGGCGTAACAACTGAGAATTTCAATTATGCCCCTATAATAACTGCCCTCTCATCATACGAGATGGAAGACACGCCCCTGTCTAAAATCATCTCTGAAATTCCATCTTTAGTTGATGCTAACTCAAATCTGCCTCCTGAAATAAGGAACGAGATTGTAGCAAGATTGCAGCTGGATTACATTTTCTCGTCTTCCAAACCAGAGGATTATATCAATGTTAAAGAGGCCTTGCCAAATATTAAAAACAACCCACCAGCTTTAACAAGCGTAGTTTCGTACCTAGCAGCCCTTGAGGGGCAAAACCCTGCCTTAGAAGAAGATGCTAACTTTAAACAAACAAAATCTTATATCGAGAATCTAATACCCGAAGCGGTTGAAAAGAAGACAGCAGAGATCTCCAAAAAGCGCCCAGATGGAAACGCATGGAAGAAGCGTAATATAGAAATGTCAGAGTCTGAATTTGTAAGCGCGTATCAGGGTGTGTTGAGAGGGTATAGCCGTGAGGAAGTGCAAGAAGCAATAAAGCCGGAAAACAGAGTTAGGTTCTTAATTGAGCATGGCATTGCGCCAGTTGGCTATGAATGGGGCGAGGTTGCTATTCTCCCAGAAAAGTTTGTGGGAATAGTTGGAAGGGGACCGATTGAGGAAACGCCGGCTGTTGAAGAAAAATTAATCGCTGATGTACAACCAATTCAAAAAGCATTTCCAATAAAGGTTAATTCAAAAGAGCAATTAAAAGAACTTGTTGAAGAGCCTTTATTAGCTGCTGCTGAAATATTTTTTGATAAAAGCATAAGAACAACAGCATCATCAGCAAACCATTACGACATTGAAAGAAAAAATGTATTGGGAGATGAAGGCCAATATGCTTATATCAACTTAGATTATAATAGCCTTTCTGGAGAAAATAAGCTAATTGCCGATAATCTTGTTAAAGGCGTAATCACCTATGAAGATATAACGGTGATAAAAACAGAAGATGTTATAAGAATTTTAATTCCAGTCAATGCCGAAAGCACTGCTCAAGAAGTTAGTAGAAAGGCAATTGCTGTAGCAGAAATATTTGAAAAGCAGCAATCAGTTGAAGAAATACCAGCTGAAGCTCCCGAGTTTGCTGCCGAAGTTAATGAATTTATAGACACCAACCCTTCTGTTGAAGATGTTATACTTCTAAAAGATATGGATATGTATTTGGTACAATACAAAGACGGCTCAGTAAAAAGAGCTACACCCCTACAGCTTAGGCAAATGATTAGGGATTTCAAGAGAGAAGAAGAAAAGCCCACAATTGAAGAAACAA
>Ga0209211_10001870_pt1 | contig 37967 bp, 37 predicted proteins | sample RifGroA2_FD_183992 | JGI IMG/M metagenome (GOLD analysis project Ga0209211, IMG submission 183992) | Groundwater microbial communities from Rifle, Colorado, USA - Groundwater A2 (SPAdes) (version 2) | ecosystem: Environmental > Aquatic > Deep subsurface > Groundwater | place: Rifle, Colorado...
GGTGCGCGCCGCCATCAGCCTGCCGATCCATATGCACAGCCATTCCACTTCGGGCTTGTCTTCGATGTGCTTCCTCAAGGCCGTGGAAGCGGGCGCCACCATACTGGATACCTGCAACTCTTCGTTTGGGGAAGGCGCCAGCCATTCCTCTACCGAAAGCATCGTTGCCGCGCTGAAGGGCACTCCATACGACACTGGTCTTGATCTGGGGGCAATACAGGAATTGACTGCCTATTTCTACGAGGTACGCCAGAAGTACTGGCAGTACGAGAGCGCCTTCACCGGAGTGGATTCGCGCGTGCTGGTAAATCAGGTGCCGGGCGGGATGATTTCCAACCTGTCCAATCAGCTCAAGGAATCGGGCGCGCTCAACCGCATGAATGAAGTGCTCGCCGAAATTCCGCGTGTACGCGAAGACTTGGGTTACCCGCCGCTGGTCACGCCAACTTCGCAAATCGTCGGCACGCAGGCTGTCCTTAATGTGCTGACCGGAGCACGCTACAAATCGGTTACCAATGAAGTCAAGAACTACCTGCTCGGTCACTATGGCAAGGCACCGGGTACGATCAACGAACAAGTTAAAAAACTTGCGGTCGGCGATGCGGAAGTCGTGACCTGCCGCCCGGCTGATTTGCTCGAAGACGAGATGACCAAGCTCAAGATCGAATGCGAAAACCTGGCCAAAAGCGAGGAAGATGTCCTTACCTACGCCATGTTCCCGGAATTGGCAAAGACCTTTTTGCAGGAGCGCAACGCCAGCACACTCAAGCCCGAGCCATTGCTGTCCAAGGAGGCCGCTACCGTATTATCGGAGCGTTACGCGCCCAACGAGTTCAAGGTAACGCTGCATGGCGAAACCTTCCATATCAAACTCACCGGCAGCGGGCATCGCGGAGAAGCACAGCGCCCATTTTATGTTTCGGTCGATGGTATTTCGGAAGAAGTCGTGGTCGAAATACTGAATGAAATCGAAGTTTCAGACGGGAAGAGCAACGGCAAGAAAAAAACCGCTGCTCCGGTGTCGGATACGGGTCGCCCGCGTCCGTTCCACGAGGGATGCATTGCGACTGCCATGCCCGGCACCATTGTCGATGTCAAGGTCAAGGTCGGCGATAAAGTCGAGGCCGGGGATGGCGTACTGGTCATCGAAGCCATGAAGATGGAAAACGAAATTCAGGCGCCTATAAGCGGCGTCGTGATCAGCGTTCATGTCAAAAAAGGCGACAGCGTAGCACCGGACGAGACACTGATCGAGATTCAGTAAATTCGGACTCGTTAGCGGCATGAAATGGTGGTGCAGCTTTATTGCCGCTCGTGTTGAGTAGGCCGAGTCAATCTAAAAATTAAGAGTACTTCTAAATAATTCAACCCGCCACAGCCTTGTTGTTGCCAAATGCAAGATCCAAATGCAAGATCAAGTGATTTTCATGAATTGCATAAGACTCAATAAAAATTAATCGGCCTTGAGGCATCCAGGACAAAAACATCAATCAGCTTTTGTTCCTCAGTAGTCAATGTATCAGCAAGCCTTACAGTCAACTCGGAGGCGCTTTTTGGCTTTCTCCCACTGCTTGGCGCTGGCATGTTCTTGTCAGCAAACCAAAGCACCAGAAATATGCCGCGCCCTTGGGTTTTTGGGTCTAGCGTATAGAGCGGGATTAGTTGCTCATGTATGGCGCGCCATAAATCCGGGCTGTGATCGAGCTTGACTTCAATGCGCAAGTGGAATGCATTCCCATTCGAGTGGCATGACAAACCCATATCTGCCCGCTTATCGTTGGCCTCATGCGTTTCCGGTTCCACTTCAACATCAAGAGGCGATAGCAACGCCCGAAGCTTCTCGGTCAAGTAATCGCGACAACTATTTTCAGACTTTGGGCTAACTGGCCTGCCGTAACCATCCTCATTCCAGAATCGCTTGTAATTATCAGTATTGCTGGCACACATTTCGCCTGACAGCTTGTTTAAGTGATCCATAGTGAGCGCAGCCAGATCAGCCACATTGGCGGGTTTGAGGTTGTTCAAGGTTAGCGCCACACTAGTCGCGCTCGGATGCTGGAACAGAGCTTCTCTGCGGCTGATTTGCTGGGTTTGCCGGGCGATGCGTAGCGTTTCATGCCACGCGCTTAACTGCGGCAGCGCTAGCCAATGCTCGATTACCTGCGCGCTTTCGGCATCAGGATTTTCACTCAGCCGTTTAAGCAGTGAGTTGACATAATCCCCTTCGTTCATGGCGCGCGTAACCCATCCTTCTTCATTCTCAGGCCAGTGTGGCGTGCAGCGCGGCGCCAGCAATTCAACAATCAAACCAATTGTGCTGGGTGGCAAAAGAAAGCCGGGCTGCCGGGAATGAAAGCCACTGTACAAAAATGCCGAGAGGTAGTTGATACGCGTGACATTGCCGCTCACATCTTTTCTGACCATAGGTTCATACTGTGCAGGAGCCACAACCAATCCGGTGGTAAGCCAATACACACGCTGGGCAATATCCAAGCTCTTGAGTGATAGTTTTTCAGCAATCAGTGCGAGCAACTTGTCTTTGTCACCATATCTAATCGCCGCCTTAAGCAGGTGTTCCAGAGTCGAAGCCTGTTGCTTGTTCGCCCGGACAGGATAGATTTCCAGTAAAGGAATTGCGGCAAGCTTGGCGATTTCATGATATTCGGGGTCGTGCGCCAATTGATAGATGCCGTGAATATGCTGCTCTTTCGCAGCCAGCATTGCGCTCACGTATTCGATGAATATCTTGGCGGCCAGTGCAGGACGTGCACCGCTCAACGGTTTCACCCAGGCAGGATCGCTGCCCGCGCCATAGGTGTACCAAAAGGCCAAGGCTTTAGCCGCCAGGCCGTCACCTAGCGTGTCGAGCATGGCGGGATTTTCCCGGTAAAGCTCGCCCATACAGGCGAGAAAAGGCAGGCGGATATAATGCCACTTCCGTTTTGTGGCCAAGGCAAAAATTTCCGAGGGTTGCGGCAGATCAGTCCGGTCAAGTATTTTGCGCAAGCCGCTCCTTGCTGCCCTTATCAACATTTCATCGCAAACGAGAAGCTCCGCCAGGCGTTCGAGGCCGGTCTTTGCATTGGCTTGCCCATTGTGCTCAAAGTACGCGTTGGCCAGATGATGAAACACCTGTGGATATGCGCTACCGTCCTGAATAGCTGGCAGATGTTCCCGGAAATTGGCAAGGCGCACTGCTTTCTCCTCTTCGCGCTTAATCCCACGCTCTTTTTTGGATTGCTCGTGCCTGATCTGCCATTCAGGAATTTCACCACTGGTTAGTTCCTGATAGGTATTTTGAAATTCCGGGTGTTGACGAACCCAATCTTCCAGGGATTTTAACGGCAAGCCTTGCTGGCTTTTGCCATTTTTTAATGTCCAGAATGCTTCCCGGAAATAATAATCTCTTAGCTTGGAATACGTGGCGTCCAGCGCCTGATCCAACCACCACAAGCCAAGGTTTTCAGGGGCGGTGGCGTTGTAGAGTCTCGCGAGTGCACCATGAAACTCGTGGTTTATTTTTTCCGGGTCGGTTATTCGACTTAACCCTGCTCTTAGCAAACCAAGATAGCGCTCGGGCTGATCTTCCAGCCATACACGAATTTGTTGCTGATGCTCCTCTTCCAGATTGCTGATTGCATATTCATCAAGGCCTAGCGAGAGCCAGTCGTACAAGCGATCATCGGATATTGTGCTGCCGAAAGTTTGCAGCCCTCGAACTAAAAGCGCCCCAACCATGCCGAATAAATTCTGACCCGATGACTGGCGAAGAAAATTAACGTCACGCCTGGTTAATTCATCCAGCAAAATCGGCAAATCTTGATCCTCAGCGTTCTGAAGGAATTCACCATCCCAGAAAAAGTTGGCAACAATGTAATTGTCACGAGCAGCCTTGGCAGGCCTTAGATAGTCAAACACATTGCTGGCACGGATTATTTTCGGGGATAGTTTAGGCAGCAGCAAATCCAGCAGGCGATTTTTATCGTCCTCAACCTTGTTTAATCGAATGTCCTCAGCAAGTGCAAATAAGCTATCGACATCTTCTGGGTGTTGATGCATAAACGCTTCTAACGCACCAACCCGAACGCTTTCCCAATAAGTCTGGTCGCGAACAATGGAGGTCAACGCATATTTTAACTCTGGAATGCACTCTGAATAATTCAAGCCGTCTAGTATGCAATTCAATATCTGCTGATCGTGCTTTTCGCGGGAAGGGCTATTTAGCAAATCCAATAATTGGCTTGCCATGTCTTTGGTGGTGAGCGCCGCAAATGGGTAGCTTGCCCAGTAATCGTAGTGCAGATAACCATTTCTCTCGGCTTCATGCCGCAACGCGGATAAGAGCTGTTGCTTGGTTTGCGTCGAGAATAGCTGTACGTCGCCGTAGAGCACCATACCTAAAGGATCTATCCCAATTAAATGGTTTCGCGCCTCGGAAGAATGAGCGCCCAGCCAGCTCATCAGGCCGCGCAACGCGGCCACCACGCCGCCATCGAAACCGGTCATCAGCGCCAAAACGCGGCTGAGCGGCAAGCCTTTGTTAATCTTCTTGGCGAGAAATCGCGCGCCCAGAAATTCGGCGACACTGCGGTGTACAGGTGCGTACTGATTTTCTTGCACCCATTTAAACAGCCGGGATTTGAGCGCTTGTGTACAGGGTAAATCGTCAGGAATTTTGATCGCGTTTAGGCAAACCTGCCCCTCACTCGCATCATCAGCTTCATTAAACCAGACCGCATTGGCTAACAACTGGGTGGCATACAAGAAACCGGCAGCATCGAGTAATTGCTCGATTGGGATTGATGGTTTCTTGCGGCTCGCCTTGTGTTCGTCGCTATGCTCTACCGCCATTTTCTGGCAGGCGAGCTGATAAGTTTCAAGCTTGGTTTTCGGCCAGTTATTGCCTTGCACTGCGGCAATCAGCATATCCAGCGTTTGCGGGTTGTGCAGCAAGCCCTCCAGGCTGAACTGCTCGGCTTTCTGCTTAAAACTATCGGCGTCAGGGACACGCTCATCTTTTGCGAGGATTACCTTGATGTCATCGTCGGTCAACGCATTCAGGTGCAGTACCATAACCTTGCCGCCTGGGGCGCAGGCATTGAGCGCGGTTTGATCGTTGCCCCCCAGCCAGTCGGCCTCGCGGCAAGAAAGACGGAAGCGGGGGCAGCCAAGTTGATCGAGTTTGCCGCGTATCGCATCGAGCGGCGTGCGCGCATCTTCTACTACCACCCGTGTTTCATCCAGGCCATCAATGAACAGTGTTTTTCCCTGCCATGCATCAACTCTATTAAAGGTCAAAAAGTCTCGGGCGCTGAGATAAAGCCCGCCGCTATCCGTGACCTCTTGCTTGAACAGCGTCGTTTTTCCTGCACCAGGATCGCCGAGCAACACATAGGCATTGTACTCACGAAAAGATGTAATCTCATGGCTTTCCGGGCTGGCGCCATCCGGTATAAAAGTGCAGGTTCGCGGAACTTGATGAAGCATGATGTTTAGCCCAGCCAATGTTCGGTTGGGTAGGACAAGAATTCCGCAAGCGAAACACCACCCGCACCGACCAGAATAGTTTTGGCGGAAGGATTGCGCTGGGCAAATATTTCCAGCCCGCGCGCGTAGCGCGGACTGGCAGAGCTTTTGACTTCGATTGCCGCGAGCTTTCTGCCTCTGGTTAGAACGAAATCAATTTCATCCGCCCCATCACGCCAATAGTGAACCTGTGTATCGTTGTCACAAGTGTTGAGCAGATGCGCGCCGACGCTGCTTTCCACCAACCTGCCCCAATAGCTGCGGTCGGCCTGAGCTTCGGCAAAGGTGTAATCCTGGATGGCGGACATCAGCGCGGTGTTGAATATGATGAGCTTGGGTACAGAGTTTCGTTTACGTATTTCTTTCGCCGCATATTTATGCAGTCCGGCCAATAATTTTGCCTGCATCAATAATTGCAAATAGTCAGCAAGCGTTACTGTGTGCTTGGCTTCATTCAACTCCGCGATCATTTTTGTGAGCGACAATTCCTGGCCGGAATAATGGCAACCCAGTTCAAACAACTGCTTGAGCAGAGCCGGATTTTTAATGCGCACCATTTGTAGAATGTCTTTTTCGATATTTGGTTGGATCAGGCTTTCTTTCACATAACTGCGCCAGCGCGACTCGTCGTGTATAAGCGAAGCGCTGCCCGGATAACCGCCAAAATAAATGAACTCCTCAAGGCTGAAATCGAATGCCTGCTGCATTTCGGCAAAGCCCCAATGAGTGACGGGCATTAACTCATAACGCCCGGCCAAGCTCTCGGATAAGCCTTTTTGGATGAGCAACGGAGCGGAACCGAGCAGTACAACATGCATGTTGAGGCTGCTGGCGCGGTCTTCATCCCACAAGCCTTTAACAATTTCCGACCATTGCTCGATTTTCTGGATTTCATCGACGGCAAATATATAGGGTTCATTTTGAGTAGTGGCACTATCCCGAAAACGAATTTCCGCCCACTTACTCGCCCGATTGCGTGCCTCATGCCAATAGTATCGCAACCATTCCGCATCTCTTTTTTGCGGAGGAGAAACAGCATTGCCCGATTTGCTGAATGGGGATACCACAGCCTCTTCATCGACTGAAATGTAAAAACCTTGAGGTGAATTTGGCGGAATCAAGTCTCTGATAATCGTGGTTTTTCCCACTTGCCGAGGCCCCGCCAGAATATTGATAAACCGCACGGACTCAGAGAGCCTCTGCTTGAGTTTTGCCTCTTCAGGTCTTGTGTATTTCATAGCCTGTAACGTCACTGAGTAAATTTACTCAGCGACGTTACAGGCTATTTTTGAATTTGTCTAGTTTTTCATTAACGTTTTTCATTAACACGGCCAAAACTTCAGCACCGTCTCAAGCAAACACATTGCCGACACTCGTCCACCGCTTGTCATGCAAAATTGAGGCTGCTGCAATATGATATTATTTTATTGACACTCGCCATTTTTTGGAATCTCTCCGAATGAACAATCTCTTTCACCCCTCCGATGTGCTTTACCCGGGCAACCGGCCATTTCCCATGCTGGCCGCTTGCGAGCATTTTGCGGGCAGTGAAAAGCTGCTGAAAAAAGCGCTCCAGATTCAGGCCGAATTATCGGTTGATGGGCGCTCCATTTTCGATATCACCGCCGATTGCGAGGACGGTGCACCCGCAGGCAGGGAGCGCGAACATGCGGAGATGATTGCAGCGCTGATCCTGTCCGGCGAGAACCGCTTTGACCGCATCGGCGTCCGCATCCACGATGTCAGGCACCCGGTTTGGCGCGACGAACTGGATATCGTCATCAGCCGGGCCGGGCAGCGCGTGGCCTACATCGTATTGCCCAAACCGGAAAATACACAAGATGTTGCGGTGCAGATCGCCGCGCTCGACGAACTGAGAAACCGCCTCGGCATTGCCCGCGAGATACCTGTCCATGTGTTGATCGAGACACCCGGCGCGCTGCATGAAGTATGGGAAATCGCCCGCTTGCCTCACGTCGAAGTTCTCGACTTTGGCCTGATGGACTTCGTCTCGGCGCATCACGGCGCGATTCCAGCCGCCGCGATGCGCTCGCCCGGACAGTTCGATCATGCGCTGGTGGTACGCGCCAAGTGCGCGATCGCTGCCGCCGCTCTCGGCAACGGCGTCGTGCCCAGCCACAACGTCACCACCGAAATCCGCGATACCAATGTGGTGCGGGAAGACGCGCGCCGTGCCCGGCAGGAACTCGGTTTCCTGCGCATGTGGAGCATCCATCCGGCCCAGATCCAGCCCATCGTCGAAGCCATGCGCCCGGATTTCGCCGAAGTCGATGAAGCGGCCGCTCTGCTTATCGCCGCCCAGGATGCGGCCTGGGGGCCTATCCAGCATGAAGGCAAGCTGCATGACCGCGCCTCCTATCGTTACTACTGGGAGTTGTTGCAGCGTGCGCAAGCGACAGGGATGGATATACCTGTCGATGCGCGCCAGCGTTTTTTCTGAACCCAAGTTGGACAAACCGGAACTAAATACAGGCTCAGGTATGGTTGGTCTAAGCGTGCAGCTACCCAACTTGCCAAACAATTCCAGATTTCGCTAACCGTGCCCCATGCGGTAAAATGCCGCCCCATGAGCAATCCACAACTTTCCGTCGTCATTCCCGTTTATAACGAAGAGCAGGGCTTGCAGGCATTGTTCGACCGGCTATATCCGGCACTGGACAAGCTCGGCATTTCCTATGAGATTCTGTTCGTCAACGACGGCAGCCGCGATCGCTCCGCCGCGCTTCTGCGCGAGCAGTTTCAGGCGCGCCCCGATGTGACACGGGTGATTCTGTTCAACGGTAACTTCGGCCAGCATATGGCGATCATGGCGGGTTTCGAGCACAGCCGCGGGCAGCGCGTGGTGACGCTGGACGCCGACCTGCAGAACCCGCCGGAGGATACCGGACTGCTACTGGCAAAGATGGACGAGGGCCACGATTACGTCGGCTCGATCCGCAGGCAGCGCAGCGATAGCTGGTGGCGGCATGTTGCATCGCGCGCGATGAACGGGCTGCGCGAACGCATCACGCGTATCAAGATGACCGATCAGGGCTGCATGTTCCGTGCCTACGACCGCCACATCGTCGATGCGGTAAACAGTTGCAAGGAGGTGAGCACTTTCATCCCGGCGCTGGCCTACACCTTTGCGCGCAATCCCGCCGAAGTGGTGGTGGGGCATGAGGAGCGCACTGCGGGCGAATCGAAGTATTCGCTGTACAGCTTGATCCGCCTCAACTTTGATTTGATGACCAGTTTTTCGCTGGTGCCGTTGCAAATGTTTTCGATGGCCGGGATGCTGATCTCGGTGCTTTCCGGCCTGTTCTTCGTGTTTCTGGTGATACGTCGCCTGGTGATTGGCCCGGAAGCGGAAGGCCTGTTCACTTTATTTGCGCTGATGTTCTTCCTGATCGGTATCGCGCTGTTCGGTATCGGCCTGCTCGGCGAATACATCGGGCGCATCTACCAGCAGGTGCGTCATCGACCGCGCTATCTGGTGGAGGCGGTGCTGGAAAAACAGGAAAAGGGCAAAGGGCGAAGGGCAAAGCCGAGTGAAGATGCGGCGCATCCTTCTTTGTTTTCGGATAGCCAGGAATGAGTAAAACCCCCTCCAACTCCCCCTTGTCAGTGGGAGAGCAAAGCTCCTCCCCTGACAAGGGGAGGCTGGGAGGGGTTTTTGGTTTACCTTCAGTATGAGTCGCGCAATCGTTTTCGCTTACCACAACGTTGGCTATAGATGCTTATCCGTCCTGCTCGCACACGGCGTGGAGGTCGCGCTGCTGGTCACGCACCGCGACAACCCGAAGGAAAACATCTGGTTCGACAGCGTGGCGGAACTGGCCTCGCTGCACGGCATTCCGGCGATCACGCCGGACAATCCGAATACGCCGGAGGTAGTGGAACAGATACGCGCGTTGCAGCCGGATTTCTTTTTTTCGTTCTATTACCGCGAGATGCTCAAGCGCGAATTGCTGGAGATTCCCAAGCATGGCGCGTTGAACATGCACGGCTCGCTGCTGCCGAAATACCGCGGTCGCGTGCCGGTGAACTGGGCGATCATCCACGGCGAAACGGAAACCGGCGCGACGCTGCATTACATGACGGAAAAGCCGGATAACGGCGACATCGTCGCGCAGCAGGCGGTGCCGATCCTGCCCGACGATACCGCGTTGCAGGTGTTCCAGAAAGTGACGGTGGCGGCGGAGATCGCGCTGAACGGCGTGCTGCCCGCATTGCTGGCAGGCAAGGCGCAGGCGGTCAAACAGGACTTGAGCAAGGGCGCATATTTCGGCGGGCGCAAGGCGGAAGACGGCGTCATCGACTGGTCGCAAAGCGCGCAGCAGATACACAACCTGGTGCGCGCCGTGGCTCCGCCGTATCCGGGCGCGACCACGCAACTGCTGGGCAAGCCGCTGCGCATCCTGCAAACGCTGGTAACGGGCTGCGAGGTTTCGGGTGAAAACCCGGCGTTCTATGTGAAGGATGGCAAGGCCTATGCGATCTGCGGGCAGGGCGTGCTGCGCGTGGTGCGCTTCGAACTGGATGGAATTGCAATGAGTGCGGCGGAATTCGCCGTACAGCATGGCACGGCAAAATTTGAATTCAATCGTTAAGGAAATGGCAATGAAAAAAGTACTGATTCTCGGCGTGAATGGTTTTATCGGTCATCACTTGTCCAACCGCATTCTCGCTACCACCGATTGGGAAGTGTATGGCATGGACATGAATTCAGAGCGCATCACCGACCTGCTCGGGCATGAACGGTTTCACTTCTTCGAGGGCGACATCACCATCAACAAGGAGTGGATGGAGTATCACATCCGCAAGTGCGATGTGATTCTGCCACTGGTGGCGATCGCCACACCAGCCACTTACGTCAAGCAGCCGCTACGCGTGTTCGAGCTGGACTTCGAGGCCAACCTGCCGATCGTGCGCGCGGCGGTGAAATACAACAAGCATCTGGTGTTTCCGTCGACTTCGGAAGTGTACGGCATGTGCCACGACGAAGAATTCGATCCGGAAAATTCAGAATTGATCTGCGGCCCGATCAACAAGCCGCGCTGGATTTACTCCTGCTCAAAGCAATTGATGGATCGCGTGATTTGGGGTTACGGCATGGAAGGATTGAATTTCACGTTGTTCAGGCCGTTCAACTGGATCGGCTCCGGGCTGGATTCGATCCATACGCCCAAGGAAGGCAGCTCGCGCGTATTGACGCAATTTCTAGGGCATATCGTGCGCGGCGAAAACATCAGCCTGGTGGATGGCGGGCACCAGAAGCGCGCTTTCACTTACGTTGACGACGGTATCGACGCGCTGATGAAAATCATCGCCAACAAGGATGGCATCGCTTCCGGAAAAATTTATAACATCGGCAATCCGGCCAACAACTACGCGATCCGCGATCTCGCCGACATGATGCTCAAGCTGGCCAACGAATATGCCGAGTACCGCGACTCCGCAAAAAAGGTGAAGATCGTCGAGACGACTTCGGCGGCATATTACGGCACCGGGTATCAGGATGTGCAGAACCGCGTGCCGAAGATCACCAATACCTGCGAGGAACTCGGCTGGAAACCGACCACCAACATGGCCGATACGCTGCGCAAGATATTCGACGCGTATCGCGGCCAGGTGGCTGAAGCGCGCGGCTTGGTCGATTGAATATCACCCTCTCCCCAACCCTCCCCCATCAAGGGGGAGGGGGTAAATTTCCTCTCCCCTCGCGGGATAACCAGCGACTTGGCTGCGGTCTTTGGCAGCTTAGTCGAATGGCTAGTTGTTTCATCCAGAGGGTTAGGGAGAGGGGGTAAAAATAAACGATGACCCAACAACTCGCCCTCAAAATAGATGTGGACACCTATCGCGGTACGCGTGAAGGGGTGCCGCGCCTGGTGGATGCGCTGCAGCGCCACAACGCGCAGGCCACTTTTTTCTTCTCGCTCGGCCCCGACCACACCGGGCGCGCGATCAAGCGCGTGTTCCGCCCCGGCTTCATCGGCAAGGTATCGCGTACCTCGGTGGTGGAGCACTACGGCATCAAAACGCTGCTGTATGGCACATTGCTGCCGGGGCCGGACATCGGCAGGAAATGCGCCGCGATCATGCGCGGCGTGCGCGATGCGGGCTTCGAGACCGGCATTCATTGTTACGATCATATCCGCTGGCAGGATCATGTGACAGGCAAGGGCGCAGAATGGACGCGTCGCGAAATGCAGCGCGCGGTGGATCGTTACACGGAAATTTTCGGCGAAGCGCCGCACGCTCACGCCGCCGCCGGTTGGCAGACAAACCGTTATGCGCTACGCCTGACGCAGCGCATGGGGTTCGACTACAGTTCCGATACACGCAGCGCGCATCCTTTTATTCCCACCTGGCAAGCCGAGATCATCGCCTGCCCGCAACTGCCCACCACGCTGCCGACACTGGACGAATTGCTGAACCGTGACGGCATCACGTTGGACAACATCGCACAGCATATTTTGCAACTGACGGTTACACCTCCCGCAAACGGCCATGTTTTCACTCTGCATGCCGAACTGGAAGGCGGCAAATTGCTGCCGATCTTCGAGCAATTGTTGCAAGGATGGCAGGCGCAGGGTTATGAACTGGTTTCGATGCAGCAATATTTGCAAGGGCTGGATGCGGGCGCCTTGCCGCGCCATGAGGTCGCGATGCGCGAAGTGGAAGGACGGGTCGGCAAGCTGGCCGTGGCAATGGATGATATCTAAACCAGACCGCTAAAAATCCACCTTTGCACGCATCCGCTACGCGTGCCTGTTTACTCTTTTGTTGCGTTTTGCATTTGGGCGAACCCTGAATTTTTGAGGTTCCCTGAATTGAAAAACTTACCTTGAGTATGGCCGAAATGCTTAGCGCATTCCAAATATGGAAATGTGTTGTTCATATCCTTGCCTTTGCTCAATTTGTGAGACTATTGGCATCGGGGTAAGGGTTGCTGCGAAAGTGAATGAGCTGTTGATATAATCGGGCAGGGAAGAGTTCAGGTGATGTTTTTGGGCGGAAGGATTTGCGATGGCGAGAGAATTGATCACGATACAGCAGTTGGTTCCGGGTATGTATATTGATGAAATCAAATGCGGGCTGAGAGAGCGGATGCGGATCGGAGAAACCAGAAATTTCATAATAGAAAGCCAGAATGAGATTGCGCTGATTGCAAAGCTGGGCATCAAAAGTCTGTACATTGACCCGGAAAAAGGGCTGAATGTTTATGAGGGGCCGGATGAGGACGAGCTTGCGCAGCTGGAAAATGAAACTTTTCGTGAGCCGAGGTCGTTGGAGGAGGAGCTTCACGATGCCAGAATTATTCTGAGCAAAGCCAGTGCCACATTGAAAAACTCCATTGGCGAAATCCGCTCCGGCGGAAAAATAAAAATGGAGCCGGTAAGGCTGTTGCTTGAGGAAATTTATAGCTCGGTCAGTGAAAATAAGGATGCTATTGTCACGGTTTGCCGCAAGAAAAAAAAGGATGGCTACGTGTTGGAGCATTCGGTAAGCCATTGCGCGTTGATGATGGCCTTTGGGCGGACCATGGGGATGGCTAAAGATGAATTACTCGATGTTGGCCTTGGTGGCTTGTTCCATGATATTGGAACTATCCGGATTCCCGATGCTATTCTGAGCAAACCGGGAAAACTGACCTCCGAAGAACTGGATGTCATCAAAAAACACCCGTCGTGGGGAGGGGAAGTGATGATTAACTCCGGCACTTTTCCAGAAAAGGCGATCTCGATAGCCATGGAGCACCATGAGCGGTATGACGGAACCGGCTACCCCTATCAATTGAAGGGAAATGACATTTCCATAGTTGGGCAGATGGCATCCATTGCGGATGTCTATGACGCCAGTATTTCCATTCGCCCATATGGAGCGGCCGAAGACCCCTGCCAGGTTATCAAGAATCTATTTCAGGGAGCGGGCAAATTGTTTCACATGGATATGGTTCAGCAGTTCATCAAAACAATCGGAATTTACCCTGTTGGAACATTGGCGCGGCTGGAGAGCGACAAGCTCGGGATCGTTATCAAGCAGAATAAAAACCTGACCCAGCCGGTAGTCCGGATTGTCTATGATCTGAAAAACAACAGTTACCTACCCCCAAAAGATATCGACCTGTCACATGTCGGAGGCAGGGGAGATAAGGTTGTGGCGGCGGAATCCCCAGAAAAATGGAAGATTTTTCCGGGTCGTTTCATGTTCGCGGAGTAGCGTAATACCGAGGATATGCGATGTCAAAGGCCTATGAAGTTTGACATCACCGTTGTTTGCCTTTGCCGTTTATCAACCAGCTTGAGATAATCTGTGCATAGAATTTTCATTACCTGCTTTTTTGGTATTTAAAGGTTCCATTTGGAATATGAGTGAATTACAAGCAGCTTTGCTGGCAATAGGTTTTGGTGTCGTTGTCGCAGTGTATGCCTTCGGCTGGTGGCAGCAAAGGCAGTACCGGCGCAAATTTGGCACAGCTTTCAAGGTGAACCATACGGATGCGCTGTATCGGGAGAGCGATGCCAAGCCTGAGGAACATACCCGGCAAGTATTTTCACCCGAGATGGTTGAAGCGGTGTTGGATGATACGATGCCCGGTGGAGACGATGCAGCAGGAATGCCGCTTGTTGAAGAGGGTGCGGTTATGACCTTGCTGGATGAGTCATGCGCGTTGCTGGACATGCGCAGTGATTTTATCATCGAGTTGCGCCTGGATGAGCCAAGCCCGGCCGCTGCACTGGATGGTTTGTGGCAGCGCAAATTCGATTTCGGCAAGCCGGTGCAAGTATGTGGCCTGACGTTTGGCACACAACGGTGGGAAAGAGCCATCGCCGAGGGCAAGGCTTTATATGCGCGCTTCCGCATAGCGCTGCAACTGGTGGACAGGGGCGGTGCGATCAGCGCGGCGAAACTGGCGGATTTCCGCGATCTGGTGCTGGGTTTGGCCAGGAATATCAAGGCGGATGCAACCGTTCCAGACATCAATGAAACACACCGCCTGGCAGTTGAACTGGATCAATTCTGCGCCGAAGTGGACCAGATGGTCGGGATTAATCTGGTGCCGCCCGGCGAACGTTTATTGCTTGGCGGGAAAATCGCGCAAGCCGCCGCTTTGCAGGGCATGATGCTGGAATCGGATGGCGCTTTCCATTTATTGAATGCGCAGGGGTACAGCCTGTTCACCTTGATCAATCAGGATGCCAAGCCGTTTCAGAGCCACACGCTGGAGGCCTTCAGCACGGCAGGCATCACGCTGTTGCTGGATGTACCGCGCACGCTGAATCCCGCCGCGCAATTCGACATTATGGCGCATGCCGCCCACGAACTCGCCGGGGAACTGCAAGCCAATCTGGTGGACGACCATCGCGTGGTGTTAAGCAATAACGGGCTGGCGCTTATCCGCACCCGCATCGCCGGGATCGAAGCGAAAATGTGCGATAACGGGATCGTTCCCGGTAGCGGGCAAGCACGCCGCTTATTCGCCTGATGGAGGCCGCCGTGCGCATCGCGCAATTGCGCACTGAAATAGAACGGCACAATTATCGTTATTACGTGCAGGACGACCCAGGCATTCCCGATGCGGAATATGATAAATTATTCCGTGAATTGCAGACCCTTGAGGCGCAGCACCCGGAACTGGTGAGTGCGGATTCACCGACACAGCGGGTGGGGAGTAAACCGCTTAAATCATTCGCCGAAGTACCGCATCGTACACCGATGTTGTCGCTCAACAATGCGTTCAGCGACGAAGAAGTGCGCGTCTTCGATACGCGTATCCGCGAGGCTCTCGGTATCCCGGAAGTGGAATATGCAGTCGAGCCGAAATTCGACGGGCTGGCTGTCACTTTGGGTTACCGCGACGGGGTGTTTGTGCAAGGCGCAACTCGCGGTGACGGCAGTACGGGCGAGGATGTAACGGAAAATCTGCGCACCGTGCGCGCTATCCCGTTGCGCCTGAATGAGGCGATCAAGGATGTGGAGGTGCGCGGCGAAGTGCTGATGTTGAAGGCGGATTTTATAAAGTTGAACGATGTCCAGCGCGCCAGAGGCGAAAAGGAATTCGCCAACCCGCGCAACGCTGCGGCGGGTTCGTTGCGCCAGCTTGACTCGCGCATCACCGCCAACCGCAGACTGAGTTTTTTCGCCTACGGTATCGGTCTTTGCGATGGTGTCGCCCTACCCGGGCGGCATGACCGGGAAATGGATTTATTGCGGCACTGGGGCGTGCCGGTCGCGCGGCAATGCCGCGTGGTGCGCGGGCTGGACGGTTTGCTGGGTTTCTACCGCGAGATAGGCGCGTTACGTGCCGCCTTACCTTTTGATATCGACGGGGTGGTATACAAGGTCAAGCCTATCGCGCAACAGCGGCAGCTCGGTTTCGTATCGCGTGCGCCGCGCTTTGCCATTGCGCACAAATTTCCCGCCGAAGAGGTCATGACCACGTTGCTGGGTATCGAGGTGCAGGTCGGGCGCACCGGCGCGTTGACCCCGGTGGCAAGGCTTGCGCCGGTATTTGTCGGCGGCGTGACGGTGACCAATGCCACGCTGCATAATGAAGATGAGATACGCCGCAAGGATGTGCGTATCGGCGATGCCGTTATTGTGCGCCGCGCCGGGGATGTGATCCCGGAAGTGGCGCGAGTGGCGCTGGAACACCGCCCGGCTGATGTGCGCGAATTTGTCATGCCAATAACCTGCCCGGTATGCGGTTCGCATATCTCAAGGCAGGAGGATGAGGCGGCGTGGCGTTGCACCGGAGGCTTGTTTTGCCCGGCACAACGCAAACAGGCGTTGCTGCATTTTGCCAGCCGCCGCGCGATGAATATCGAAGGGCTGGGCGACAAGCTGGTTGAGCAACTGGTGGATACGCATATCGTCAATACACCGGCGGATTTGTATAAATTGCGACTGTTGAAACTCATTGCACTGGAACGCATGGGTGAAAAATCTGCGCTCAATCTGCTGGCCGCGATAGAACTGAGCAAGCACACCACGCTGGCGCGTTTCATTTACGCATTAGGCATCCGCAATGTCGGCGAATCCACCGCCAAGGATTTGGCGCAGCACTTCGGTTCGCTGGATAATCTGCTGGTTGCGGATGCGGATGCCTTGCAGCAAGTGCGCGATGTCGGCCCGGTGGTGGCGCAGAGCATGGCAGACTTTCTGGCTGAAGCGCATAACCGCGAAGTCATCCAACAACTGCGTGAAGCGGGCGTGTATTGGGCGGAGCATCAGCCGCAACCGGCAACCAGCTTGCCATTCAGCGGCAAGATTTTCGTGCTGACCGGCACGCTTGCTGTTCTGACACGCGACGAGGCGAAGGAAAAACTGGAAGCGCTCGGCGCAAAAGTGAGCGGCAGCGTATCGAAAAAGACTGATTATGTGGTGGCGGGAGCAGAGGCGGGCAGCAAGCTGGACAAGGCGCATGAGTTGGGTGTCGCGGTGCTGGACGAAGCTGAATTTATGAACATGGTAGGCCAGGTTAGCGTAGCGTAACCCGGCAAGTTGATGTTATTGGATATGATATGAAAAAAATCACCAAAGCCGTGTTTCCGGTCGCTGGCATGGGCAGCCGTTTTCTTCCGGCCACCAAGGCCAGCCCGAAGGAAATGATGCCGGTCGTGGACAAGCCGCTGATCCAGTATGCGGTGGAAGAGGCTGTGGCGGCGGGCATCACCGACATGGTATTCATCACCGGGCGCAACAAGCGCGCGATCGAGGATCATTTTGACAAGGCCTACGAACTGGAAGCGGAACTGGCGATGAGCGGCAAAGAAGAATTGCTGTGCCTGGTACGCGAAGTGATTCCCGCGCATATCAACTGCATCTACATTCGCCAGGCAGAACCGCTGGGGCTTGGGCATGCGGTATTGTGCGCACAGCCGGTGGTACAGGACGAACCGTTCGCGGTGATACTCGCGGATGATTTGATCGACGGGGAACCGCCCATCGTCAAGCAGATGGTGGATATATTCAGGCAGCACCAGTGTTCGATCCTGGGCGTGCAGGATGTGCCGCGCGACCAGACCCGCCAGTATGGCATCGTCGGCAGCAAGCCGCTGGCAGATGATCTGGAGCAGGTGAACGCCATCGTCGAAAAACCCAAACCGGAAGACGCGCCATCGACCCTTGCCGTGGTGGGGCGTTATATTCTCACGCCGCGCATCTTCCATTATCTGGAAAAAGTGCAGGCCGGGGCGGGCGGGGAGATCCAGTTGACCGACGGGATTGCCGCACTGATGCGGGAAGAAAAAATGCTGGCTTATCGCTTCAAGGGCACGCGCTATGATTGCGGTTCCAAGCTGGGTTACCTCAAGGCGATGGTGGCATTGGGGCTGAAGCATCCGGAAGTGCGCGATGAGTTCGCCGCATATCTGGATAGTCTTGAATAAGGTATGAGTATTGCGGTTCAGTGCGTAGGTTGGGCAAAGCGCAGCGTGCCCAACATCGATAATGATACCTCTGTTTGTTGGGCACGCTGCGCTTTGCCCAACCTACGAGAAGACGGCTTCCTACATTTTGTTCCGGCTCGCCCGGCTTAGGAAAAATCATGGCTGCATCCATCCAGCGCTCCCGCGATATCCTGCAACAGGCCGAATTGCTGTATTCGGCGGAGCAGGTGCAGGCATCCCTGCACAAGGTCGCGCAGCAGATCAATGCCGCCTTGGCAGACACGCATCCGCTGGTGCTGTCGGTAATGGGCGGCGCGGTGGTATTTACCGGGCAATTATTGCCGTTGCTCGATTTTCCGCTGGATTTTGATTATGTGCATGTGTCGCGCTATGGCGATGCGCGGCAGGGCGGGCAGATGCACTGGAAAGTCGAGCCGCACGAGAATGTCCGCAACCGCGTCGTGCTGGTGCTGGATGATGTTCTCGATGAGGGGCATACTATGGCGGCATTGCACCAGCTCGTGATGAAACTCGGAGCAAGCAAATTTTACAGTGCGGTATTTGCCGACAAGCGGCATGACAAGCCCAAGCCGATCCATGCTGATTTTGTCGGGGTGGAGTTGCCGAACCGTTTTGTGTTCGGCTACGGCATGGACATCGAAGGGGCGTGGCGTAATTTGCCCGCCATTTATGCAGTAAAGGAGAAATAATGAAAACCTCAAAAAATTGTAGCGATGTTGCCTTGACACGGAGTTGCGAAGCATCAGGCGCGGGAAAGGCAACTCGCGGCTGCTCCCGCAATCGGCTGGCTTCGCCAGTAACGTGTCGCAGCCGCCGCTTCGAGAGCAAGGCGCACGGCGCGCAGCGACAGAGACATACCAATTGGGTAGGCGACGAGCGAGCACCGTGCAACGCCGCTATCGAACCGCGCAGTAAATTTTTGGAGGTTTTCTAATGTTGGCAATCATTGGCGGCCATGGCCTGACCGAACTGGCGAATTTGGAGATCACCCATCGGCAAGTAATGCGCACGCCTTATGGCGAACCGTCCGGCGCATTCCTGTTTGGCACGCTGGATCAGCATGAGGTGATTTTCCTGGCGCGCCACGGTTATGGGCACATCATTCCGCCGCACCTGGTGAACTACCGGGCCAACCTGTGGGCATTGCGCGAACAGGGCGTGAGCAAAGTGGTTTCGATTGCAACGGTTGGGGGCATTCGCGCCGATTTGACGCCTGGCACCATTGTCGTGCCGGACCAGATCATCGACTACACCCACGGGCGCGATGCGACCTTTTACGATACGCGCGACGCGGTCTATACCAACGCCAATTTCACCTTGCCCTATTGCCCGAAATTGCGCGAGCATATTTTGCGCAGCGCGAAAGCCGTGCAGCAGCCTTGTGTGGATGGAGGCGTGTATGCCGCAACGCAAGGGCCGCGCCTCGACAGCATCGCCGAGGTCAACCGCTACGAACGCGACGGCGCGGATATGGTCGGTATGACCGGAATGCCGGAAACCGCGCTGGCGATGGAGCTGGATATGAAATACGCCATCATCGCCGTGGTGGTGAATCATGCGGCGGGGCGCGGCGATAACCAGCAAGGCGTGAGTGTGGAGCGGGTCAATGCTGTTGCGAGTGTGGCAATGGAGCGGGTGCGCAGCATCCTCGGATGCGTGGTGAGTGGCGATGGCGATTAAAGTGAAACTCGCGCAGCGAGACTGCGTCCCTCTCTCCCGCAGGCGGGAGAGAGCTAGGAGAGAGGGAAACGGGCATGGCAAGCTTCATTATCAGGGTAGCATTTGCTATGTCCGTTAGACCGGTGCTGCGCATGGGGAATGCGCGGCTGTTGCAGCGCTCGGAACCGGTCAGCGGCTTTGGCAGCGTCGAGTTGCGCGCACTGCTGGAAGATATGCGCGATACCATGCAATCCCTGAACGGCGTGGGCTTGGCCGCACCGCAGGTCGGCGTGAGCCTGCGTGTCGTGATTTTCGGCGTACCTCCGCAAGATGATCAGGACAGGCAAAATTCGCGTTACCCGGATGCGGAAGCCGTGCCGGAAACCGTACTCATCAATCCCATCGTCACGCCGCTGGATGATGAAACCGAGCAGGCCTGGGAAGGGTGCCTGAGCATACCCGGACTGCGCGGCCTGGTGCCGCGCTTCCGGAATATCCGTTATCAGGGCTACGATGAAAACGGCGCGCCGATAGACAGGATGGTAAGCGGGTTTCATGCGCGCGTGGTGCAACATGAATGCGACCATCTGGACGGAATACTGTTTCCGGCGCGCATCAGGGATATCACCCAATTCGGTTTCAAGGAAGAATTGTTTCCGGAGCCTGAGGCGCATCAGTGAGAGTATTGCGCTGACTCGGCTGGAAGTTTTGGGGTTGTTCACATGGTATCGACAGGGGCATCCACGGAAATTGTGGGGAAGTTATCTCGGCTTCAAATGACACAAGGCAGATATATAGGTCTTTCGGCTTACATGAATTTTGCTGATGAGCATGTAGAGTAAGTGAGCTATGGAGGCAAGATTTGTTAATGTTCAATAATCCTTGAGAAACGACATACCCTGTCGCCCATCATGTTTAAGATGCTCCCACTTGAATATAAAAGGTTGGGAATGATGCTTGCAACAATGCTTACAACAATGCTTACGGAAGGATCACTACGTCAGTGCGTCAGCGGGGTAAGCCAATGAGCGCCGGAACTCACGACACGCTGGTTTACCGCCTTTCGATGATGCTGGTGAAGCTCAATCAGGGCGAGAAGCTTGACCCTCAAGATTTGGCCGATGAGTTCGGAGTGAATATCCGTACAGTCCAACGCGATTTGAACGAACGCTTTGCCTATTTGCCGTTGCAGAGAACCGGCACCAAATATCACCTCGATCCAGCTTTTCTAGGCAAATTGAACACGCGTGACATCGAGCGCTTCGCCAGCTTGGCGGGTGTTCGCGGATTGTTTCCGTCGCTCTCTGACGAATTCATGCGCGACATCTTCGATTCCCGCATCCAATCGGCACTGCTGGTGAAGGGGCACAATTACGAGAGCTTGGCTGGCAAAGAGCAGATGTTCCGGGAGCTGGAACAGGCCATCATTGCTCGCCGCCATATTGCGTTCGATTACAACAAAGCCGACGGCGCAAAGCATTACGAGTCGATTGCACCTTTCAAACTGATGAACCACAAGGGTATCTGGTATCTCGCTGCAAGAGATGGCGAAAAACTAAAAACCTTCTCCTTCGCAAAAATTGAATCGCTGCGATTGCTCGATAGCCAATTTGAGTCAGATCCATCTATCGACAAAACGCTTGCCGAAGAAGATGGCATCTGGCTTGGTGAGGAGAAAAAGGAAATCGTGCTGAAGATTGCCAGCGAGGTGGCTGGTTATTTCAAACGCCGCAAGCTGATTGCCAATCAAGTGGTCGAAAAAGAACTGGAAGATGGAGGCCTTATCTTATCTGCCAAGGTAGGGCATCTAAATCAAGTGCTGCCTATAGTGCGCTACTGGATTCCACACATTCGCATCATCAGCCCGGAAGGGTTGCAGGATGAGTTGGATCGAGAGTTGAAGGGGTATATAGATCGTGTAACTTGAATTGTTTAATCGGTTTATTGGGGGCGGCAGATTTGCAGGATTTGTCTTCCCATAAAGCAGCACTCGATACACGAAATATTTTAAAAAACGACATACCCTGTCGCTTCCCCCTTCTATGATCCACTCACTTGGTAATTCTTGCCAAGCAACATAGGAGGGAATCACATGATTTGGATTATCGGTTTACTCATGGCATTCGTGTTTATCAAACTCGGGATGCTCATAATCATGGTCAAGTTGCTGGCAATTGCATTGCAGTTGGCCTTATTGGCTCTTGCAGTTTTGGCGATTGTTTTTCTTTGGCGAAAACTGATTGTGCCAAAGCTAAAGACGTACAAGGCTTGGCAGCCTGAAAAATTCATATCGAAGGGGGATAGGGTATGAAATTATTTGTCATGTTGCTGTCATTACTTTTGTTACCGGCTTGCGCTCAAGTTGGTGATCACCGAAAAGCCTTAAATGATTCCAGTGAACAAAAACTGACGCTGGGAGTAGCGCAGAAGGAGATCAAGGTTGGCATGTCTCAGGCTGATGTTGCCAAGGCATTGGGTTCGCCCAATATGGTCACCAAAGATAAGGATGGCGTCGAAACCTGGATATACGACAAGGTGAGCAGTGATTATGCCTATTCAACCAGCTCGGGCGGGGTTTCAGGTCTAGCCTTTGGGCTTGGTGGTGGTTTGCTTGGTGGTGGGATGGCAAATACAAACCAGTCAAGCGGGGCGACGAGTCGTACCCAGCGCACGTTAACAATCGTAATTAAATTTGCTGACGCAGCAGTCAAAGAATTTACTTACAACTCAACTTCTTTCTGAGAGGAACACCAATGAAAAAGAATATCTGTCTTATGCTGGTCATGTTACTGGCAGTTGCTGGATGCGAAACGATGCCAAAGCAAACCAAGTCGGCACTCGAATTGCAATCGATTCAGTCTAAAGAGTTTGAGACAAGCAAGAAAGTTGCTTTTGCTGCGGTCTTATCGGTGCTTCAGGATGTCGGGTACACCGTGTTGTCCGCTAATTTGGATACAGGATTAATTACAGCTAAAAGCCCGACAAAAGCAGGGTTCCAATTGTTTGTTGGTCAAACTATGGAGGATATCAAGGCGACGGCTTTTATCGAAGAAATAGTCACAAACCGGGCCAAGGTACGTATTAATCTGGTGAGCAGCAAGGAGACCTCAAGCGGTCACGGCATGAAAGGTGGGTATGAAATGCCGATAGAAACACCAGAAATATATCAGGATATTTTTGCCAAGGTTCAGCAAGGAATATTTGTTAGAAAAAACACGCAGTAAATAAATTTCAATTGGAATGCAGTGGGTTTTGGCGCCGTGCTCATTTTGTGCAAGCTGTTTGGGCCAATGCTGAAGACGTACAAAGCAGGGCAACCGAACAAATCATTTTGAAAGGGGAATAAATATGGAATGGCTTATGTGGCTAATCATAATTTTCGTTGTGCTTTGGATAATGGGACGCAGTGCTGAAAAGAAGAAGCAACAAGAGGCTGAGCAAGTATTGAAGCGACGCAGGGAAGCTGAGAATTACATTCTGAATAGTGGCGATCCTGAAGCAATCAAAACTCTAATGCTGGCTCGTGCAAACCCGGCTAATTACACACGGATCATGGCAGGTGGTATGGATAGAGGAAACGACAGAGGAAGCGACATAATCAAGACGGCGCTTGGAGTGACGACTGGTGTCGTGGCTGGAAGTTTGATTGCAAACGCCATCACTTCATCGGCTATTTCAAGTTCATTGGATGATACGCAGGCAAATCTGGATGCTGTTGGCCATAGCTCAATTAGTGATGCGTCATATTCTGGATCAGATTCGTCATGGAGCGGTGGAGGAGATGATTCCTCAATCGATATTTGAGACTGAAAATAATAATCAGGAGATATGATGAAAACATATACCGCTGCACCGCTGGGAGCATTTTTGGTGCTCAAGCCTCAAAATGAGTAAGAAAGGCTCCGAAACATTTGTCGGGAAATTATTTGCGTTGTATAAAGAGTTTACAGATGCGACGGTGGAATCGACATCATCCTTTGGCTCTTTGTTTTCCATGGAGTATGAGATGTTTATGCTCAACTGGAAAATATCGCGTCGCAATAATCGTGATAAGCGATATTTTGATAAGCTGAGAGCGCATAGCGCAAAGCTGGATGCTATTCGCAAAGCTGGCTGCGATGATAAAACCTTCGCCGAAGAGTATGCGCGCTTCGAGAAGACTTTAAGAGAAGAGCCATAATTGAGAACATAACAATAATGCTCCGCTGTATTTAGTGAATATCAGATGATGCCTCGATCAAAATTTGAGGTGGTTTGAGTGATTGGGAGGTATGATGAAAACATTCCTTTGTATTATTTTGTTTGCCTGTTCTCAAGCCACATGGGCAGAAGATGAGCGTGCTTATCAATATCGCGCGGATGGTTCCCGTGAATGGTCAGCCAATTATTATGAGCTGAAAGGTAATACATGGATTTCGTATCGCCCAGATGGCTCAAGGGATTGGAAGGCAAATTCCGTTAGAGTTGAAAGCGGCGATCATGTGCAGTATCGGACAGATGGCTCTCGCGATTGGAGTGCGATTGTCGTTCAGCAAAAGAGATAACGAAAATATTCTGACTAAATTTAGGACAAATATGCGAAACCCAGTTATCGGACTAGCCCGTTGGGTAGTGCGAAATTTATTTTCATGGCTACTCATTGTCATAATCCTAGTTGCTGGTGAATATGCTCGAAAGGAATATCTCACATTAGAAAAAAAGAAGGCTGATATTGAAGCCATGAAGCGTGGAGAGTTCGAAATTCTGGAACTCCTTCGTAATCTTAGGATGGAAATGTCGAATCGAGTTACGAGACTTAATAATGTGACGCAGAAGGAACTCGGATCACGGATTGACGATATTGAGAAGGAAATTAAGGAGAGATCGAGTTCTTCAAGCATTACATCTGTTGTTTTCAATTCCGATGATAATGGGCTGTTCAATTTTGTATTCAATAAAGCGAGAATTGAGCTGCTTAATCAAGAGCGAGCGGTTTTGCTAGACTTGCGATCGCTGCAAGAAAGGCGTTTTAGCAGGGATTTGGGAATTGCAACGCAAAAAAAACTTCATGATGAGCACGTCGCTGCATGGAATCTTCTTCAGGCGAATAGGATGCAGTATGAGGAAGTTAAGAAAAGTGCTGCTTTTTACAGAGATTTTGGTAGAAGATTCGCATCTTCGGAATTTCAGGCTCTAAATAAACTGAATGATGAGTATCAACTGCTATTTAATAAGAATCAACAAAAGGCGAATGCGGCAAAAGAACAAAGCGACTTGCTGAATAGATTGCGTCTTGAAGTTGAGGATTTCACTCAAAGAGTTAGTCAGTTCAAGTCACTTGAGTCTGGCTCTGCGCTTTCTGATTTTCAGAATCAGCTCAAGGCAAAGGAGGCAGATGTTGATAGCCACTGGATAACGAAAGTGCTTAATCCTGCACTTGATAAAATCCCGACAGCACTCATGATTTTGTTTGGCATTATCATTTCACCAATAGTTATCAAGGGGTTGTTCTATTTTGTTCTGGCACCTCTCGCATCTAGGCGTCCTGCTGTGTGCATCCTTCCGAAGTCAGTTGGAGCCATTTCGGGGGGCGATGACTATTCGCCGATTATTTCTGGTAATACAAAAATTTCTGCTGTATCGATACCGATTCTGGTGGATGAATCTCAAGAGTTATTAGTTCACCCAGAGTATCTTCAAAGCTCGTCCATTGATGGGAAAATAAGTACGAAATGGCTATTGGATTGGTCTTATCCGTTGAGTAGTCTGGCGGCAGGGATGGTTGCATTGACGCGCATTCGCGCCACTCAACTTGAAACCGTAATCATTTCCTCTACGAAAGACCCGTTAAGTGAGGTAGGTGTTATAGCCTTGCCTGAAGGTTCATCGCTAATTTTACAGCCCCACAGTCTGGTTGGGCTTGTCTATCGGAGGGGAGGTTCACCTAAAATAACCAAACATTGGCGACTGGGCAGCTTACATGCTTGGCTTACACTCCAATTGCGCTATTTGGTATTTCATGGGCCGGTAAAATTGGTATTGAAAGGTTGCCGAGGTATTCGGGTTGAAACCGCAGGATCGGGGCGACGTATCAATCAAGCTGCCACGATGGGGTTTAGTGCAAACCTTCAGTACAAAACATTTCGCTGCGAAACATTCTCTGCATATTTGCTGGGTGAGCAAGAGCTGTTAAATGATAGCTTCGCAGGTGAATCAGGCTGCTACATTTATGAAGAGATGCCACATTTTGGCAAGAAAGGTGGATTAACAGGCCGAGGGATGGAGGGAGTGACAGACTCGATGCTAAAAATTTTTGGCGTTTAGGATTTATACTTCGTATTCGGATTATTACACACCTCGGAAGCATACAGAACTACGACAAATTCAACTGAGCCTTTGCTTTCCTGTGCTGCTGGAGGAATGTACCCCTGAGAATAGTTCAGAGGCGTAATAAATTATGGGCGTAACTTTTGCGCACGTTTGCTAGAATTAACACCATTCAAAATTGTGAGACGTAATATGTTAAACATAGAAAATTTGACTCGCACCGAGAAATTGCAAATGATGGAAGTGCTTTGGGATGATTTGGCGCGAGATTCGGTAACGCTCCCATCGCCGGAATGGCACGCGCAGGCGCTCAAGGATGCAGAACGCGCCATTGCTGAAAATCAGGCGCATTTTGTTTCTTGGGATGCCGCCAAAAAGACATTGCGCGACAGCGCTCCATGAAGATTGAAATTTTGAATATCGCAATGAGCGATATTCGATCAGGACAAGATTTTTATGAGCGGCAACAGGAAGGGTTGGGCGCTTACTTTTTGGATTCGCTCTTTTCCGACATTGATGCACTTCTACTTTATGCCGGTATTCATCAACAGTTTTTCGGTTATTTCCGCGCGCTTTCGAAGCGATTTCCCTATGCAATTTACTATCGGATGAATGCACAGACCATTCAGATATGGCGTGTTCTCGACTGTAGGCAAAAGCCGTCACGCGTAGCAAGTGCGCTGCGTTATCATCCATAGGCGTAATAGGCGTCAAGATGCTCACATTAGTGTTGAGGTACGAACCGTACCGTTTGCGATTGATGCGGTTCGTGCCTCACCGCATCCTACGGCACTTCAATTAAACCCAAATAATCCATTAGGCCGTCGTTCCGGCGCAGGCCGGAATCCAGCAATAAAAAATACTCCGCGAAGCGGACAAAACTACAATGTTGTCCCACTTACGTGGGTAATTTTTAATCATCTGGATACCGGCCTGCGCCGGTATGACGCATTTTTTATAATGGATTATCCGGGTTAAAAGTGCATTTTCGTAGGGCGGGATATGCCCGCCGGATCAAGTTGTCGGGCGTAGCCCGACCTACGGATTATTATGTTTTTAGAATTGGAATTACTTGGCTCAGGGCGAATGGACTTGTCCTGTGTTTTCCTGGATACCAGTCAGTATATCCCGCAGAAACTGCGCCAGATGTTGCGGCTTGGCGTTGCCCAGTTCTTCGAACTGATGCCGACAGCCGGTGCCGGAAACCAGCAACGTGGCAGGTGCTCCGTTTTCGGGTGGGAGGCGCACATTGTTGTGAAAGATATCTTTTGACAAGCTGCTGTGCCGATAGCCGAAGTCCCCACCCATCCCGCAACAGCCCGTGGAAATAATTTCAGCCTTGATGCCGAATAAAGCATCCAGAAATACCGCCATGGCATTGGGGTTGCACATCACCCGCTCATGGCAATGCGGATGAAAATAAATCGGATGGTTTATCGCCGGAAAAGTTTTTTGGCGTAGCCGACCTGCCTTGTGCTCATGCAGCAGGAATTCATCCAGCAGAAAGCATCTTCCCAGCAAATTGTCAGGCCATGCATCACCCAGCAGGGCGGGCGCTTCATCGCGCAACAGCAGCAGCTCTGACGGTTCGAGCCCGACAATCGGTATCGCGCCGCGCGGGGTCAAATCGCCCAGAAGCCGCCGCAAGCTTTTCTTTGCTTCATCGAGAAGACCTTCACTCACCAGCAGCCGGATGGAACAATCCATGAAGTATGGTCTGGGATCATAGCCCAGGCGGCGCAATACAAAGATCGCCGCTTCGCCGATTTCCGGCTCAAGATGGTTGATATATGGGTCGATCAATAACCATATCGGGCGCAACCCGTCTCTCTGTTCTGTGGCAGGCGCAGTCTCCTTGCGGCGGCTTAAAGCTTTTGCTGCGGGCATCGGTGGCTTGCGTTCAAATCCTGCCAGCTTCATCAATAAAGCCGTGCGTGCAAGCCGACCCATCAGGGTGCGTATGATTCTTGGCTGTACTGCGAACAGGGGCAGCAGCAAAGGCTGCATCGCCATCAGCCAGCGTTTGGGTTGCCGCGAGCGATTGAGATGGCGGCGGAACAAGTATTCCGCTTTCATCTGCGCCATGTCCACACCGGAGGGGCACTCGGTCTTGCAGGCCTTGCAACCCAGGCAAGTATCCATGGCCCTGGCAAGTATCGGGTCGTCCAATCCGGCTGCATCGGGTTGGGAAAATGCCTGGCGCAACAGATTGGCTCGGCCCCGTGTACTGTGCAGTTCTTCGCCCGTAGCCTGGAATGTCGGGCACATGGCGCCGCGCCCCGTTCTTTGGCGGCAGTTGCCACTGCCATTGCAACGCTCGAGCGCCAAGTCGAAACCGCCATCTGCTTGCCAATCAAACCCTGATGCAAAAATTTCCCGGTCGAGCCGGGGGCGCTGGCGCATATCGGCGTCCACCGGCTGATCGGAAATTATCTTTCCCGGGTTGAGAATTCCGGCGGGGTCGAAGGCGGCCTTGACCTGACACAGCAGCGCGTGGATTTCTTCGCCGAGAAAATCGCGCAGATAGGGCGCGCGCAGGCGGCCATCGCCATGCTCGCCGGACAGGGAGCCCCGGTAGCGCTTGACCAGTGCGGCGGTTTCCCCGGCGATGCTGCGGAATATTTCCCGGTCTCGTTCATCATCCAGATCAAGGGCGGGGCGCAGATGCAACAGCCCCACCGAGGCGTGGCCATAGTAGGCGCAATCGATCCCGTGGCGGCTCATCATCAGGCCGATATCACGGGCGAAATCGGGCAGAGCATGAACGGGAACCGCGCTGTCTTCGATCACCGCCACGGGGCGGGCACGCTGGCGCAAGCCCATGAGCAGACCCAGCCCGGCCTTGCGCAAGGCCCACACTTTTGGGGCGTCGGCGCCATCGAGCACCGGCCATGCAACGCCGATGCCTGCGGCCTTGAGGTTGGCAGCGGCCCACTCGGCTTTGTCCCTGGCCAAGGCGGGAGAGTCCGCGAAAAATTCCGCCGCCAATATCGCAGCCGGGTCGCCAACCACCCAGGCACGGTTTGATCTCTGCCCCGGATGGTTCGCAGCGGCGCGCAGCACGTATGCGTCGATCAACTCGCAGGCAGCCAGCCCATCCTGGGTCAGCAGAAAACGGTTGGCCTGAAGCGCCGCTTCGAGGGAAGCAAAATGAATGCAGGCCAGCGCCTTGCCGCCCACCAGAGGCGATAGCTTGAGGCGGATGGCAGTGACCATGGCCAAGGTGCCCTCGCTGCCGCAGATGATCGACGCCAGGTTGAACGGCCGCCCATCGGCCACCCAGGGTTGCCCCAATGCCAGAATGTCCAAGGCATAGCCGGTGTTGCGGCGGATGATACCGGGGTCGGGGAATGCCGCCAGGATCGCATCACGGTGGCGGTCGATAGCATTGAATACGGCGCGATAAATATCCCCCTCAAGCCCGGAAGATTTGCATTTGGTTTCGCGCGCCGCATCGTCGAGATGCCCGAAGCGCGCCGCGCTGCCATTGGCCAGCACCACATCGGTTTCGAGCACATTTTCGCGCGTGCTGCCATAAACAACCGAATGGGAACCGGCCGCGTTATTGCCCACCATGCCGCCGATGGTGCAGCGGCTGGAGGTGGAAATGTCGATGGGAAAATGCAAGCCGAACGGGCGCAGATAATCGTTGAGATCGTCAAGCACCACACCGGGTTGCACCCATATGCTCCCATCTTGCGGCGGCGCCAATATGCTGGCCATAAAGCGGGAAAAATCGACGACGATACCCTCGCCGACGCACTGCCCGGCGATGCTGGTTCCGCCCCCGCGACCGATCAGGCTGAGGCCCTGTTCCTGCGCCCGGTTCACCAGAGCGACGCAGTCTTCCGCATTTTTCGGGAAAACCACACCGGCCGGCACCTGCTCATAAACGGAGGCGTCGGTGGCGTAAAGACGGGAATAGCCGGGCGCGTCTTGGAGCCGGTAATTAGATGGAGATTTTTTCACGCTGGCGCCCCGAATAGCTATTCACCCAAATTCATCCGCCGCATGTAGTGGCAGGTATAGCCACGCGGATGCTTGACCAGATATTTCTGGTGATATTCCTCGGCACGGTAAAACTCCTTGAACGACACGACCTCGGTGACGATTCTGGCCTTCCAGTCACCCGAAGCATCCACGGTCTTGATGACCTCCTCGGCGGTGCGTTTTTGTTCTTCGCTGGTGTAGAAAATCGCCGAGCGGTATTGCGTGCCGATGTCGTTGCCCTGCTGATTGCGCGTGGTCGGGTTGTGCATACGGAAAAATTCGAACAGCAGATGGCGGTAGGTTAGTTGCACCGGGTCGAACACGATCTTCAGCGATTCGGCATGGCCGGTAGCGCCGGTCTTCACCTGCTCATAGGTCGCATCCGGCGTGCCGCCGCCGGTGTAGCCGACTTCGGTTGCCAGCACGCCGGGAATCTCCCGCACCAGATCTTCCATGCCCCAGAAGCAGCCGCCTGCGAGGTAGGCGGTTTGTTTGGTTTCGGTGGTGGTTATGGCTGCTCCTTTCGGTTGGGCGAGGCTGGCGGTTGAGAGCAGGGCCAGCAGGAGAAAGAGGGGGAGGCGGGGCATTTGAGGTTTATGTTGGGTAGCCTTTTAACGTGTGGCTAAGGCGCGTCGCTGCGACCGGAGGGAGCAAACTTGAGTGCAGGGTTGGGCTATCTATGCTTGAGCAACTCATCAAGTGCGAGGCCGATGTCTTTGGCAATTTGACGGAGCAAGACCGGGGAGATGTCACGGCCTTGATGAAACGGAACTGTTGTGCAGTGCCCTGTCGTATCGCGGAATTGTTTATGTGATCCACGTTGACGGACTTCAGTGAAGCCGAGTTTGATAAGAATGGCGATGACTTCATTGGGCTTGAGGACGGGGATATTGCCCATGGCTCAAGCGACGGCGACGTTTTGAACCCCGACAAACTCGGATTCCAGCATAGGTTCGCCATCCTCCAAAAGCATTGTAATGACATCGTGCAGGTTGTGATTGACCTCATCCAGCGTTTCTCCTTGGGAATGAGCGCCAGGAAAACCGGGGACAAAACCAACGAACAGGCCTGTTTGTGGACACCGTTCAATTACTGCTGAATAGACTTTCATGGCAGACTCCAAAATGCGTAAAAAGTATGATTATCATTCTATGCCCTGCAATAAGCAACTTGGCTCGAGCCAAAGTCGGATTATGTCTATACCACTATAAAACAATGTGACGCTGGCTCCAATGGCACTAACTTAAGCATGCTGAAATATGTTGCTGTTGTTTTGCCATAAGCCGCGCACGCAGTATTTGGCGTGGTTCCGTGAGTAATTGAAACGGCTTTGGCCTTCGTTTTAACGCTCGTGGTTCAACCCGTCCTGGTCGGTGCGGTAGCTTCATTTGCGCAATCCCAGCCAGAAGATGCGCGTGGCGCAGCACCAGTCGTCCGAGCGGGCAGTGACGCAAATTCTCTTCGAACGCATTGAGCATCTGTAGCGTCCCTTTAAAACTCAACTGTCGCGGTAGCACGTGCCCCAGATACGCCGCCTGCGCCATCACCGCGCGCACCAGATTGTAAGCGAGTAGATGCACGGCAATTTCCTTCTTCACCATCTGCGGACTCTTGCAACGCAGTTCGTCCATTTGCATTGATGTCTTGATGGAACGCAAGTCCAACTCTATCTGCCAACGGGCATGATACAACTCGAACAGATCACGCTTGCTGACTTCTTTTGCATCCATCAGCGTTGTCACCAGCGTCCAGCCGCCGATATTTATTTCGCGCATCCTGAGTGTCTCGGGCATGGTGGCGTAAGTGTCTATGTCCATCCAACTCGGACGCTGAAGCCTGGGCCAACTCACAATGTGATCTCTTGCTCCCAGCCGCTGACCGCGCCGGAAATCCGTGTGCCGGCGCTGATGCTGCCGGATAACCACATCAACGCCCATCTGCACCAACAACGCAATCAGGAAATAGCCTGCGTAACACCGATCCGCAATCACGATATCGCCGCGTTGAAGCCGCTGTGCGAGTTTCCATAACAGTGCCGTTTCACCTGTCTGCTTGCCTTCACATGGACCGGATGCCCAATCGAGCACAGCTCCGCAGGACAGCGACACAATGGTGACCAGTCGCGCCAGCGGAAATCCAAGCCCCTGTTTCTGCGTCCGGCTTTGCGGAAAACTCGCTTGGTTGTCCGCCGTGTCGGGCATTGATACCGTCGTGCCATCCACGAGCTTTACCTCACGACCACGCCAGCGCCACGCCCGTGGCTGTTGTGTGCATAGCATTTCACCCGTTTCACGCCCCAAACGCTCAATGAGCCCCAGCGCCAGCCGTGAACGTGCTTTGCAGTAGGCGGCTGTATTCAGGCTGCATGGAGTCTGTCCCAACGATACTTGCCCACTCACGCCTCGCGCCACAGCATCCTGACAGCTTTGATCTGCGCCCAGTACCTGTTCGATAAACAGCGTGAGGGTTTGCAATGGATCGTAGATGCGTTGCCGGTAGTTGCCGCACTCTTCGGCAACCCACTTCATTAACGGCTGTCTTGGCAGGACATCACCCAACACCGCGCCCACAGATTGGACAAATCGCGCGCGCAACCGGCGAACCTGTTCGGCAAGATGCCGTTTCTTGCTATCATTCATGGTGGCTGACCCTTTCGCATTACACATCACGGATTCGACACCCGCATGATAATGCGACGAGGCTCTCAGCCGCCTCTATCTATATGAACAGAATGATTCTTCTCTTAAGTTAGTGCCATTGGACGCTGGCTCCTTTTGTTAAGGGCGCGAACTTGAGCGCAAGGTTAGCGATATACAGCCACTTACGGAGTTGGGCCTTCACGAACTAACTCCCCCATTCCAACCGATGAAAACTTGCTGCCTGTCATATTCCTTGGCATGTCTATATTGTTAACCACGCGAGTCCAATGAACGATCATATGCTCGGGGTCTTTCAATGTCATAACGAATGACCAAGTCTCGACCCACGTTCCATCTTCATCATTTCCACTGTTCAAGGAAATCGCAACAGCATTGGTGGCCAGTTGCATGAACTGAAACTTGGTTTTAACTTCATATTTTTTAGATTCACCAGTCTTCTTGTTACGAATACTCTGCTCAGCAAAGAATGAATCTCCGTCAATTTTGAAATTTAAACCAATATCACATTCGTCTTCAGGCCACATCCCCGGGTCATAAAGGCACCTAATGGTACCTCCCCATTTTCCGTCGTATGAGGCCGTTCTTAATTTTGGCAGTTCGGTCACCTCGCCTTGAGGAGCTACCGCACTGTTGGCCTCAAATGGGATGCCAAGTGTTAATAATATAAATGTGATTAAGAGAGTTAATTTGGTCATTTGAGTAAAAAATTGATGAAATGAGAAATCGCTAACGTCTGACATAACCGGCTGGCTGGAAGCGGGCAAAGCCCGCTGTAAGCCAGTCCGTGTTGATGGGTGGGTTGGCCGTCATTGGTTATCCACCCAAGCAGGAATAGACGAGAACCTAGCACTAAGTTTTTCAGCCACACTCTTGGCACTTACTAGCTCAGCTTCTGACAAAGCTCGTGTAATTTTAGCGCGCGTAGTTTCTAAATACCCCTGAAGAGGAGCTTTGCTCTCACGAGAGATTGCCAATGTGAGCCATGCGTAGGACAGGATGGCATCTCTAACGGGGGAGTCACGCAAGCCATAAGTGAAGCCCATGTCGGCAAACCCATGCTGGAATCCCAACTCAGCAGACCTCTCAAAGTATTTGAGCGCTTCGGCGTCTTTGCCGTCGCGTCGAAGCATGATGCCGAGAACATGAACCGCAGGAGGGAAGTTTTTCGCGGCGGACTGTTGAAGAAGTGAATTGGCGCGTTGAGGGTCTTTAGTGCCACATTCCCCTAGTTCAAGCTGAGTGCCAAGCCAATACTGCGCCCGAGAATCGCCTTGAGCGGCTTGGCTCTCAAGCGCTGCGATAGCTTGGGGAGTGCAGGCTGTTTCAGCCGGTGCTGCGTGCGCCACAGAGGCGGCAAGAATCGCAAGGGAGAAAAATAGATCGCGTTTGTTCATGACGGCCAATGTAAACTAGACACCAATTGTGTCGAATAATCTGGAATTGAATGTCGCATAATCCGGCTATTCATTGGCAACCCTTTGTATTTATATGGGCGAGGAAAGTAAACGCCCCATCGTTGCCGGAAAAAACGACATCTACAAAGCGCAAACCTGAATACTGCGCTAAAACCGCTTCAAGAACAATATGCCAAACGGCCTAGTTGAGCATGGTGCCGCAAGCACGCTGCTTGACTAGCGGCGTTCCTTTTTCATCGCCTGCGCGGCTTCACGTTTGGAATCTTTTTCTTTCTCTGTTGCGCGCTTGTCATGCTGTTTCTTGCCCTTGGCTAAGCCGATTTCCAGCTTAACCCGCCCCCCCTTGTAGTGCATGTCCAGCGGCATCAGGGTGTAACCGGCACGTTGCACCTTGCCGATGATCTTGTCGATTTCCGACTTATGCAGCAACAGCTTGCGGGTGCGTACCGGGTCGGGATGGATATGCGTGGAGGCGTTGAGCAGCGGGCTGATGTGCGAGCCGAACAGGTACAGCGCGCCGTCTTTTACGGTGACATAGGCTTCCTTGAGTTGCGCGCGTCCGGCGCGGATGGCCTTGACTTCCCAGCCCTCCAGCATGATGCCGGCTTCATATTTGTCTTCAATGAAATACTCATGGAAGGCTTTTTTGTTCTGGATGATGCTCATATCAGGTGAGTTTTGCGGTGTGTTCGGCTATTCTACCAGCCTTTGGTTTTGCAACTTCAGGCTGGCAATGGCGTTAGTAGAAAAAATGGTACTGGTTCCGCATAGCGCGGAGCAGATGTTCAACCTGGTGGATCGCGTGGAAGATTATCCGCAGTTTCTGCCGTGGTGCGGCGGTTCGAGCGTCACCCGGCTGGATGATGCGACAGTACACGCTACGGTGCACATCGATTACCACCATATCAAGCAGCATTTCACTACCGAAAATACGCGCACGCCGCCGCACCAGATCGATATGACTTTGCAGCATGGGCCGTTCCGGCATCTGGACGGTCATTGGCGGTTTATCCCGCTAGGCGATTCAGCCTGTAAAATAGAATTTCGTTTGCACTATGAGTTTTCCAGCAAACTGCTGGAGAAATTGGTCGGGCCGGTGTTTCATTACATTGCCAACAGTTTTGTGGATGCTTTCATTCATCATGCGGAAAAGGTTTATGCGAAAACATGAGCGGCAATTATCGATATCGAAGTGGTGCATGCCTTACTTGACGACCGTTGAACCCGGAGAAACGCGCCGCAAGTGCGCCGAAGAAAAAATAATGAAGAAGGGCCGCGGCGAGGCAACCGCAGGAACCCATGCTTGATTACGACCTGCATTGCCATTCCAACATTTCCGACGGTACGCTCACTCCGGCAGAATTGGTGCATCGCGCCGCCGAACGCGGCGTGAAGGTGCTGGCGTTGACCGACCACGATGACATGGACGGATTGGATGAGGCGCGCGCCGCTGCCGCTCAGCATGGCATGACCTTCATCAACGGCGTGGAAATTTCCGTGACCTGGCGCACCCATACCGTGCATGTGGTCGGTTTGGGCATCGATCCGGCGTATCCGCCGCTGGTATCAGGGTTGCGCAACGTGCGTAGCGGGCGCGGCGAACGTGCAAAAAAAATGGCCGATGCACTGGCGAAGGTCGGCATCGGCGGTGTGCTGCAAGGCGCGTATCGTTATGCGGGAAACCCCAACATGATCGGACGTGCCCATTTTGCGCGCTATCTGGTCGAAGCCGGGCATTGCAAGGATGTGAAGAGCGTGTTTAATCGTTATTTGGCGAAGGGCAAACCGGGTTATGTGTCGCACCAATGGGCGGCGCTGGCCGATGCGGTGGGTTGGGTACGGGGCAGCGGCGGCGTGGCGGCACTGGCGCACCCCGGTCGCTACATGGTCGGACGCACCAGCATGGGCAAGAAAACCATGCATGAATTGCTGACCGAATTTGTCGAATGCGGCGGACAGGCGATCGAGGTGGTGAGCGGCAGCCACACGCCGGAGCAACATGCCGAGTTCGCGCGTTATGCCGGGGAATTCAATTTGCTGTGCTCGTGTGGTTCGGATTTTCATGGCCCGGACGAGAGTTACCGGGATATGGGGAGGCTACCGGATTTTCCGCTGGGGTGCAGGCCGGTGTGGGAGCTATGGGAAGCAACCCCTCCCAACCCACCAAACCCCTCCCGGCCTCCCCTTGTCAGGGGAGGAGTTGGAAACTAGCCATGTCACAATTTTTCACCATATACCCGGACAACCCCAATCCGCGCCTGATCCGTCAGGCGGCGGCCATGCTGCGCGATGGCGGCATCGTGGTCTATCCCACCGATTCCTGCTACGCGCTGGGCTGCCATCTGGATGACAAGGATGCCGTAACGCGCATCCGCCAGATACGCCAATTGGACGAGCAGCATCACCTGACCTTGATGTGCCGCGACCTGTCGGAAATCTCGCGCTATGCGCGCGTGGACAACAGCAAATTCCGTTTGCTGAAAAGCAATACGCCGGGCAGCTACACTTTCATTCTGGAGGCGACCAAGGAGGTGCCGAAGCGCTTACAGCATCCCAAGCGCAGCACCATCGGCATCCGCATTCCCGATCACCCGGTGGCGTTGGCACTGCTGGAAGAGCTGGGCGAGCCGATGTCCAGCTCCACGCTGATCTTGCCGGATGAGGAGTGGCCGCTGAACGATGCCGAACGGATTCGCGAATTGCTGGAGAAAAAAGTGGAGCTGGTGATAGATGGCGGCGCGGTTGGCTCGGATTTCACCACCGTGATCGACCTGACCGGCGATACGCCGATATTGCTGCGCCGTGGTATGGGCGATATAGCGTCTTTTGGAATCGAGGAGCCGTAGGTCGGGTTTTACCCGACGGGAAAAGATACGGTCCACGCAGTGGGGTAAGCAGGCATTTCGCCTCAAGGCGAAAGCTCGCAAAAACACGAAAGGCACGAAAAAGAGATTCGGGGAATTTGCTGCGATTTATTATCAGGCGCGCTCAAAAACCAAGTACCGCGCTTAAAATGTATCGGAAATCTCTGGAGAAACGAGTTGTTCTGTTTTTTCGTGCTTTTCGTGTCTTTCGTGGACAATGCGTAATATCAATTTTGGATTCAAAAATTAAATGCAATCAGACCAACTGATCCAGACCATCGCTCTCGCGGCGATCCCCGTGCTGTTCGCCATCACCCTGCACGAAGCGGCGCACGGCTATGTGGCGCGCCATTTCGGCGACATGACGGCATTTCAGCAGGGGCGTATTAGCCTGAACCCGTTGCGCCACATCGATCCGGTCGGCACGATCCTGTTTCCGCTGCTTACCCTGTGGCTGGGCGGTATCCTGTTCGGCTGGGCCAAGCCAGTGCCGGTCAACTTCGGTGCGTTGCGCCGCCCCAAGCAGGATATGCTGTGGGTGGCCATTGCCGGGCCGGCTTCAAATTTTTTCATGGCGCTGGGTTGGGCATTTCTCTATAAAATGGCATGGTTGTTTCCGGGCAGTTATTTTGTTGAGCCGCTGATGGGCATGGCCGAATGGGGGATTAAAATCAACGTCGTGTTGATGGTGCTGAACCTGTTGCCATTGCCGCCGCTGGATGGCGGGCGAGTAGCGGTCAGCCTGCTGCCGCATCGCCAGGCGTTTCAACTGGCGAAGATCGAACCGTATGGTATGTTCATCCTGATTTTTCTGGCGGTCACGCCGGTGTTAAGCTTGATACTTTCGCCGCTGGTGAACCTGATGTTCAGATTGATTTCGTTTTTATTCGGGCTTTGAGGAAATATGTTTGCTGATCGAGTGTTATCGGGAATGCGCCCCACCGGGAGTTTGCATCTGGGGCATTACCACGGGGTGTTGAAAAACTGGGTGCAGATGCAGCACGAATACGAATGCCTGTTCTTCGTGGCCGATTGGCATGCGTTGACCACGCATTACGACACGCCGCAAATCATCGAGCAAAACGTGTGGGACATGGTGGTGGACTGGCTGGCGGCGGGGGTGGA
>Ga0209211_10001871_pt1 | contig 37965 bp, 34 predicted proteins | sample RifGroA2_FD_183992 | JGI IMG/M metagenome (GOLD analysis project Ga0209211, IMG submission 183992) | Groundwater microbial communities from Rifle, Colorado, USA - Groundwater A2 (SPAdes) (version 2) | ecosystem: Environmental > Aquatic > Deep subsurface > Groundwater | place: Rifle, Colorado...
TTTCTTTTAACAACAACTGTTTATGTTTGCTTACTTCTGCGGCGATTTTTGCGGCCTGCGGCGCGGTTAAACCTTCTGCGCAATACATCGCAGCCAGTTCTTTTTGTTCTTCAGCGGGATATCGCTCCAGTTCTTCTTTTTCTTCTGCCAACTTGCGTTCCTCAACTTCTTTCACTGATTTTGAAGAAAGATAAGAGCCCGCGCCCATGGACAACGCCTCAACCGCAATGAGCACAAAGCCGGATAATATCACCACAAATTGATTCTGTGTGCCCACGGCAATGCCGGTTATTACACCCAACGTTGACACCATGCCATCTTCCAAACCAAATACAACTTCGCGCACGGTTGAAGTAAGACGCGGATTTCCATGATGCAAATACGTTGAATGTTTTTCCATAGCTAACCAATCTCACGCTCAATTTCCATCAATCGGTTATATTTCTCAACCCGTTCACTGCGCGATAAACTGCCGGCTTTGATAAAGTCAGCGTTCACGGCGACCGCGAGGTCGGCAATGAACGTATCCGCGGTTTCGCCTGACCGGTGTGAGACGGAAATTTTGTAGTTATTTTTTTGCGCTACCATTATGGTTTCAATGGTTTCAGTCAACGTGCCTATTTGATTCAATTTAATTAAAATAGCATTCCCCACTCCTTCTTTAATACCACGCGCCAGCCGTTCTTTATTGGTTACAAACAAATCATCGCCCACCAATGTTATTTTTTTACCCAAATCACTCGTGTGTTCTGCCCATTCCTTCCAATCATCTTCTGCCAAACCGTCTTCAACAGAAATAAGCGGATACTTTTTAACCCACTGCGCTAATATTCCGCGCCACTGCTGCGCAGACCATGCTTTTTTGGTGCCCTTTCGCTCCATGTAATACTTCCCGTCCTGGTAAAATTCAGAAGCCGCAACGTCCACGCCCAGCATTACTTGTTTGCCCGGTTTGTAACCGGCTTTTTTAATGGCCTCAACCAAAATATCAAGCGCCTTCTGCGTTGACCCAAGTTCAGGAGCAAAACCACCTTCGTCCCCCACGCCGGTTGCCAAATGGTGCGCTTTCAATAAACTTTTTAGAGCATGAAACACTTCAGCGCCTATACGTACACGCTCGGCACACCGGCGCGCTTGCGGAATAATCATAAATTCCTGCACGGTCAGATTGTTGTCTGCATGCCGCCCGCCGTTTATGACGTTCATGGTAGGAAATGGCATTTTAAAACCGGCGTAACGCAGTCCATACGTTTGCCTAATATATTTATACAACGGTAAACCAGCCGTTAGAGCCCCAGCACGCGCGCACGCAAGTGAAACGCCCAAAATGGCATTCGCACCTAACTTTTTTTTATTGGGTGTGCCATCAAGCGCCAACATGAGCGCGTCAATCTTTTTTTGTTCGCGCACGTCGCGACCGCGCAAGCGTGGCGCGATAATGCGCTCAACATTGCGGCATGCTTTTAATACACCATTTCCGCCATACCGTTTGCCTCCATCGCGTAATTCCAAGGCCTCATGCGTGCCGGTTGAGGCGCCGGATGGTACAGCCGCTTCAGCGCGTATACCATTATGCAAGGTTACAAAAACCCGCACAGTAGGATTACCGCGCGAGTCCAAAATTTCTTGTGCTTTAATGGATTGAATTTTCATACATAACCCCCTATTCCAGCTCAAAGTCAACGGTCACGACAACTTCAACTTTTTCAGAGCCACTGCTTACCTCCGGGGCTAACAAACGCGCTTCAGCTATTCCTCCCGCATAAAAAGGAATGGGAGTATCATCCGTGGGGACATATTCATTAAATCCCGCCACGCGTACCACACGCACACCAAGCATGCTTGCCATGTCTTTAATTTTAACTTGTACTTTTGCTAATGCCTCGCGACGCGCCTCTGCTAACAATGCTTCTTTGTCCTCAACCGTAAATTCAACACCGCTGATCTGATTGGCGCCTTTACTGGTGGCAAGCTGTAATACATCACCAATTTTTTCAAGATCACGTATGCGTATCTCAAGCATGTGGTTTACCTCGTAGCCCATAAGTTGTTGCACTCCATCAGTATACGAATAGCTGGGATAAATACTATAGCCCTGTGTCTGCATATCATCTTCCGGAACACCAAGCGCACGTAATGCCTGCTGCAGATCATTCATTTTTGTGGTGTTCTCTCCCTGCGCTGTGGCAACAACCGGTGCCTGTGTTAAAAGTCCCACATTAATTTTGGCAAGAGTTGGCACGCCGTACACGTCACCAGTGCCTTGGATGCTTACCAAACTTACCGGACGGTCGGCCCGGCCAATAGAGCTGTATTCACGCAAGTTATTTCTAATTTCCGTGCCTACCCAAAAAATAATATATACGGATAAAATACCAGCAAATGTAATGAACAAATTACGGATAAAACGGTCAGTTTGATGATTGAGTTTAAACATATTATAAGTATACCACACTACTTGATAATTTTGTAAGTACCCTTATCAAGCGTCCATGCCACAGCCGGACCGGACGTGATTTTGGCTCCTGCCAAGCCCATTTCGTACTCAAGCACCGCACCGTTTTTCATGCGGATCTGAAAAGCCGCTGCGGACTGCACCTGTACGTTATTATTCAAAAGTATGGAACCAAAGGGTGCGTAAAAAATAACCGTTTCCGCATTATTTGAAACTTTAATGGAAGGATTGTTAACCACGTCAAGCGATGTATCAGTAGATGCAAGCACCACATAGCCCCCTTCTCCCAAACTCCCGAACGTACAATTATTTTCAACTTCAATTTTTCCGTCAACCACCAAAGCGCCGCTAAATGGCCCGTACGTGCTGTCAAGCTGTAAAGAGCAATTGGTACCAAACTCAAGATCACCATGTACATAAATAGTATCTTGCATAATAAGGGTGCTGCCGTTTTCAAGTTCAAGGTCCCCGGTAATCTCAAGCGGTCCAAGCCACTCTGTCTCGTTTTGCTCCACGATGTAGTCGCCCTCGTAAACCCCTCCGGTTTGTGCCGCAACTTTCCATGTGTCAATGGTGCTTGAGCTAATGGAAAATGCAAGCTGCTCCGGAAGCTCTGGCGGCGGTTGACCGCCGGTTGACTGCCCCGCCTGGTTGCATGTTTCTGATACGGCATAAAAAATATCATCACCTACAGTGCAGAACGTGGCGGTGCTCACATAGGCGTCTTCACCAATGGTACCATTATAAAAAACCGTAGCATAGACGTTGTTGGCAACAGTCGTGCGCTCAATGCGCGGGCCGTGCGCATTGCCAAAATTCTCTTGCCCTCGCTCCGTACCCACGTCCACGTTATAAAGCATATTTTCACTGCCCTGAAAAATTTTAAATGCCAAATCCTTGCCCGAGTCAGTCATGTTTCCGTTATTCCATTCAGTGCCACTATACGCATTACCGCCGTTGTAGGCGCTTCCTACTGTTGCTTTCAGTTCCCAATACCAATACTGGCTTGGTGAACCGGCATTAATAACGAGCCAGTATGGCACGCCTGCCTGTAGATATACGGGTGAATCAAACTCAACATCAAACCAAGTAAAATTATCCGGGACGTTGAAATAACTGTAACTTTTTGAGACCAGCAGGGCACTGGGTTGACCGTTATTGTTGGTTGCAATACCCACCACGGCGGTGCTGGGCGCCACGATTTTACGCCATTCAATTTGCGCTTTGTACACAAGCCCTCCGCTGGGTAATACAAATTGTTGCGCCCAATCCTCCTGCGCCGCAATTTTGCCCGCAGTAATGGTCTGGTCCTGGAGCGTCTGTTCAAGCAACGGCAACACCTCCAGATCTTCAGCCACCAAGGCATCGCCCGTAATGCGCGCGCCCGGGTCGCCTATGATGCTACCGTTTGAATACACTGATCCTACAACGGTTGTGTTATTTTCCATCTTAAGCCCCCCGTTGCCCACCTGAACCGCATAATGAAACGGCGCGTCATCAACCGGCCGATCCAATTTCATGAACGTCTCAATGACACGCTCTTCACGCGGGCTTGCAATAGAAGGTATGGCGCCCTTCACGGTTATTTTTTTGGTAGTGTTATCAATATTCGTTACCGTCACCAGCACCTCACCTTCACCAAGAGCAAATTGTTCACTGCTGTACTGCGTGCTAGAATTAATCCGTACAAGCGCTGCATTTAACCCGGCTTCAGCCAATGCAAGCGTTTGTTCTTTGCGCGCGGTTTGACGCAGTTTTTTAGTATGGATGGCGCTTCTATCAATGAGCGCCACGCTTCCCGCAAGGATAATCGCCAAAAATACAAGTGCCAGCACTGTTACTTGCCCGGGTTGCCTCTGCACAATGAAGCGTTCAAAAAATTTCATCATACCCTACTTATTCCTCAAACGAATAATAATAGCATCGTTTGCTGTATGCGTTACGCCGCGCGTGATGCCTTTTGAGCCAATCGTTATGGTGACGGCTTGCGTATCAGGTGGAGTACCATCGTAATCAAACGCAACCGTATCAAGAAAAACATCAATGACCCTGTCCCCTGAAATGCGCTCACTTTCTTCATCGGCAACAACAACACGCCGCAACTGTGTACTGCTCGCGCGGTAGATAACATAATCAGATGCCGCATCATCGTCTTCTCCACCCAATACCGGAAGGGCAATGACCAGTGTGGTGGTTGAGGACGTATACTCACCGTATGTTGTTGCAATGCTCCTACCCGTTCTTATGTCGCGGCTCATAGCTTCAAGAGCGGCATTATGCGCTTCAAGCACATCAATGCGCTTGCTCTCTTGCGCATAGAATGACGACTGCCATACAACCACAGATCCAAGCACCACGGTACCGAGCGCAACAATCGCCAAAACCACCACTGCCTCCGCAATAGTGAACCCGCATTTCATTGATTGTAAAAAACGATTAGATACCATCTTCTGAAAGATAAGTTGTTTGAATATAGGATTTGTCTTGGCCGTGGTCACGCCACTGTATAATAACTTCTGCTTCACGCAATGCATCACTTGATGTTGACACGCTGACACTAAATGATCCAGCGCCGTTGGGTAACACACTAAGCGACGTGTGTGAAATGGTGCCGCTTGATGCAAGCATTTCCCAACTCGTATTTTTGAGTTCCTCAAGCGCATCTGTGGCTACACGCGCGGCAACAACTTCATAATTCACAGAACGCCGTAAGGTTTGCGTGTATACAAAAGCACCCAAAAGCACGGCCATGGTTATCAATATGCCCAAAGCCACTAAAACATCAACTAGTGAAAAACCCGTCTTGGTGCGCGGGGTATTATTCATGTCTTTATTATATCATTTTTTTCAGGTATACTGTAGTGGAGGGGCATTCTATGTCTGATGATAAACGCATTTCTGTCATTTTGCCCAATATCCGCAGCTTGCATAATGTGGGCTCTATTTTCCGGACTGCTGATGCCGTGCGCGCGGAAAAAATCTACCTAACCGGCTATACCGGTGCGCCCCCGGACCCGCGCATTGAAAAAGTATCTTTAGGGGCTGACATGTATATTCCGTGGGTAAAACGCACCTACACTACCCCCATCATTACGCGCCTTAAGAAAAAAGGGTATCAAATTGTGGCGCTTGAACAGACCAAAAAAAGTATTGATTACCGTTCCTACAAGCCCCGCTTTCCAGTTGCCGTCATCCTGGGTGAAGAGGTTGGCGGCGTGAACGAACGCTGGCTCAAGCAAGCCGATGTGCATGTCCACCTGCCCATGATGGGCTGGAAAAATTCTCTCAACGTTTCTGTCGCCTGGGGCATAGTTGCCTATTATTTAAGAACACATCTATGAACGCACCCTACTCACTTTCACTTTTGCAAAGAATGCATCGCAACTTGCCGCCACTGGTGCCCAAAGACGTGATTGATGACTTTAAACACGCACTTACGGATATTGAAAGTGATCCGCATATTTCCCAACGGGATATTGAAAAAACCATGATTCATTTTGGTTCTTTGCTGTGGCCTTATCGCAAAGCATACGAAGAGTTTTATAAAAATGCGGAAGCGCGCCATGGAGATGAGTTTATGCGCGCGCATCTCAAGGACGGCATGAAACAATGGTACGAACTTTTTAAAAAACATGGCGGCATTTTGGCTGACCTCAAAAAAGGCGAGTTTTCCACCATTACTCACCTCACTTCAGATGAGCGCACCGCGCTGTCACAGGCGCTTGTTGAAACACACAGCATGCTGCAAAAAACAACACGGCAAGAAATTTTGGGATCAACATGCGAGGCCTACAAAAAACGCGTACTGGAATTTAGAATCATGTTTGAAGATATTGAAGCACGACTTTCGCACCTCAAGCTGCTAGCACAAAAAGAAAAACGCCATCCGGCGCTTGCTCATGAACTTGATGCATTGATACACACCTTTGAACTGGCCTTATGCGGCGTTAATCCCGAACGTTGTTTAAACGACCTTGAATACTGCGCAGACAATTTTCACGGCAGAAAAGAAGATCGTTTGTTATACCAAAATGCTCCGGCCGGACCTTTTTTTACAGAACTTCCTCTTCCCAGCCACGTTAATTTATTTGAATAATTACTTTTTACCAACGCTGCCAAACAACTTCATGTGCCGGAGTACTTGTTGTTTCACCGCTTGCGTGCCCACCGTTAAGATGGTGCGCGGGTCGTAGGCATCTTTATTTTCTTTTGCTGCAAAAAACGCACGCAAAGCACTAGACCACGCAACACGCAGCGCTGTGTCAATATTTATTTTAGCTACGCCATAACCGATGGCCTGTTTAATTTCCTTTTCCGTAGCGCCTTTTGATGCCCCGTGGAGTACCAAGGGGATTTCCACCACCTCGCTAATTTGTTTGAGCAATTTCAAATCCAATTTTTCCTCTTTTAACTTCAATCCGTGCGCTAACCCAACGGACACGGCAAGCGCATCAACCTCGCTTTGATCTGCAAACATGCGCGCGTGCTCCGGATCGGTTTTGTACGCCTTGGCCGAGTGGACATAATCCTCCTGCCCGGCAATGGGTCCCAATTCCCCTTCCACACTGGCCTTAAACTTCCGGGCATAAGCAACCGTTTTGCGCATGGTATAGACATTATCCCGAAATGGCATGCGTGACGCATCCACCATAACTGAAGAATAACCGGCTTCAAGACATTGTTTGGCTACCTGAAATGTGCGGCCGTGATCCAAATGCAACACCACCGGCACCTTAACGCTTGCGGCCATTTCAAGCACGAGCGCACGCAACGGATTCAAACCCGCATAATCAATAGCCTTCTCACTCGTCTGAATAATAACCGAGCTTTTTGCTTCTACCGCGGCTTCAATAATGGCCTTGGTTATTTCCAGGTTAGTGGTGTTAAACGCGCCGATTGCATATCCTTTTGCTCGCGCGCGGGGTAATAATTCAGAAAGCGAAACAATCATAATACATTAACGCCGTGATGGCTTTAATAATTTTGGTCCGATATTCCTGCATTTGGGGTTGTATATCCACGCCTCAATGGCCTTTTTTGTCAAAAGCCCATCTTGCGGACCAACCATCAACACCACCGATGCGCTGTTGGCCGACCCCCACTTCATGGCTGTTGGCACATCAACACCATACGCGCGTGCTGCCACAAATCCGGTGGCGTATGAATCACCGGCTCCGGTTCGCTCTTTTGCCGGATATGGATACATGGGCATATGCCATGCTTGTTGCCCATCTGAAGCGTAGGAACCGTTGACCCCATCGGTTATCACGGCAATACGCACGCCGCCTTGGTGCAGTTTATGTAACAGTTGCATAATGCCCGCACCATCGCCAAAAATACGCTCGGTCTCTTGTTTGTTGACAAACATTATTTCACACAATGCCGCTACCTTTTTTACAGAGGCAGAGCCGGCAAGCATTTGATAGGTGCCCGGGTTGTAAGCAAGCTTGGCGCCGATTTTTTGTACGTATTTAATAACGTCATTATTAAGCTGACCATGATTTTTCCCCACGCTTGTATAATACACCCAGCGCGTTTTTGGCAAGCGCGGCAGACGGTAATCCCGCGGTGCGTGATACACGAGTATGGTCCGTTCACCTTGAAAACTAATGACCGTAGAAGCATTAGTGTTATTTTTTTTGTCTGTTACAAGATACTTTAATTTGACTCCATCTTTTTTTAAAGCGCGCCTTATTACCTCTCCACGCATATCTGCGCCCACAATACCATAAAAAGCGGTCTTGAGACCAAGCCGCGCGCCGCCTATTGCTACGTTCATGGCATTGCCGGCGGTTTTTTGTTCAATACCGTCAACCGGCAGTTTTTCCCCGTATTCAATGCACATGACGCAGTTCTCTTTTTGCTTCAGCTCGCATCTTATTTCTGCGTCATGAATGGCAATGAGCGTGTCAATGGTCGGATCCCCAATGGTGATAAAATCAAATGGCATGGATTATAGTCCTTTTTTGTAATCTCTGACCTCCTGTTTACTGTGCTTGTGATAAGCCACCATAATTTCAATAAGCTCAATAAGTGAAGCGATACTAAAAACCCCCATGGCGACCATAAATATTCTGTTCCCGATCCATAGCGCGTACACAAAAAGGCACCCGGCGCCAATGGCGAACACGGCATCCTGGCGGGTTTCTTTTTCTAGAAATACGCCGTAAATTAACAGTACGGTTCCAAGACCTGCCACGATGTAAATAACGAGCTCAAGTAAAGGAAGGGGAATGTTCATACGTGATTAGTATATCACAAACCGCGCCACAGCACTATACCGCAGACCAACGGTTGATATATTCTATGGCCGCCAGCGCGGCTGTTACTCCTTGCCCGGCGGCAATTGCAATTTGCTTATACGGAATGTTGGTGACGTCTCCGGCGGCAAAAATACCCGGAACACTCGTGGCGCATTTGGCGTCCACTATAATTTCTTTAAAATCATTTTTTTTCACGTCAACCAAATCGGAATTAGGTACCATGCCGATGTGTATCATAACACCCTGCACATCAAGCATATGCTCTTGGCCATTTTTATCATCATACTTCACGCCTGATACGAGACCTTCACCCACAATTTCTTTGGTCTTTGCTTCAAAAATAATTTCAACATTATCTTTCTGTGTTAACTTATCAATTAAAATCTGTTCACCGCGAAAAGCCGCGTTGAGATTCAACACATACACCTTCTTGGCGATGTCGACCATCATGAGCGCTGACTCAAGCGCACTGTTACCGCCGCCAATAGTAACGGTTGTTTTGTTTTTATACAACGGGCCGTCACACACCGTACAGTAGGTAATGCCCTTGCCATAATGTTCTTCTTCACCCGGTACGCCCAAATGGCGTGGGTGAATCCCGCTCCCCACAATCACGGTCTTGGTTTCAAATTGCGCGATTTCATTTCCTCTTTTGGCGTGCACAATATGGTAATTTTTTATTGGTTCAATTTTTTCTACCCGCCAGCCCTCTTTAATCTCCACCCCATACGAATCAAGATGCTTTTTAAACTGGTCGGCCAATTCAATGCCATTGGTTTCAATAATTCCGGGCCAATTTCCAATTTCGCCTGATGACGCCACTTCTCCACCGATATTTTCTGAAATAATAAAAAAATTGAGCTTGCGGCGGGCTGCATAAATACCGGCTCCAGTACCAACCGCAGAAGCGCCAATGATAATCAGATCATACAAAGGCTTTTGCATAGTGCGTATGCTTATGCTATAATTCAAATATTCCTATACGTAACATTGTACGCGCTCTCCGCGTAAACGTCAACCATACCGCTATGATTATACCGGCTTTTTTGGTGTATTCACAAGAAGAGTTTAAAAAACGCCTGCGCCTTATTGAAGGTGCTGCGCCACTGGTACAAATTGATATTATGGACGGCACCTTTGTGCCTCCTACCAGTTGGGCGGATCCTGTTGTACTTAAAAAACTGACCACATCAGTTACTTTTGAATTGCACCTCATGGTGAATCACCCCGTAGAGATGTTGGGCGCATGGGGCGATGTGCCACATGTCAAGCATGCCATTGCACACGTTGAAACACTTGAGAACCCGCGCGAGTTTATCGAGGCATGCCGCGCGCTCGGGTGGGAATGCGGTTTGGCGATGAACCCGGAAACATCACTTACATCCGTCATTCCGTTTTTTGATATGATTGATGTGCTTTTGTTTTTAGGCGTGCACCCGGGCGCCAGCGGGCAAGATTTTATACCAACCACCTTAACTAAAATTGAAGAAGCGGCGACTCATAAAAAACACCCACTCCTTGAAATTGATGGCGGTTTTGACAAGAATTCTTTGCCTCATCTCAAACACGCCGGAGCGCAAGCATTTGTCGCCGGCAGCGCAATTTTTGATGCGCCTGATCCAAAGCGGGCGTTTGAAGAATTACAACGGTTGGAGAAATAAACCCCTCCCTGCGCCAAGAGCGCAGGGTATTAGGTAATGAGAGCACAGGAAGCATTCCCACCACCGTGGCAAGACCACGGGGGATTTTATCGTCGCTTGCTCGATAATAAAAAAGGACCGTGTATTTATTTTTGAGGCAGTCCGCAAGTGCCGCGGCTCAAAAACCATCAATTAAAAAACACGCGGGCCAACCGCGTATTTTTTATTTTATCTGCTGTAACCTTCAAACCCGGTCCCGGCCGGAATTTTACGCCCGATAATAACATTTTCTTTAAGACCGGCAAGTTTATCAATCTTACCGGTGATGGCGGCATTGATAAGCACTTTTGCTGTTTCCTGGAATGATGCTGAAGACAAGAAGCTCTGAGTTGAAAGTGAAACCTTGGAAATGCCCAAAAATAATTCACGCGCTTTTGAAGGTCCCCCTTTGGCCTTCTTGGCTATTACATTTGATTCCTCAAATTCTGCTTTTTCAACCACTTCACCGGGCAACAAATCCGTGTCACCCGCATCTTCCACATACACACGGGAAAACATCTGACGAATAATAACTTCAATATGCTTGTCATTCAGACGTTGACCTTGCGAAGAATAGATATCTTGAATTTCATGGAGCAAGTAACGCTGAACAGCAGCGCGGCCTTTCAGTTCAAAAAGCTCGGCAAGGTTAATGTGCCCCTCCGTCAGCTGATCACCGGGGCCAACCAAGTCGCCATCTTTCACAAACAATTTGTAGCCGAGCGGCACAATATATTCTTTGACATTGGAACCCTCATACACCAGACGTAAACTTTTTTTACTCAATTTGACAATGCCGTCATACTTGGCGCGCATCTCTTCTCCTGAACCACGAACCAAAAGCACATCATCTTTCTTGGCCTTGCTGTTGTTTTCAACTCTCAATTCATCGGTCTCTTCAACGGCCAATTTTTCTTCTTCAACACCTTCAAACTGAATCTTGATTATTTTCTGTGAACGACGACCTTCAAAGATGCGCTTGCCTGACGGCGATTCAATGACCTTACCTTCAGCATCTTCAATGGTCACTTTACCGGCAACGTCAGAAATAAGCGCTTTACGTTTTGGTGAACGCGCTTCAAACAACTCTTCAACGCGCGGCAAACCTTTGGTAATATCAGAACTGCCGGCCACACCACCCATGTGGAACGTACGCATGGTCAGCTGCGTACCGGGTTCACCAATGGATTGCGCCGCGATAATACCAACCGCAGCGCCGTGTTCAACAAGTGCGTTGCGACCCAGATCAAATCCATAACATTTTTTACAAATACCTTTGTTCATGCGGCACTTCAAAACAGAACGCACATGTGCCTCTTCAATGCCAGCGGCGTCGATGTCACGCGCGGCTTTCTCATCAATAAGCGTGCCTTCTTTCACCAAGGTCTTACGTCCTGATTTTATGGCTTCAATGGCAAACCGGCCCATGACGCGGTCAGATAGCTTCTGCCCCATTTCTTTGCTTTCTTCAAACGTGATGACAGCGCCCTCCGTATCGCCACAGTCCTCTTCCAAAACTACCGTATCTTGTGCAACATCAACCAAACGACGCGTCAAATATCCGGCGTGCGCGGTACGCAACGCCGTGTCAGATAAACCTTTACGAGTACCGTGGCTTGAAATAAAAAATTCCAAAACGCCAAATCCTTCTTTAAAGTTTCCTTTAACCGGCAATTCAATAATGTCACCGGATGGAGAAGCAACCAGGCCCTTCATACCAATAACCTGCGTGAGCTGACCCCAGCTACCGCGGGCCCCGGACTCAATCATGGTAAAGACCGGACCTTCTTTTTCAAGCGCAGCACGGTTCAACCCCTCAATTTCATCTTTCACTGACGTCCACACTTCAATAATTTTGCTGTGGCGTTCATTTTGTGTTAACAGACCTTCACCAAATTGTTCTTCAACTTCAGTAATTTGAGCATCACCTTTATCAAGTAACTGTTGTTTTTCTTTCAAATGAGGAAAATCACAGCTACCCAACGAATAACCGGACTTGGTTGCGTACTTAAAACCCATGTTCTTAAGGGTGTTGGTAATGCGCGCGGTTTCTGCCGTGCCATACTGCTCAATACACATTTTGACAATTTCACTCAAGGTTTTTTTAGTAACAGTTTGGTTGAAAAAAGCAACCTTGTCCGGGAGCGCCTCATTAAAGAGAATACGGCCAACCGTTGTCTCCATAATTTTACCCGGCTCAACGCCTTCTTTTTTAGTGTCAGCGGGAAAACGCACGGCAACTAACTGGCCCAAGGATAAATGACGTGTCTTGTAAGCAAGAATGGCTTCTTGCGGAGAAGAAAAATGCCATTTTTTTGCTCCATCTTCTCCGCCATCTTTTGTCTTGCGCGGAGCAGTCATATAAAAACAACCCAGTGCAACGTCCATGTTAGGTGTTACAATAGGCGCGCCGGTTGCCGGTTTCAACAGGTTCTTTTCCGCAGCCATAAGATTTTCCGCTTCCCACTTTGCTTCTTCAGTCAAAGGAACGTGCACGGCCATTTGGTCACCGTCAAAGTCAGCGTTAAATGCGGTACATACGAGCGGATGAATACGAATGGCTTTGCCTTCAATAAGACGCGGGCGGAATGCCTGGATACCAAGGCGGTGAAGTGTTGGGGCGCGGTTTAAGAGTACGCGGGTGTTTGACGTAATAGCTTCCAAAATATCCCACACTTCATCACGTTCACTTTCAATAAAGCGCCCGGCTGATCGTACGTTGTGCGCAAGACCCGCTTCAATAATTTTTGCCATGACAAATGGTTTGAAGAGTTCAAGGGCCATGCGTTTGGGCAAACCACATTCAGACAGTTCCAGTTCCGGGCCGACCACAATAACCGAGCGGCCTGAATAGTCAACACGCTTGCCAAGCAAGTTCTGACGGAAACGCCCCTGCTTACCTTTCAGGGTATCGGCGAGCGAACGCAACTGGCGCTTTTGGCCGGTTGATGCTGTGACGGTTTTGGTGCGACGTGCACTGTTATCAATCAACGCATCGGTCGCTTCCTGCAACATACGCTTTTCATTGCGTACGATAACTTCAGGCGCGTGCAAGTCCTGCAAACGTTTTAAACGGTTGTTGCGGTTGATAACGCGGCGGTATAAATCATTCAAGTCCGAAGTTGCAAAACGGCCGCCATCAAGCGCCACCATAGGACGCAAGTCCGGTGGCACCACCGGCACTGCTTTCATAATCATCCACTCGGGACGGATTGAGTTAATTTCCAAATTCTTCAGCAATTTTACACGGCGCACAATGCGCTCACGCTTGGCGCCTTTGGCCGTTTCCAAACTTTCTTTAAGTTCTGCAATGGTTTTAGTGAGATCCATGCGTTCCAAGAGATCGCGGACCGCTTCTGCGCCAATGCCCGCTTCAAACAAATGACCAAAACGGATGGATAACTCTTGGTAGCGATTCTCACTCAAAATGCGCAACACCTGAATTTCTTTAATTTCTTTTTCAGCTGAAGCAAATTCCTCCTCCAAATTTTTCATTTTTTCTTCACCTTCTTTGGTGAGAACAAAGGCAACGCCTTCATCACCTTCCGCGCTTTTTTGTTTCTTGTACTGTCCAATAATCTGCTTGCGCTTGTTTTTAAATTCCGTGCGTAGTTGTTCCAGGACGTGCGCTTTTTGATCTTCTTCAACGCGAGTAATGATGAAGGAAGCAAAATAAATGACTTTTTCAAGTGACTGAACCGGCACATCAAGGATGGTGCCTACTTTTGAAGGAATAGACCGCAAAAACCAGATGTGTGTTACAGGCGCTGAAAGTTCAATATGACCCATACGCTCACGGCGCACCAAAGAATGCGTTACTTCCACACCGCATTTGTCGCACACAATACCCTTATAACGAATACGTTTGTACTTACCACAGTAACATTCCCAGTCCTTGGTTGGACCAAAAATTTCTTCAGCAAACAAGCCGCCTTTTTCCGGTTTTTGAGTACGATAATTAATGGTTTCCGGCTTGGTAACTTCCCCGTATGACCAGGAACGCACGGTTTCCGGAGATGCAAGTTTTAAACGAATAGCATCAAATTCCATTTTAGTTGTTTGTGGTTGAGGCATCATACGGTTTAGATTTTTTCTTTTTTAGTCATCTCCTCTTTTTTCGGTTTGTTTGACGCCTTCACATATTTGCCGGATTCACTCTTTTCCAAAAGTTCAACGTCCAATCCCAGGCCTTTTAATTCACGGGTCAATACGTAAAATGATTCCGGAATGTTAATACGGTTAATTTCTTCACCTTTAATAATTGACTCATACGCTTTTGAACGGCCCGGCACGTCATCGGACTTAATGGTCAACAATTCCTGCAACGTGCTTGCGGCGCCATATGCCTCAATAGCCCACACTTCCATCTCTCCAAAACGCTGACCACCAAATTGCGCCTTACCACCAAGCGGTTGCTGGGTGATTAAACTGTAGGGGCCAATAGAACGCTGGTGAATTTTATCGTCAACCATGTGATTCAATTTTAACATGTAGTTGTAACCAACTGTTGATTTGTTATCAAACGGCTCACCAGTGCGGCCGTCATACATTTGTACTTGGCCACTCACCGGGAATCCGGCCCGTTCAAGCTCACTTTGAATTTGATCTTCCGTAACACCATTTAATACCGGCGTTGCGACTTTGTAGCCGAGTGCGTTGGCGGCAAGTCCCAAATGGGTCTCCAAAAGTTGCCCCAAGTTCATACGTGAAATAACACCAAGCGGAGTAAGGATGATATCAACCGGCGTGCCATCTTCCAAGAAAGGCATATCTTCAGCCGGGACTACGCGTGAAATAACGCCTTTGTTACCATGGCGACCGGCCATTTTGTCGCCAACCTGAATTTTACGCATATCGGCAACAGTCACCTGCACCTGGCGTGCGACACCGGGCTGTAGTTTGTCTCCGGCTTCTGCGGAAAATACTTTGATGTCAATGACTTTACCGCGGCTGCCATGCTCCAAATAAAGTGACGAATCGCGCACGTCACGAGCCTTCTCACCAAAGATAGCGCGCAATAAACGCTCCTCTGCAGATAATTCCGTTTCACCTTTTGGCGTAATTTTGCCAACCAAAATATCGCCGGATGATACTTCAGCGCCAATGCGCACAACACCTTCTGAATCAAGTTTCTTTAATTTTTCTTCTGAAACGTTTGGAATATCCGCCGTCACCTGTTCAGGACCGAGCTTTGTTTCACGGACATCCGTGGGGTAATCTTGAATGTGAATTGAAGTATAGCGGTCGGTCTGCACCACGCGTTCAGAAAGAATAACCGCATCTTCATAGTTAAAACCGTCCCAAATCATATAGGCAACCAGCATGTTCTGCCCGAGTGCGAGCTCGCCATTTTGCGTTGAAGGGCCGTCTGCAAGCACATCGCCTTTCTTCACTTTCTGACCTCGTTCTACCGTAACGCGCTGATTAATGCAGGTTGAGTGGTTGGAACGAACATATTTACTCAAACGGAATTTGTGTTCAGTACCTTTTTTGTCTTTCAAAACAATGCGGCGGCCATCAACTTCTGTAATTTCACCGTCTGCTGGTGCTAAAATAACGTGGCCAGAATCAACCGCAGCACGGTGCTCAACACCCGTACCCACAATGGGCGACTCGGGCTTGATGCACGGTACAGCTTGGCGCTGCATGTTTGTTCCCATCAAAGCGCGCGTTGCGTCGTCATGTTCCAAAAATGGAATGAGGGATGTTGCGATGGAAACAATCTGGTTTGAGGCGACGTCAATATATTCTACGTTATCTGAATCATCAATGTTTGGCTTGCCATAACGGCGCACACCAACTTTTTCTGCTTTAAAATATCCTTTTTCGTCAACTTCCGCAGATATTGATGTGGTCACGGATTTTTCTTCCTGAAATGCATTCAAAAACACCACTTCATTAGTAACGCGCGGTTTCACGGGCACTTCTTTAATACTTTTTTCTTTTTCAAACGCTGCTGCAAGTTTACTATCAATAGCTTCACCTTTAGCAGCAATCACGCTATCTTTTTCATTTTTAATATCTTCACGGACAATTTCACCTTCCGTAAAACGCGCTTCATTGGGAACCACGCGAATAACTTTGCGATACGGTGTTTCAATAAAACCAAATTCGTTCACGCGCGCAAAGCTTGAAAGGTGTGACACCAAACCAATATTAGGACCTTCCGGCGTAGCAATAGGACACACACGGCCATAGTGGGTAGGGTGCACGTCACGAACTTCAAAGCCGGCACGATCACGTGAAAGACCACCCGGACCAAGGGCGCTGATGCGACGCTTGTGTTCAAGTTCAGACAATGGATTGGTTTGATCCATGAATTGTGAAAGCTGCGAGGACATGAAAAACTCACGCACTGCGCCAATAACCGGACGCGCGTTTATCAAACGAGACGGCGTGAGCCCATCCATTTCATAGGTGCTCATACGGTCTTTCACAATACGCTCCATACGCGCAAGACCAACACGAAAACGATTCTGCACCAGTTCACCCACCGCGCGGATGCGGCGGTTACCCAAGTGGTCAATGTCATCGGACTCATCTTGCGTTACGTTCAGGCGCACCACTTCTTTAATAACGGTCAATAATTTTTCCGGAGATAAAATACGGTTTTCTTTCTGGTCAAGATCTTCATTCTTCCAGTCCACACCAAACCGCGTGTTGAATTTATACACACCAACACGGCCAAGGTCATACCGATCAAAATTAAAAAACATGGCGTGAATCAAACTCTTTGCATTGTCTGCGGTTGCCAAATCACCCGGACGAATGCGCTTGTATACTTCAATAAGCCCGGAGTCCTCATCCGTGGCTTGGTCTTTTTTGAGCGTGGCATCAACATAATCAATGTTGGGATGCACGTTGACGTCTTTAAATAATTCTTTAATTTTTTCAGCATCGCCGTATCCAAATGCGCGCAAGAGTGATGTTACGGCCACCTTACGTTTGCGATCAACTTTTGCCCACACCACATTATTGCTGTCTGTTTCAATTTCAATCCAAGCGCCGCGGTTGGGAATTATTTTAGCGCCATAGTAACGACGACCGCGCTGTGCCTCTGCGGTAAAAAATGCGCCGGCGCTGCGGATAAGCTGGGACACGACCACACGTTCAATACCATTGACCACAAAGGTACCACGCGGCGTCATAAGCGGCAGATCGCCCAAATAAATTTCTTGCGACTTGCTTTCACCGGTGCGCTTGTTAACCAAACGCGCCTGCACACGGAGTGGCGCCTCATAGCTGATATTTTTTTCGCGGCATGTTACTTCATCAAATTTGTGTTCATCAATATAGTAATGGTCAAAGTACAACTCCAAATCACGGCCCGAAAAGTCGGTGATGGGAGAGACCTCATCAAATAATTCCTTGATGCCCACATCAAAAAACCACTTATATGACATGTTCTGCAGTTCAACAAGGTCAGGCAGATCAGTTGCATCACGTAACGGGGTAAAAAAACGACGCTCCTGCTCCTGTGTTGGTTGGCGTTTGAACATCATAGGGATACAAGGGATACAAAAATTAGGCCTTTTTCAAGGTTTTGTCCTTTTTTTAATTTGTCCGAGGGTATAGCAAGGTCGGCATGTAATTTTACCTTGCACCTAGTCCCTAAATTTTGCTTTGTTAAGCAAAAAAAAATTATTTTAGCAAGGAGACCAGGCAAAACGGGATTATTATAACTGATCAAACAACCGTTGTCAAACGGGTTATCCACAGTTTTTTATCCACATGAACTTACAGCGGGTATATCACCGATCTAAAAGAACTTCTATTGTCCCGGCAACACGGTCAGGGTATGGTGTTGCTGAAGGCGGCTTAACAAAAGTACCTATAACAAACTTGGTTATAGCAAAAGCGGACAACACAATAGCAAGCCCAACAACCGCGCTTTTTATGGTCCGTATGGCATCTTCACGCGGGGCTGCGTCAGCGCCGGCAGTCATATAGCGGAATCCGGCGTATACTAAAAACACTACAAATATAATTGAAATAAGCGTGAGCGCCCAGTTGATGATATTCACAGCAAAATTTAAAATGGTTCTTTTATTGCCTTCTTTATCAACTTTAACCCCGGTTGTTCCTTCAAAATTTTTTACGATGCCTTCCTTAGCTGCCGTGGGCAATAGGCCTTGGGTCTGAACCGGAGTAACAGGCAATAAAAAAATAAATACAAACGCCAGCAAACCCGCTGTAATCATTTTTTTGAAATGACAAATTACCATAGTGCTTTCATTAACAGTCAATAAATCCGAGCGTCAGCACTTCCCCTGCCCAACAACTGGCAGACCGACCACTTTCTTGCCTGACGACCTCACTCAAATTAACTCGGTTACCCCCGGCGCTTTTACTGCCAATACCCACAAAGGTGCTTCCACCTGATGGCACGCGGCCCACAAACATATATTCAACAAACCGCGTAATGGATAATGAAAGCAACACAATGGCCACACCGACAATGGCGCGCCGTAATATGGATAATGATTTTTCAACCTGCTCATTTGCGCCGCGCGCCGTCATGTATAAAAACCCGGCATACAGAGTCATAATCAAAAAAGCAACCCCCACGAGCACGAGTAGCCCATTAATGACTTTACCTGCTATAACGCGAGGGTCTGATACATTAAGTGTGCCAAGCGCGACTCCAGCATCATCACCAATCGTCCTAGCAGTGCCTTCTAAAATGTCGCCTTTCAATCCCGCATCAACCGGGCCGCGTGACGGCTGTTGGGCATGCGCAGATGTTAAAAACAATAAAGTGCTCGCCAGTAAGGCAAGCGCTGCGCTCCATACTATCATTTTCCCCTTAACCCAAAAGCCGCGAGAGAACAAAAGCAGTAATGGCATACGCGCCTATGACAATTATAAGACCAATAATTGAATTTCTAATGACTTCCTGACCTTGCTTTAAGCGCTCATCATTACCGGCAGCGGAAAACCACAAATATCCGCCATAAAACATGTACAGGAAAAAGAGTGTACCCACAAGCGCCAAAGCGCCCTGGACAATAGGTTTTACGTAGTCGGTAATGTTTGACGCTTTGCCAAATTCACCGCTCGTGTCATACCCTGCCCCTTTTTCACCGCCAACCCCCTCGTTAAATTCTTTAATACAATCGGCAAGTTTCCTATCAGGGGGACAGGGCACTTGAGCTTTAGCTACAAACGGAATTGCAAAAAGAAGCACAGCACCAAAACTTGCCAACGTAATAATCAATAAACGATTTCTAAATATTGTTTGCTCACACTTCATAATTTTACATTCAAAACAAACCTTCACGTCTTTGTGATTGTGCCCACCGAACACTATTAAGGGTCAGCGGGGGGGGCAGCTTCAATCGGCCCAGCCGCGGTTTCCACCAATCGCCCGGTTATAAAGTTGGTAATGGCATACGCACCCATAACAATAATCAAACCAATAATGGCGCGCGTAATAGTGTCTTTTGCCGTCTTTACTTTTTCAGAATCGCCGCGGTCAGTCATCCAGCTATAACCACCATACACCATCATAATGAGGAATAAACCACCAATGAGCGTAAGGGCGGCACGAATAATGGCACCGATAATGCTTCGCAGGTTGGTTGTTTCAGCGTTAGTTTCATATCCTCCTCCCTTACCGACATCTTCAATAAAGCCAATGCCGGTCCGAAATGTCGGGCGCTCTGTAACACTGGTGCTACGACCACTGCTCGTATCACTCGGGTTTGCTGCAGCAACATGCACAACCGTCACCAGCATGGACATAAAAAACAGACCCGCTATTAATGCAAGCGCTATTTTTGTCATGGCACTATGTCTTGCTATAACCATACAAAAAACAATTCCTTTTTAAATTTACCCAACGGCCTCAACTTCAGTTGCGCTACCCAATTTACTTATCACAAACTGGGCAATGGCAAACGCGGAAAGGATAATTGCAAGACCAATAATGCCGGAAAAAATCCAGCCCTTTGCTTTTTCAATTTGTTCATCATTCCCGCCCGCAGTCATCCACAAAAAACCGCCAATAAGCGTAACAACCACAGCTATAATACCTAGCAAGCTCAAGGCAACATTGATAATCCGGGCAACCGTAACACGGATGTCAGATTGCCCCAAAGCAAGCGTGCCTGGAGTTTCCAAAACATCAAGGCCGAGTGTAATTTTCTGCTCAGGAGTCAAATCCTGCCCCTGCGCCATTGACGGAGCAAGTGAAAGAACCAAAGCGGTTGAAAGTATCATCGCCAACACAATACGCGCGGCACGATTTTGCATAAACGTTACTGCTTGAACAATATATGTTTTCATACTACTTCTCCTCCTTATTTATATCTTAATTAAGAATTGAGAACCAAGATACCGAATGTACTGGCCTATTCCATTACCTTGGTTCTCAATCCTGGGTCTAGCCCCCTATAAGGGCGGCGTGCTGCGCACGCCGCCCTTATAGAATTCAAAGTTATGGTTGACCAACTTCAGTCGCTGCACCCAATTTTTCAATAACAAACTTGGAAATGGCAAACGCGGAAAGGATAATCGCAAGACCAATAATACCGGAAAAAATCCAGCCCTTTGCTTTTTCAATTTGTTCATCATTCCCGCCCGCAGTCATCCAGAAGAATCCGCCAATAAGTGTTACGACAACTGCCACGATGCCGAGCAAACTCAAAGCGGCATTTATGATTTTGGCAATCGTAACGCGCAGATCTGCTTGTCCAAGTGAAATACCTTCAAAGTCCCCGGCAGCCGGATCGTCCCCGGTAATGACGTTAACACCGAGCGTGTCCAATGCAGTTGCCTCTCCACCTGCTTCTTGACCAAATGATGCTGGAGCAATCGCCAACACTAATGCCATACTTACGGCGATCGTCAAAAGAATTCGCGCCCATGGCTGTGACAACGAAAGCGCAATTACTCTCATACGTACTATCATAGAGCCACCTCCTTTCTGTCTTGAATGTTGTAAATCATATTTTAACCTTTTAATGCCCGCAGTACCACCTCTATTATAAAATATCCAGCGAAAATTACAAGTAGTCCAAGAAATGCTCCTGTGATTATCTGCCGCCCTTTGGTAACGCGCTCATCTGAACCTCCTGCTGTCAACAACATAACACCGCCTGAAACCAGCACCACAAGCCCGGCCACGCCAAGCAAACCAAGCAACACTTGCAACACACGACCTATGATGATAGAAACAGCAGCAGCGCCTTGATTTTCAGCAAGGCCCGTTGTAAAGGCATCGCCCACTAATTTCCCGAGTGGGTTGGGCAGAGATATAACGGTTGTGGGGTCTGCTGCACTACCGGTACCGGCAGCTCCTGCTTGCGCGTAAACAACCGGCGCGCTCATGGCAAACGCTACTGCAAGCAGCGCTACCACAAGAGCACCTGATGCCCTCTTACGCCGCGGCGCTGTAAAGCAATTTAATAACATAGGTCATGGCAATATAACTGGTGAAAATAACAATAAGTCCAATAACAGCCCAGATAATAATTCTTTGAGCCGTTGCCGCAGCTTCCCCCTGCCCGCGGCCTACGGCAAGCATCCAGCGCACGCCCGCATACACAAATATCATGAGCGCTACAGAACCGAGCACTAGCATTACCTGCCCCATGATGCGCCCTACAATTTGTGGTATGCCCAAAAGCCGATCAGTGCCGCTGGTATCCGCCTTAATCTGATTTAAAACATTCCCGGCTTCTGCTTTGATGTCCAAAAGTCCATCAGGTCCTGCGTCAGGGTCATTAATTGGCTGTTGAGAATTGAGTTTGGTCTGGGCAAATAACGGTGGCGCAGACAATAACAACGCCCCCGCTACCACCACCGCTGCTATGACCACTATGAGGCGCATATTTTTATATTGGGATAACATCAGTAAATTCTGCGACAGAGGCAACGTCAAGTGACTTCACCACCAAAGCAACAATAAGATACGCGGCAAAAATAATGACCAAACCTATAATAGCTGCGATCAGCGTGCTCTTGCCTTTGGTCATGTACTCCGGATTACCAAAAGAAAAGAGCATCATCATTCCACCGATTATCACAAACAACAGCGCAATACTGCCGGAAATGCCAAAAATAAAACGGCCATAATTAATGGCAACCAAACCAAAATCACCTATAGAAGTACATCCAAGTTTGGTGCGCGCGCAAAAAGGCAAAAGTCCTTGCTTACAATATTTACGCACCGTTACTGTGTTTGGGCCAGGCGGTTGGGTGGGGTCAACGGGTTTGTCACACTGACCATCGTATTTTGGTTTTTCCGGCCGGCATCCGGGTATAGGTGGATTCGCGACCGGGCTGCAATTTGGCGCGGCCAAGTTGTACTCTCGCGGATCACACACCCAGCATGCAATCTGCGGCGTAAAATCCTGGGCAAAGGCAACTGCCGGCATTATGAGGGTGACGACAAACAAAAGAAGCACAACAAAAATGGGAGCGGAGAATTTCAAAACAAAAACGGTCAGCTCGGCGGACGAATTTTTTCGGGTCCAAATACAAGAAGGACCCTCAAAAATTGTCTGCCTCCGCTTCCATTTTTGTTTTAGTGTCATATATTATCGTGTTGAATTTAATTGCTGCACTGCATCGCGCACCGCAACCGTATACACGTTTGCACGGTTATCCGTAAAATCATTTTCATGAATTCTTCTGATCATAGATAAAATAATACGCTCGGCAGCTTTGGCGTCTAACCCATCATACCATCCTTTTGCCGTTAATGCACCTTCAACAAACGGACGCAGGGAGACAAGACCCTCATCTTCAAACTGCTTCTTCACCAGTGACCGGAGTGCCGTGGGGCGCTGCGCCGTCTTTAAATACGCCTCAACATTTTTTGCCTGCGACATAAATTGCACTACGTGCCACGCCACATCCGGGTTTTTGCTTTTTTTAGTAACCGCGTTAACCCAATAATTCGCCATGTATTCCGGTGTTGCATTGAGTTGCGGGAATGTGGTGATGGCATAATCAAGTTTGGGAGCGCGTGCCAGCAAGTCCTGGCGATGGTAACTGTACCCAAAAAAGTACGCCAAATTTCCACGGCTAAACATATCTAAACTAGAAGGAAGTTTTTCATTCCACGTATACACGTCATTTTTTGCAGAATTGGCAAAGTCAGTGTAAAACGCGAGCGCTTCAGGGCCCGGCGGCAAATCGCGCTGCACACCATCAGCCGGAATTTTATCAAATTGCGGAGCGCCGCTTTCATCCTGCACAAGTGCGCCATTTTGACGCATGAGAAGCATCACAATATCTGCGGCACGGTCAACATTGTCATGACGCCCGAGTCCTGCCGCGGCTTGAGTAATGTCTCCGGTGCTTTGATCAATCTTGCGCAACTTTTTAAGCCCGGCATTAAACTCGTCCCATGTGGTGGGCGGTTCCGGAATACCTGCTTTGTCTAAAAGTTCTCTATTATAATAGAGCTGTAATGTATCAAGTGAAAGCGGTACACCCCATACGCGCTCTACACCCTTTTCATCTGAAAAAATGACATCCTCGCCTACCGTGCTCACAAATAAATCGCGAACCTGACGCGGGCTGTAAAGCGCTGTTGTTTCAAAAATAATTTGATCAATTTCAGGTGCCACCGCATTGCCCGTAAAATCCTGTTTGGCCGCTTTATACACCACGCGCGGCACGCTTACTTGGGCCGGCATGGACGTCAGTTTGGTTTGATATTCTTTCAGCCACTCGGCGTTCAGTGAAACAATGTCAGGCCCTCTATCCTCCGCAAGCGCATTTAATAATTCACTTTCAAATTCCTCAAAACGTAAACTTCTGATATTAATTTTCACCTGTGGGTGCTGCGCGTTATATTTTTGAATCAGTTGACGCAAACCGTCAGTATCGTCAAAAACAGTCCAGTAATTTATAGTAACCGGCTTTACTGCGGCTTGCTCTTCGCCGGAAAGCCCTTTGCACCCCAAACCCACGGTTGCAACGAGCACCGCCAACACACCGAGTTTAATGATGCTTTTGGGAAACGTCATACGCGTTCATCACGTAATTTTAGTTGTTTGATATATTCGCGCAATTCATCTTTGGTTTCAGGATGTTCAAGCCCAAAACTGATTTGCGCTTTGAGATACGCCGCTTTTGAACCGCAATCGTAATAGTGAGCGTTTTTCACCACACATGTGTACACTTTTCTTTTTTTTGCAAGCGCGGTAATGGCATCTACGAGCCACACCTCACCGGAGCGGCCGGGCTTGAGATTTTCAAGAATGGGAAAAATATCCGGCGTTAAAACATAGGCGCCCAAAAGCGCAATGTCTGAAGGTGCTTTATCTGGTTTTGGTTTTTCAACAATGCTTTGTAAAATATGCACGTTGCCTTTTTGCGGTTTAATTTTTGCAATGCCATATTTTGACAGTTTTTCTCTTTCTTTAATTTGCATACCCGCCACAACCGGTCCTTTATACTTATTGTACGCCTGGATGCACTGCTTAAGTCGTGGCACGCGCGCATGCATAAACTCATCACCCCACAGCACGGCAAAGGGTTCATTACCAATGGCTTTTTTGGCAGACAACACCGGCGTGCCGTTGCCGTACGGACCTTTCTGGCGAACATAAATAAAATTCGCCATGTCCGCAATGCGGCGCACTTCTTTTAATTCTTTTTCTTTGCCTGCTTCTTCAAGACGCTTTTCAAGCTCAAAGGGATAATCAAAATGATCTTCTATGGAGCGCTTGTGCCAGCCCGTAACAATAATAATGTCTGTAATACCAGACGCGACTGCCTCTTCAACAACATACTGAATAACAGGCTTGTCCACAATGGGCAGCATCTCTTTGGGCATTGCTTTTGTTGCAGGCAAAAACCGCGTACCTGTCCCGGCCGCTGGTATGACAACTTTTCTAATTTTTTGCATACATACAGTATACCGCAATTGCCCACAGAGTGGAAGTGCGGTACAATACAGGTGCTATGCCACGCGCACTCAGCCCACTTGAACAAAAATTAAACGCGTTCGTCGCCCACCTTTTACCCATACCTTTCCAGCATAAGATTGTTTTTGTACAGCACTTGCGCATTATGCTGAAAGCCGGCCTTTCTTTGGTTGAAGCGCTGAACATTCTCATACAACAAACAACCAACCACAAACTCAAAGGTATTTTGGTAGAGGTTTTATACAATGTAGAAAAAGGCCGTTCGCTATCTGACGTACTCCGCCAATATCCCAAGGCGCTTCCTCTTATTTATACACGCATGATGGCGGCTGGTGAGGCATCCGGCACCATGGAAACCGCACTTTTGCATATTGAGGAGCAAATGAAACGCAGCCATGAGCTGGCATCGCGCATTCGCGGGGCCATGATTTATCCGTGCATTATCATTATTGCACTTGTTGGCATTGCGTTTGAGATGCTGTACTATGTGCTGCCCAAACTGATTGTGGTGTTTGCGGAGTTTGAAGCACGACTCCCGCTTGCCACGCGCATACTCATTGCAGTCAGCAACTTTGTGGTTGCTTATGGCATTTGGCTTTTGATTGGCGCGGTGGCGTTTATTGTTGGATTTATTTTGTTATACAGGACAGAAAAATTTAAAACCATCATACATCGTTTGATCTTGCGGTTCCCCATTATAGGCGGCATCACGCGCAAGATAAATTGTGCGCGATTTTCTTCCACGCTCACGTCGCTTTTGGGAAGCGGCATTTCCATTATTGACGCCATGAAAATTACGAGCGATGTTTTGATTAATCGTCCTTATCGTAACATGGTTATTGATGCCACCAGCCGACTTAAAAAGGGCACGGAACTTTCAAAACTGCTGGCGGTACGGCCTGACTTGTTTCCGCCTATGGTGACGGGCATGATCGGCACCGGCGAGAAGACCGGAAAAATAGAGGAACTTTTGGCCGAGGTGTCTGCGTATTATAATGAGGATGTGGAGAAAATCTTAAAAAATTTGAACACGATTATTGAGCCGCTCATTATTTTGTTTTTGGGCGTGGTCGTTGCGGCCATGGCGATAGCGGTTGTGATGCCTATGTTGACGCTGACGCAGAATATTTGACCCGTTGACAAAAAAATAAACTAGTGTTTAAGTGTTATCAAACATTGCTGCGTGCCGTTCAGCTCGGCATTGTACGGTATGCCCGCGTACAGCTGAGTTGTGCCCACCTACCCCACGTGGTGCGAAGCACAGAGCCCTAGATGCGCAAGCACTCCGGGGCTATTAGCCGCACGGCTCTGTTTGGCCACGCTAGGCAGCGTCCACCATAGCCCACCACAGGACCCCGTTCATCGCAAGATGCTTCGGGGTCATTTTTTTATTAGCGACGCAGAAGAGAAAAATAATATGACGCAACCACATGTTCTGTGATATACTATATTTACGTTTCAACATCATTTCTCCCTCCATTAAAAACCAGGGACTTTTTTGGCATACATGCTCAACAAACTACCCAAAAAAATGAAGTCACTCACACCTAAACCCCTCACCATCCGGCTGCATGGTGGTGTTCCCACGTCTGCACACACCACCAACCTTCGTAACCACGGGCACCCGCTTGATAACGTAGAGCCCTATACCCCACCACATGAAACACGCATAGAAATTTCTGAAGCTGCGCCTTCAAATCTACAAACCCAAACTCACAAAAAACAGTTCAGAACGCAAACCGCGATGCGGCATCTCAAACGTATCCCAGTTCTCATGCGCGTAGGAGCACAAACAACAAAAAATCTTGGGTTATCACTTGCTCTCATGGCACGCCATCCGGTGCAACGTCTCCCTTCAAAAGAAGTTCAAAAACGTTCCACACGCCCTGCCACTCCAACACCACTGCCCCGGCCGGAAACACCACAACTACCTGCGGAACGCCACAAACAAAAATGGCCCTACGCGCTCACCAAAAAAATCCGCGAATACGTCAACAACTGCAATGAGCTCATGGCCCGCACGCTGCGGGTTAACCCGCTCCACTCAAAAGCGCTCACGGCTTTTGTTATTATCGCCCTGGTACTCATCTTACCTATTCCCATTTTCAGTTTTTATCAAAACATCCAGGCGCAAGGCGAGGCAATTATCTCAGATGGTCACGCAACAGCCGCGGGTCTTAAAAGTGGTTCTGCACGCTTGGCTCAAGGTGATTTTGATGGCGCGAGCCGCGAGTTTAGCAAAACACTGGAAACCGTTGAACACACACAGGCACAACTTGAAAATATAAAAACACTGCTGCCTTTGCTGCCCAAATCCAGCACAGCAGGGCTTGCCAAGGAACTTCCGGGGCTCACCGACGGCCTTAAGTCGCTTTCATTTGCACTCTTGAATTTTTCAGAAGCGCTCAAAAATATTCCGCAAGAAAAAACCGCTCCCACAGAACTTATTAAACACGTGAATGAGGCCTTGGCCGTTACCCTCCCGCGTGTGCATAGTGCCGCCGCAGCATTTGAACAACTGGACCCAGGAGCACTTCCTAAAACATACCAAGAAACCCTCACGCAAGCACAACGCTTTATTCTTGCACTGGACGCTGACCTTACCAAATTCACGCGGGTCAATGAGTTCATGGCAAACATCCTAGGCGCTGATCAATCACGCCGCTATTTAATCATCTTTCAAAATGATGCTGAAATCCGCCCGACCGGTGGCTTCATTGGCTCACTTGCACTTCTTGATGTTGACCGCGGCGCTATTAAAAAATTAGAAATCCCGGGTGGTGGGCCGTATGATTTTCAGGGTCAACAAGAAAAATATGTGCGACCGCCCCAGCCGTTGCTGCTTTTGAATGATCGTTGGGAACTACAGGATGCCAACTGGTTCCCGGATTTTCCCACCAGCGCCAAACAAATCATGTGGTTTTGGGAACATGCCGGGCAGCCATCGGTTGACGGGGTTATCGCCGTCAACGCATCCTTGGTTGAACGCCTGCTTGCCAACCTTCCAGCCGTTGAACTACCTAAGTACAATACACAGGTTACGGCTGCCAATTTTAGAGATGTTACCCAAACGCAAGCAGAAGTACTGTACGACAAAACAGAAAACAAACCAAAACAATTTATTGCCGATCTTGCTCCGGAAATTTTGAAAAAAATGGCAGAACAAAAAAATCCGGACGATGTGCTCACCTTGGCACTGACTTTTTCAGAGGGACTTATGGAAGGAGAAATACAACTCTACTTTACGGATACGGAATTTCAAACGTTTGCAAAGACGCTTGGGGTTGACGGCGCCGTGGCAACCACCGAGCCAACAACAGATTACTTGTACGTTGTTAATACCAACATCGGAGGCGGCAAAACCGACCGCGTGGTAACCCAAACCGTCTACCATGAAGCACGCGTTGAAGAGGACGGGTCAATTATTGATACTGTTACCATTAAACGCACACATAACGGGGCTGCGGACGAAGTATTCTACGGTGCGGATAACATAAATTACCTCCGCGTGTATGTACCTCGTGGTGCAGAATTGCTTGATGCCGCAGGGTTTTCCGTACCGGATGAACGCATGTTTAGCGGTTCGGAGACATGGTATGAATTAAGCCCGCTTATTGATTCTGTTGATCAAAAAGGTACGTATGATGAAAAGAGCGGCACCTTCATTTCCAATGAGTTTAGCAAAACTGTGTTTGCGCATTGGCTGCACACCAAACCCGGAGAGACCAGCATTGCACGCATGACCTATCGTCTGCCGTTCAAAGCGTTTGAACCAAAACCCACTCCGTCCTTTGTGTCACGCGCGGTGCGCATAGTAACGCAAGCGCCCGAAAATGTTTTGGGTTATACGCTCTACGTACAAAAACAACCCGGAGTGCGGCAACAGGATATGGTGAGCACTGTGGTGTTGCCGGAAGCATGGCAAACCACATGGCAATCCGCGCCATTCTTGCAAGACAACAACCGCATGACTACGTACTTGGCCGCTGACCGCGACAGTACGTACGCTCTTGCGGCACTCAAACCTTAATTGTTTTACCATGCCCCCTAAACAAAAAAACCACACCGTGCGTTCATCAAATCACATTGAAGAAAAATTGAGCTCTATTTACCAAGATGAACGCGGCACGCTGCCCAACTTGCGTCAAATTACACGTAAACGTTATCCACTTTTTATACGCGCGTTTGTGGGGTTGATTACGCTTGTTGCACTTGCGGCCATCGGCGCTGGTGTTTTCTTTTATTTTTTCCCGGGCTCGTCTTCCGCCACCGGTGACGTTGTGGTTATAGCAGAAGGTCCGGAGCAAGCCGCTATCGGTTCACCAGTAACTTACACCATCCGCTACCGCCCCAACAATAAAACAACACTCCAAAAAGCGCGGCTGCAATTACACTATCCCAATGGTTTTATGGTTAGTTCAACCGTACCCAAAGCTTCAAACGCCGCAGAGAGCTTGTGGGAATGGGAAGCGCTCGAAAAAAAACAGGAAGGCGTGGTCACGGTACAGGGCACACTATTTGGCAATCCGGGCCAGGAACAATCGCTACGCGTATTTTTAACGTATGAGCCCAATCAATTTCAGACCGAATTTCAACAGGTAACATCAGTCAACACCAAAACACTCGCTTCACCATTACAGATGAGCGTTGAAGGACCGGAACATGCAACACGCGGCAAAGAAAATATCTATACTCTCGTGATCACCAATATCCATGAAGAAATCCTGGACGGCCTCACACTTAAACTCCCTGCAGCCGACAATGTTGACGTGCGCGCCGTGGTAAACAAAGCTGAAGGTCTTGAAAAAGACGCGAGCATCATTGAAACTGCACATGGGCTTGCGCTGTCCGCTTTAAAACCAACAGCACAGTGGCGCATTCCATTTGCTATAACCTTTGGAGAAGCTGCACAGCTTGAAAAACAACCGCTTCATTTTGCCATTCAAAAAGATGTGCGTGACAACACTTTCATTCTTGGTGAACATGACTACATCATAACACTTGAACACAATGAGTTTAGCATGCAACTATTGATTAACGGAAAAACTGAAGAGGCACAGGTACAACCCGGTGAATTTTTGAACGTGAGTATTTTTTACAAAAATAATGGCACACAAGAAGTTACCAACGCGGATATTGCCGCAGTTCTTGACGCGCCATCTGCCAACAACAAAAGTATTTTTGACTGGGCCGCTCTTGTTGAACTCACGGAAGCCCCGGTGCGCGGCGAACAAATTAACGGCGATACGCGGCGCGGCTCCATTACCTGGAATAAAAGCGAAATAAAAGACCTTGCGTATATTGAAGCAGGAGAAAACGGTGTCATTACGTTTCAATTGCCGGTCAAAAATGATTCTGAAATACTGGATAGCTATGATGGATTCCAAGCTGAAATGCGCACAACTGCACATGTCAAAACTAATAACGAAACATTGACCATAAACTCAAATCCGGTGCGCATCTACTTAAATTCAGATACATCGCTTGGCGCTGAACTGTCCCCCAAAGACGCTGATGACAATTACGCCATGACATGGACCATAGAAAACACATGGCATCCGCTTAAAGACGTTAATGTTTCAACCAAATTGTTTGGCGATATTGAGTGGCTCGGAGCAGCCAGTTCACCGGCAGGCAGCTTATCATTCAATGAAAAAACTGGAGCCGTTGACTGGACTATTGGGGATGCGCCGCTTGAAGCCGGGACACTGTCATTGACGTTTAAATTCAAAATAAAAAGCTCAAACCCGACACAAACCGCATTAACGAGCAAACTGTTACTGAATGCCCGTGATACCATTACCGGAAAAGATATCGCTCTTGAACATATTGAGATACCTTTGCCTTAAGTATTAAACCTGAAGTGGCACACGTCACCGTCCTGCATGATGTACTCCTTGCCTTCAATGCGAAACTTTCCTTTTTCTTTGGCACCAAGTTCCCCGCCACCAACAATAAAATCAACGTACGAAATAACTTCTGCTTTGATGAAACCTTTTTCAAAATCAGTGTGTATGACGCCTGAAGCTTGTGGCGCTTTGGTATCGCTTGTTATGGTCCATGCGCGTGTTTCTGTTTCCCCGGTGGTAAAATAAGTAATCAAATTAAGCAACGCGTAACTCGCTTTTACAAGCCGGTCCAATCCACGCTCTTCCAAACCCAACTCATGCAGATACGCTGCTGCTTCTTCATCTGAAAGCGCGGTAAGTTCCGCTTCCAGACGCGCGCAAATAACCACGGTGTCCGATGAAACCGGCCGCACTGCATGTGCCTCATCAACATTCAACACATAGAGCATCGGCTTTGCTGAAAGCAAATGCAAATCGCGAATCATTGCCTGCTGTTCTTTACTTAAATCAAGATCGCGCACGGACTTACCTTGTTCAAGCCCCTTGTGCACCAATTCAAGCACGGCAAGTTTGTTGCCTATTTCTTTGGCTGCGACGCTCTTGGTCTCTTTGCGGGTACGTTCAAGCACACGTGCTACGGTGGAAAGGTCAGCGAGCGCCAATTCCAAATTAATAATGGCCTTGTCCTCAACAGGATCAACTTTGCCGGCAACGTGTATAACAGTATCGTCCTTAAACTCACGCACTACTTGCACAAGCGCATCCACTTCTCTAATGTGCGCCAAAAATTGGTTGCCGAGCCCCTCGCCTTTTGACGCGCCTTTCACAAGCCCCGCAATATCAACAAACTCAACAATGGCCGGAATAATTTTGGCTGATTTTGAAAGTTTGGCAAGTTTTTGCAAACGTTCGTCAGGGACATCCACTATACCAACGTTTGGATCAATGGTGCAAAACGGATAATTTTGCGCATCAGCTTGCGTTGAACGCGTTAACGCATTAAACAATGTTGATTTGCCCACGTTGGGCAGGCCTACAATTCCTATTTTCACATGATTGATGCTTTACAATTAAAGGTCTTCACTATACCATACCTGGTATGATACAGCAAGATAGTATTATTATAAAAGGCACGGTGCAACGCGGGCTTGGGCAGGGCCGCCAACTGGGTTGGCCAACAGCCAATCTGACCTATGAAGCTGTTATACCACCGCCTGCTCCCGGTGTTTACGCTGGATGGGTCGATACACAGGAAAAACGCTATCGCGCTGCCATTATTGTTGGCGCGCGGCCACAAAATCCGCCTTTGGTAGAAGCGCACATTCTTGAGTTTGAAGGTGATTTAGTAGGCGCGCTCATCACATGTACTCTGGTAAAATTCATAAGCGCACTCGAAGAGCTTAAAAACAACGAAGCGTTAAAAAATAAAATTAGTCGAGATATTGAAGCGGTTAAAAACTGCGTCATGAATTAAATATGTTCACCGGCATTATCAATTACACCGGCCGCATCCACACCCCAAATCTCACAAAAGAAGGCATGGTGCTTACGGTACGCGCTCCACGCGCTCTTGCACAGCGTGTGCGCATTGGTTCAAGCGTATCGCACAATGGCGTGTGTTTAACCGTTGCTAAAAAAAGTATTATCAAAGATGCATTGTTGCTCACAACGTTTTTGATGAACGAGACACTTCGGCTTACCAGTTTTAAACACGTACGGACAGGAGATGAAGTAAACCTTGAACCGTCAATGCGATGGGGAGACGAGATTGGCGGGCACTTTTTATTTGGTCATGTGGATGGTGTGGGCACCATTACGTCACTCAAAAAAGATGGTGGTGCAGTCATCATGAGTGTGCGCATACCAAAAAAACTCATGCGCTTTATGGCAGTCAAAGGTTCTGTAGGTATTGAAGGTATTAGTTTAACGCTTATAAAAGTTGCGGGTGCAACTATCACCGTCTCGCTCATTCCCGACACCATAAGAATGACCAACCTCAAACACAAACAAGCGGGCGACCCGCTTAATATTGAAGTTGACATGCTCGCGCGTTATGCACTCAGCCGTGCTCTAGTTAAAAAGAAATAACGCGTGCTTGTTCCAAGGTTTGTTTTATATCGTCTTCACCAAAATTCGTGCTCTGCAGAGCACGTTCAATCATGTGAGCTGTTGCGCGTGTTTCCGGGTGTTCGGCAACAAACATGCTGCAACAATCATCATACGGCAAAATGGAAATATCGTACGTACCTATACGCCGCGCTTGATCCATAATATAATTTTTGTCCACACCAACCAGCGGAGAGAGAATGGGCAATTCCATGCCGTAACGCACGGCCGCAATATTTTCAAGTGTTTGCGATGCTACCTGACCCAATGAATCACCGGTAACAAGCCCTCCTGCATGTTCATGGCGCGCAATGTGTTGCGCAATTAAAAACATGATGCGACGATACACCAGCATGCGCACCTCTGCAGGCACCGTCATGACCACGCGGCGCTGCAATTCACCAAATGGTATACTATAGGTTTTCATAAAACCCTGATGCTCTGCCAATACGCGGGTTAATTGCTCAACCTTATCCTGCACTGCGGTTGATGCTGCCGTAAAATTTTGAAAATGCACGCCAATCACTTCACACCCACGCGTCATCATCATGCGGCTGGCAACCGGTGAATCAATACCACCGGAAAGCAATGCAATGACTTTGCCTGACGTACCCGTAGGCAACCCACCTGCCCCTCCAAACTTTTGCGTGTATACATACGCCTCCTTTTTGTCAACTTCAATATGAATGGTAACGTCCGGCGTGTGCACATCAACAGGTAGCGCATAACGTTCTACCACCACAGCGCCGAGGTCAACAGCTAACTGCATTGAGTTTAAGGGAAATGTTTTGTCAGAACGCGTGGCTTCAATTTTAAAGGAAGTATTTTTTGTTATTTCGGCTGCAACCGCGAGCACGAGCGCCTTTAATGCTTCAACGGTTGGCTCGCACGTGAATGCGGGACATACATTGGCAATGCCCGGTATTTTTTTTAGTACCTCCACGGCTCCAAGATCGATGTGGCGCACTAAAAATTTCCCGGTCGCTTTTTTCACTTCCACAGACGTACCGGGAAAACGCATCCGGATATTGTCCATGAGCGCACGTTCAAAAAAGGGCCGATTAGCCCTTTTGAGTTGTAATTCCGCGGGGTGTAGGATAATCACTCTATTCATATATTTGCAATTCCCCTATTTTACCTCCGCGCCTGCAACAATTGCCGGGACTCTTGTTTGTAATCTTCAACGTTTGGCTGGTCAAACGCATTCACCCCAAGCATGTGCGCCAGATACATAATTTCAAACAACTTCATCTGCATGTACTGTCCCATGCTATAGACATCAAGCGCGGGTAACACCAGTTCCATAAACGGCAAACCATGTTTTTGGTATGATCGTTTTACGCCACCATACAGCGCGCCCATAATGCCACTAAGCGGGACACCGGCAATCCCTTTGAGATGCTTCAATATCACCGTGCGCGGTACGCGTGTGCTTGGCGCTGTGTTTGGCGCATAAATAAATGTCGTTACCATTAACCGCGGTCCGCCAAAATACAGCTGCGACAAAGAATGCAGATGCGTTGAGCCAATGGAAACAAGCGGCAAAATTCCTTCATGCACTATCTTACCTTTATCATTGCGCTCTTTGCCGATACTTTCAGCCATAAGCTGGGAAGACCACGCGCCAAGTGTTTCCAAATCCGGATTAAAAAAGAATTGATTGTATGTGCGCAATCCCTTGCGGCGATGAACATACAACACGCCTGCAGATGCACATGCAAAATTTTTGTGAACATCCGCGCTCATACACGCAGGGGTGATATCACGTGCACCTTTGAGAAGCGTGGCGATATCAATACCCACGGCAGCGAGTGGAAATAATCCTACTGCGGAAAACATTAAAAAACGACCACCTACCTGACGCGGCATGCTGAGTGTTTTAAATCTGTGCGCCTGTGCCGCATTCCACAACGCACTCCCCTCATCAGTGGTAACAACAACACGGTTGCGCAGTGCAGTTCCCAAACGACGTTTCAGTTCCGCATACAAAACTTCAAAGTTTGCAACTGATTCAGTGGTGTTCCCTGATTTTGAAATAAGATTGATAAGCACTTCACCCGTATGTTTGACGTGCGCTTTCAATTCACGGTTCACTGCTTCATATAAATGTGGGTCAGCAGTATCTAAAAATAACAATTGTGGTTTGCCGAGCGGCACGCGCGCGCCATTTTTCCCATACAGCGCTTCATACACAGCACGCGCTCCCAAGTTTGAACCTCCGATACCAATCACAATAACATATTTTAGACCACGACTCACTGTTGCCGCAACCATATCTTCAACCGCACGCGCGATAGTTTTGTCAAACGGGAGGTGGACACTGCTCTCCCCCCGTGTGTAGCGGCTATCTTCAAGGGCATCACGTAATGTATTACTATATTTTTTAAGGCGTATTACAACACTCCCCAATTCTTTTGGGGGCGTGAGTGCAGTTTTTGTATATGCGAATACAAGGGCCTTATGACGGTCCATAGTGCTTTATCTAGTATACCACAAAACCTTAGTGGACCCTACCGGGCTTGAACCGGTCGCCTCTTCCATGCCATGGAAGCGCTCTACCAAATGAGCTAAGGGCCCTTAAAGTACCCACAGCATAACAAACCGCGCACATTTTTTCAAGCGGCTAACGCTTGTCCCTCTGTCCAACGCCGTTTAAAGGATTCAAACCAACATTCATGGTAACACTACCTTTTCCTTTTGTTCCACCCACATCAATAACTGATGACTTTGCCGGCGTGTAACCCATCTTTTCAAACGTCACATAATATTTGTTGTTGCCCACCAAAAAAGAGTAACGGCCCTTGGTATCAGTCATTTGGGTTTCAAGCAACTTGTTGTACTGCGTGTCAAAAATACGCGCGACCACGCGTCCCAGTGGCGACCGTGTTTTTTTATCATACACAATACCCCAACTTTTAGGCGGCGCCGGAATGGCAAGACGCCTAAAAGCAAAGTACAAAGCAACGTGCACAACCAAAAGCAAACCTATTAAAATACTTGGCTTCACCACAAAGGCCACCACCGTTAAAATAAAACCCAAAAATGCCACAAAACTTTGCAACCGACGCAAAAATTTGCGTACGGTTAAATTGATCGGCCTCTTTGGCGCATCCGGTGGATCAAGAGGAATGTTTGCCGTAATAAGGGTGTTTTGCGCCCGTACTTCAAGGCGCTCGCCATGATATAAATCAATAAATTTATTATCCTCCCGTTGATTTTTAAGCAGTGCGCTAGGATATATAAAATCACGATAACGCGTTTCTATTCTGTACTGACCCGGCGATGCCAAAAATGCGTAACGCCCTTGTGTGTCAGTCACGCGCGATTGAACAAACCGACCGGTTTTGACATCAATAAGCCGCACTAAAGCAAGATCAAGCGGCGCTTTGGTAATTGCATTGTATATGACGCCCCATCCTTTTCGTTTGCGTCTTCCAAACAAAAATACCGGCTGTAAAAATACAAAACGCAAAAAAGGAATAATGTTACCCAGCTGCAACACCGGCAAAGCGGCAACCGCCACCACGCCAACGGTTACGGGCGCTACCACGCGTTCAGTCACTTGTTCCACCTGCGGATTATCGGCCAACTCAACCGCTTTCTCACCAACTTCAACGACTTTTTGCGCGGCTTGCTTTGCTTGGAATACTGCTTGTTCTTTTACGGTTTCAAAAACTTGAGTCGCCACCTCGGTAGTCGGCGCTTTAAAATCAATTTCAGCAAACCGTTTTGGCGTTGCAAGCAATTCCATATCACGCGCAACAACGTTGTTATCAATCTGAAAGGACAGCGTTTGGCGCTCCTCAAATCCTTCCTTTGAAACCTGCAGCCGGTACAATCCGGTTTGAACAACAAAACCAAACGTCCCATCTGCGTCTGTTATCGTCGGATTTGTTTGACCATGCATCGCAGCAGGCCATGGTTGTTCAACACCATTGCGCGCCAAAAGGAGTAATATGTTTGCTCCTTCCAAAGGCCCTGCTTCTCCTTCAACCTGTGCGGTTACCACACCCAAAGAATGCACACGTACGCTAAATGGCACCACGTCACTTGAGCCATCTTCGTAATTCAAAATAATACTGCCCGCGGTCAAGCCGGGAGTTGCAGATGAAACCATGTCAACATAATATTGGCCTAAAGCCGCGTTCAAAGCAACTAAATATGAGTCCCTTCCAAAATTCACTATAAATTGACGCAGTGGTTTTGACGGCGTTGCCGCTGATGTGTTTATGGTGAATGTACGACGCGGCAATAGGTTGAACTCACCATACTCATCCACCTGCGCGGTAATAGTCCGTGCGGCAAGCAAAACGGTAAAATCGGAAAGTTGTAATTTTACTTTTCCGCCAACAGAAACGACCGGCTCATCAACCGGCGCCACATCATCTTCTTCTGCATTATCTTGCGCATTCAGACAACCCAGATCATTGGGAAAATCAATCAGGTTGTCATTGTCGTTATCAAGTCTGTCACCGCATTGGGCCACAGCGGGCGGAGGGGGCGCAGCGCCATCAACTTCATTGACATCATTGGGATTATCGCACCCTGCATCCGCCGGAAAATCAATAAGATTATCATTGTCGTTATCCATGCCATCACTACACTGCGCCACGACAGGCAAAACCACCGCATTTGTTTCATCATCATCGGCCAGATTGGCGCACCCGGGATCATTGGGGAAATCAATCAGGTTGTCATTGTCGTTATCACGGTTATCATTACACTGCG
>Ga0209211_10001873_pt1 | contig 37960 bp, 58 predicted proteins | sample RifGroA2_FD_183992 | JGI IMG/M metagenome (GOLD analysis project Ga0209211, IMG submission 183992) | Groundwater microbial communities from Rifle, Colorado, USA - Groundwater A2 (SPAdes) (version 2) | ecosystem: Environmental > Aquatic > Deep subsurface > Groundwater | place: Rifle, Colorado...
GTCAGGGTTTTTGTTGCTCCAGTCGGCGCTGAAATCAGGATATTGCTTCTTGAATGAATTTCCATGACACCATAAAGCTGCGGCAGAGAATATTCCTTAAACTTTGCAAAGAACCATTTTTTAACTAGGGGGTTAAGTATATTGTTGATTTGCTCAGGCTTGTAGGGATTTTGCATTGTTGTTATCATTTTATTAAATATCTTCTATATTGAAAATAAATAAAAATACCTTAAATGCTGTTAAATGATAACGTGCAGAAACTTATTAAGGTTTTGGTTTGACTGAGCACTGGACATATGGGTGTAAAATTTATAAGCAAACCCAAACAATTTGCAAATTTATGATTAAACAATTGAAAATAAAAGATATGCCGTTAGAGGAAAGGCCAAGAGAAAAACTAATAAGGCATGGATCTGGAGTTTTAACCAATGCAGAATTATTGGCAATAATATTGGGAAACGGCACAAAAAGGGAGAATGTTCTTGAGCTGTCAAAGAACCTGCTAAAAGAAAATAACTTAAAATTACTTTCCAGAAAAAGAATAAATGCCCTAATGCGTATTTTTGGCATTGGGCAATCAAAAGCATGCCAGATAGTATCGTGCTTTGAGTTGGGAAGGCGGTTGGCGTCTTTTAAAGATACAAGGGACAATTCAATAAATAATGTTAGGGATGTTGTTAAGCTATTTTCGCCTGATATGTCATATCTTAAGAAAGAGCATTTTAAGGGTATTTTTCTCGATTCAAGAAAAAAGATAATAAAAGACGAAACTATTTTTATAGGGAGCCTAAATGCCTCGGTTATACATCCAAGAGAAATATTCCAGGCGGCTTTTGAAGAAGGAGCTGCCGCAATCGTTTTGCTTCATAACCATCCTTCTGGCGATCCAAAGCCAAGCGACGATGATGTAGAAATAACAACACAGCTTGTTGAGGCAGGTAAGATTTTAGGAATAGAGGTTATCGACCATATAATAATAGGCCACAATAGGTACTTCAGCTTTAAAGAAAAGGGTTATCTTTGAGCTTGCCGCAGCTTATCCCTTATAACCCTGCCTTTGTCTGTCAATACATAAAGCCTTCCTGTTTTTTGCTGGGGATTTAGCAATTTTACAAAACCCTTTTTCCTAAACTCGTTTAGTATTCTGGACGTATGATTAAGGGAGTATTTTGACTTGTTTGCAATTTCCGTTGGCGTTTCTTCATTATCAATATGCACTATTATCTCTCTTCTTTGTTTGCCTCTCTTGACCCAGCTGATGTCTGTTGTTGATATTTTTGCCATGGGTAACATAATAGTGGCAATTAAATAATAATATTACTTCAAATCTATAATAAATCAATACCAAAAAATTTAAATACGGGCATAAATGCCTTCATCCAGGAAAAATGAAAGCGGCGAAATAAAGCGCGGATTTTTTTGTTCCCTCACAAAAAATGAACAAAAACAGCTATTACTCAAAACACTATATAATCGACAAGAAAAGATTTGACTTGCATTATGCGATGTTCTTTTCAAACCCTGCTGAAAAGATACTTGACGTTGGCTGCAGCGTGGGGAACTTCCTTGTTCATTGCAGCAGGAAGAGTTGGGGGGTTGATATTGACAACAGCCAGCTTGAAATTGCAAGAAAACGGGGATTGAACGCAAGGCAATGCGACCTTAACTCAAGATTTCCTTTTTGCAATAATACTTTCGATGCTGTAAATTGCACATCCGTTTTGGAGCATATGAAAGATCCGCTTAACTGCCTGATGGAAATAAGGCGAGTTTTGAAGCCGGGAGGCAAATTAATACTAAGGACGCCAAATGCAAAATATTGGAAATTCAGGATGTTCGAAGATTATACTCATAAGTATTATCCAACCAAAGAATCCTTGGAAATGATGTGCATAGATGCAGGCTTTAAATCCTTTGAAATAAAATATATTAAGCATGGCATGTTCGGGGCAAGGAAATTATTCAATGCTGGAGTAAATCCCTCCTTCATAAGGAGAATGATGCTATTTTTCGCGCTCTTCAGGAAAAATAATCTGCTACTGAAAGCATACAAATAAATCCTAAGATAATATAAATTCAATAGCACTCATTGCGAAGCATATTAAAAATTATTTGCGATTTTAACATTAAAAAACAACAATCTTTATAAATAAAATAAGAATCCTCCTTTATGCGCTAATGCCAATTAGCCATTCTAGCACCGCAAGGTGCGAAGAAAATTGTACTTATTGAAATAAAAAAATTAAATCCGTTGCCTTTGGCAACAATAATTAGTCTAGGCAAAAATTTTACTGCCAAGAAATTTTTGCCTCGGATTTATTGCAATAAATGGCGAGGCTGAGCGTGTGGCAGACAGCGAAGCCGAGCAGTAGAATTGTCGAAGACATATTAAAAAATTTATATTGTATAAACAAAATTTAAAAAATAAAATGCCAACAATGTACGATGCTGATGCACAGGAATTAATTATAAAAGTAGCTGAAGAGCTGAAAAAAGTCAATGAAATAAAGCCTCCTGCGTGGGCGCCTTTTGTCAAGACCGGAGTGCACAAGGAAAGGCCTCCTGTAAATGCAGACTGGTGGTATATAAGGGCTGCTGCTGTTTTAAGGACAATTTACAGGCTGGGGCCCATAGGAGTTTCAAAGCTGAGGACAAAATACGGCGGAAAAGAAAACAAGGGCTACAAGCCTGAGCACCATCACAAGGGCTCCGGAAACATAATAAGGAAAATCCTGCAGCAGCTAGAAAAAGCCGGCTTTGTGAAGCAGGCGCAAAAAGGTGTGCATAAGGGCAGAATTATGACGGGAAAAGGAAAATCATTTTTGGATAAAATCGCGACTAAAATTGCCAAAGGCTCAAAGCCTGAGAAAAAAGAGGAGCTGAAGGAAGAGAAGACAGCTGTGAAAAAAGAGGAAAAGAGAGAAACAAAAAAGGAAGAAAAAAAGAAAGAAGAGGCAAAGGCAGAGAAAAAAGAGGAAAAATCAGAAGCAAAGAAGGAAGAGAGAAAAGAGGCAAGTAAGGAAGAGAAAAAGCCAGAGGCAAAGAAAGAAGAAAAGTAAAAATATTTTGAAAATTGAAATATAACAATCAATCCAAAAAACAATGCCAGAGCTTGACGATATAAGAAAAAAAAGGCTGGAAGAGTTAAGGAAGCTGCAAGGCGAAAAACTGCAGGAGCAGGCCCAGGAGCAGGCGCAGATGCAGCAGCAGATTGCGCAGCTGGAAGCGATAGTGAAGCAGGCTTTGACAAAAGGGGCTCTGGAAAGGTATGGCAATTTAAGGGCAGCATTCCCTGAAAAAGCTGTCCAGCTGCTGGTTATCATTGCAAATGCAATGCAGCAGGGCCATGCGCAAAAGATTGACGACAATACTTTAAAGGAAATCTTGAAAAAATTAGAGCAGAAGAAAAAAGACATCAAAATTAAGAGAGTTTGAAATGACAGATAGCCTTAAAATTTTTACTGATATAAATGAAATAAGAAAGGACCAACCTAATTCGGTATTTAGATTTAGAGGCTTTCGTGCCAGTCCATTCCACTCGCCAAACTTGGAGAATTTAACATTAACTGATGTGCATGGAAACTGTATCCTCTCTGTCACGGGGCAGGAGGTTAAAGAAGGTTGGGTTGTGGGAACAGCAACTTACCATAGAGAAAATAGCTACTTATCGGTTTTGGAGATAATGAATGCTCCTTGTTATCATGATCCTAGATCGGATATTGCAGACAAAAATGGCACGCTATAAACACCCAAGCAGGAAGCAAAGATTGGCAAAGAAGCACAAGCAGACCAGATGGGCCCCTTTCTGGACAGTATTAAAAATTTACGGCAAGACAAGAAGAATTCATCCTGGAAGGCACACTAGGGTAAAAAGAAGCTGGCGCAGGACAAAGACAAAGGCATGATCAAAAATGAATCCTAAATATTCTCGATGTTCGGAGTGCGGTTTTTATGAGCCAAATATGAAGGCTGATTATACGAGGCATAGGGCTATGACCACACCGGGATTACGGGCTGAATTGCTCGGAACTGGGATTCAAGTCGATAGTGACAAACCAGGCTGCACAAACCCATTCGGAAATCTGGGAGAATGCCCTGCAGAAAGAGGTTCTGGAGCCAGTCGTAATCTAGCAGAATTCATGAGATAAAATGGCAAAAAAAGAAGCAGAAGCAAAAGTTGTACTGGAGCGAGTTTACAATGTTCCTTTAAGAAAGGAGTTTATGAAAGCGCCTAGGTACAAGAGGAGCAAAAAGGCTGTTATTGCCTTAAGGCAGTTTATTGCCAAGCACATGAAATCAGAAAACGTGCTAATAGGAAAATATGCCAACCAGTTCATATGGAAAGACGGAATACAAAATCCGCCGCATCATGTTAAAGTAAACGCAATAAAGGACGACAAGGGCTTTGTAAAAGTGGAATTGGCCGAGCTGCCTCCGAAGGCGAAAAGGGAGATTGAAAAAGCCAAAGAGGCAGAGAAGGAGACAAAGAAGAAAAAAGCCAAGGTAGAGAAAGAGAAGGAAGAGACAAAAGAAGAAGTCCTGGAGGAAAAAATAGAGGAAGCTAAAGAGGAGAAGTTGGATAAAGCTAAGGAGATTGAGAAAGAGGAAATCAAGGAATTGCAAAAAGAGCATCCTCCAAAGCGTGCCCAAAAAATGCCTCCAAAGCAGAGGCTGCAGGAATCAAGGCCGACAGCGCCAAGGAGCGTTTGAGCCTTTTATAATTCTTTTTTTTAACCTTAATCCATTAATCTAAAACCAATAATTTTATTAAAAAAATAAGAATTCTATGGATATGGAAAACAAACTGCCCTTTGAAAGAATAAAAAGGAAAATTCTGGTAAAAAAAGAAGCAAAAACTGATGAAAAATATGGCTGCAGGCCAGAAGAAAGGAAAACTGAGGAAATCATCAATTACGGCGTTGTCAATGTGGACAAGCCAAAAGGCCCCACTTCCCACCAGGTGAGCGATTACGTGCAGAGAATTTTAGGGCTGAAAAAAGCCGGGCATTCAGGCACTTTGGATCCTGCTGTAACAGGAGTTTTGCCAATAGCTTTAGGAAGGGCAACAAAAGTTGTCCAGGCTTTGCTGACAGCAGGCAAGGAATATATAGGCGTAATGCACCTGCACAAGGAAGCTGAGGAAAAAATATTAAGGGAAACAATAAAAAAATATTTTACCGGAAAAATAGAGCAGCTGCCGCCGATAAAAAGCTCTGTCAAGAGGCAATTAAGGACAAGGGAAATCTATTATTTTGAAATTCTGGAGATTGAGGAAAAAGACGCTTTATTTAGGGTGGGAACAGAAGCGGGCACTTACATAAGGAAGCTGATCCATGACCTCGGGAAAAAATTAGGCATTGGCGCCCATATGGCAGAATTAAGAAGGACAAAAGCAGGGCCTTTTACAGAAGAAACTTTGTTTACCCTGCACGATTTAATTGACGCCTTCCATTACCATAAGAATGAAAACAATGACGAATTTTTGAGGAAGGTGATACAGCCGGTTGAGAATGCAGTCGCGCATCTGCCCAAAATCTGGGTTTTTGACACGACAGCTGAAAGCTTGTGCCACGGCGTTGACCTGAAAATTCCCGGGATAAGCAGATTAAATGACCAAATCAATGAAAGCGATAAAGTTGCGGTGATGACATTGAAGAATGAGCTCATTGCCATGGGGACTGCAAAAATGAATTCAGAGGAAATGATGAAAAAAGACAAGGGCCTGGCTGTCGGCATAGAAAAGGTTTTTATGGAGCCGGATGTTTATAAAATTAAATAATCAAAATTTTCATCAATTAAAAATTTTTTAAGTAACTCCATTCAAAATAAAATAAAAATGTTTGTCAATAATAATCTGTACAAAATAAAAATATTTAAAAAGGCATTAATTCTAAAATAAAATTATGCCGCTTGAAGAACTGGTAAAAGCATTTTTTGCCATTTTTGTTGTAATGGACGCTTTCGGAAACCTGCCCATTTTTTACTCTTTAACAGGCAGGCTTTTTGTGAAGGAAAGGGCAAGGAATGTAAATAAAGCTGTGTTTATAGCAGGCATTGTGCTTTTGGCTTTTCTTTTTTTCGGAACATCGACGTTGGGATTTTTTGGGATAAGCGTCGATGGGTTTAAAGTTGCGGGAGGCATTATAGTGATGATTCTGGGCATAAAGATTGCCTTGGGCCTGAGATTGACGGAGGAGAGGGCAAAAAAATATCAATTGGCTGCTGTGCCTTTGGCAACGCCTTTGATTACGGGGCCTGGTGTCATAACCACTGTCATTATTTTAGTTAATCAGTTTGGATATCTGACAACTTTGATCGCGTCTTTGCTTAACCTCATGGTTGCATGGATTGTCCTGAGGCAGACAGAATTGCTGTTCAGGATTTTTGGAAGGCAGGGATGTGACGTAATTGCGCGAATTTTCGGGCTTATACTTGTTGCTTTGGCTGTAGAGTTTATAAAGCAGGGCTGGGCTGCTTTGTGAATAGAATTAGTTTTCAATAATAATTTCATTCTTCTTATTGGCTTTGCCCAATGCTTCAGCAATAAGAGTTTTTTCCAAATCAATTATTTTTTGCGCTACCTGATTTTTTGAATTTAAAGTGTATAATTTTGTTTTCCCAAAACTCCTTGTTACTTTTACAATGCCGTATCGCTCTAGTTCGTTCCAGTAGTTAAATAGTGATGCTCTGGAAATTTCCGCTCCTTTGGCTATATCTTTCTTGCTGAAGTCCATCCCCTTGTTTTCCAACAGGAAGTCAATTATTTTAAAAAGGGGCATGTCGCCTGTCAGGTTTAATAGTAAAGATTTTTCTTCCATAAACTTCGTTAATTATGGGAAAATATATAAATCTTGCTGTTCAAAGTCTATTTTGGTGGACTTATTTATGTGGACAGATTCCCAAATCAAAGGCAAAATACTGCATAAGATGACCCGTAAAGGAAAATTTGAGCATAGCCATACCGCTTTGGATAACTTACAAAAGGGCTTTCCTCTGGATTTGAGAGGCAAGGCAAAAAATATGTCCCAAGAGATGATTAAGGAGGGCATTTTGCATTTGAAAAAAACAAGCTATGGGAAGCAGATTTCAATCAATGCCGAGAAAAAGGAAAAAATAATGGAATATATTAATGAGTTTTTGAAAATGGAATGAATGTTTGTGTAACATATACAAATCGCTGCTATATTCTCCGAAGGGCAAAAATTTAGTGCAATGTTCCGGAAAAATTTTTGAGTTCAGGCGGTTCGCGTTATTTTTTCTTTTTGAACCAACCCACAAGAAACATAATCCCTATAAAGAAAGCTATTCCAGAAATCTGCAGAGCCCATAATAAGTAATACCATTCAAAACCAGTTGTAATAATATTCATCAAAATCATTGCAATATATAAAATTCCTGCTAGGACAAAACCAATCCCCCCGACAATCTCGCGTTTCCAAGAGATAATTAAAACTATCAATAAAATCATTGCCGGAATATTGTGCATAAACAACCCTGCAATTGTTTCCCAGAATCCATAATTTCCTTCAAAAACATCCAAAGAAAACAATGCTAAAAATAATATAAAAATTATTGATAAAATTCTTGGTGCCCAATAAATAAATTTGCCAACCCTTTTTTCCATGCGTTACCAATATAAGACCTAACTATTTAAATTTGCTGTCTTAGAGGCAAAAAGAGAGCAGACGGAATTGAATATAACATACCAATTTCTTCCCAAAAGGCACCATAGCCATAAAATCTGCCATTCAGGGCCTAAAAATATAACTATCTTCTCCAACATATATATGGCACTACAACTGTATATTAGTATACAAAAACGTAACATTTATATACTAGCTCTTTTAAAGGTATTATTCCACGATTTATTTTGGAAAATATGAGGTGATTTAGAATGGATTTTTTAATAAAAGAGGCGTTGAAAAACGGCCCAAGTCAGGATTTTGACAGGACAATAGGAAATGCGAACATAAAGGTTATTGGCGTAGGCGGAGGAGGCTGCAACATGATAAACTGGCTCTACAAAAAAGGCATTAAAGGAGCCGAGATTATCGCATGCAACACAGACAAGCAGCATTTGGATATAACAGATTCGGACAGGAAATTCTTGCTTGGCAGGGATGTCACAAGAGGATTAGGATGCGGAGGATTTCCGAACAAAGGCGCTGAAGCTGCCCAGGAAAGCCTGCAGGAAATAAAGGAGTGCTTAAAGGGCTCTGACATGGCTTTTGTATGCGCAGGCATGGGAGGAGGCACCGGAACTGGCGCAGCCCCGGTTGTTGCAAGCGTTGCAAAAGACGGTGGCGCGATTGTCATAGGCACAGTAACAATGCCGTTTAATATTGAAAGGGCAAGAATTGATAAGGCAGAATTTGGCCTGCAGCAATTAAGGCAGGTTTCTGATACAGTCATAGTTATTGATAACAACAGGCTTGTCAACATCGCCGGGAATTTGCCTGTGCAGCAGGCATTTGCCGTTGCGAATGAATTGATTGCAACAATGATAAGGGGAATTGTTGAGACTATTGCAGTCCCCTCACTGGTTAACCTGGACTTTGCTGATGTTAAGGCTATAATGACAAATGGAGGCGTAGCAGCTATTGGCGTAGGAGCTTCTGATACAACAAACAGAGTTGAAGAGGCTGTTAAAGGCGCTTTGAGCAACCCATTGCTTGATATAAGCTACAAAGGTGCAACTGGAGCTATGATACATGTGGAAGGCGGCCCCGACATGACTCTTGACGAAGTCAACAGGATTGGGGAAATTGTAACTGAAAACCTTGACCCGGATGCAAACGTTATCTGGGGAGCAAGGGTTTCAGACAGCATGAAAGGCAGGCTCACAGTGATGACAATAATTACTGGAGTCAACAGCCCGTGGATTCTGGGCAAGGTTGATGAAAGGGCAAGAAGGCAGGAAGTAAACAGGATGAGCACAGAATTGGGAATTGACTTTTACTGAATCAATTCTTTATTCTTTTTTATTTTTTCAAATTAAATTTTTTTATTTTTGAAGCGAGCAGTCATTTCTCTGTAAAAAACCCAACCTTTTTTCCGGCATCAATCCAGCCAAATGCATAGTTCAATGCGCCGAATGCAGATGCCCTGTCATTCTTTTCCCTGAAATACAATGCATCATTATAATATCTTTGCGCTGTGTCGAGAAATTCCAAGGCAGCTTCATAATTCTTATCATCATTATTTATTATTATTTTTATGCCGTCCAATGCCTTTTTCGTCGCTTTAAATTCCCTTTCCAGCCTTTCATCACTTAAAGTGTCCATTTTTTATTTAAATTAAATTTTTTATTTATTTTATTTCAATTAACTTTATTCTTAATTATTAAAAATATGCTCCGCAAATTCTAGGCTCGCTCATTAGCTCGCATTTATTATAGTAAAATGTTGCACTTTATTGCTTAATCTTAACGGGTGGGTGGAGGGCATTGCAAATCGGTAAAGTGGAACCTATATCTTTCCTCCCTTAATTTCATATTTTAATGAATTAAAGTTGAATAATAAAAATTTCAAAAGAATTAATCCGCTTTATTCAATCTGCCTTTTGGCATAGGCCTTTTAACTGTTATAGGAATCAAATTAGCCTTAAATTCAATTTTCGCTATCTCAACAGGGTTGTTGGACATTTCTTCCAGATCTTTAACATTTAGCTTCATCAAAAATGGCGCTCCCATTGAAACCTGCAAAGCCCTTGCCCCTATTATCCTTGCCTGCTCGTATTTAGTGTATTCTTCGTTTTCCATCATAGCGCCTTCCTAAGCTCTTTTCCCTTTTCAATCCCGATGTCAACCATTTTTATGATATCCTCGGCTGTCAGCGGGTAATTGCCCCCTTTCTGCATGGCGCACAAGGTGCCGTCTTCTATTGACGAGACCATAAGCCTTGCGTCAATCGCCTTTTCCTCATCAGTGTCAGGATCCACAATAAACTTTTCACCTATCTTTATGACAGTGACTGCAATCGGGCTGTTTTTTATATCCAGCCTTTTATCTGTTTTCTCCTTGTAGTTCAGTTTCTCGCCTTCTAATTTCGGAAACCTTGCGTCTTTTAGCGCAGCCAAGGCAGCCAGTGATGATGCATCGCTCAAATTTCCTGCATCATTGATTGTGACAATATCAATAATCAAAAACCATGCCTTTTCGCCCTCTTCAATGCACAGTTTCTTGAAATCAACGCATTTGCTTTCCCTTATGCCCCTGTCAACGGTTCTTGCCAGCTCTATTGCCTCTATGCCCGGCGGCCCCAATTCAAAATCGGGGTTTGACAGCGGCAGAAGCTCAGCGCCGACAACAAGGCCTCCTTCAGCAGGCGTGTCAGGAAATGGCTTGTTAATCTCAATCTTTACTCCTGCAATAACCTCTGTGTTACCTATTTTAACCCTGGCAGAGCCTTCAGCAGTGTTAGTTACTCCATACTCCACCGTAACAGGCTTCCTGTATTCTGTAAGCTTTCTTCCGTCAAGCCTTACATTCGATTCAAACAGCTTTATTATGTGGTTTCTTAATTCGCTATACATCCTGCTCCACCTTGTATTTATCCTTTAATGCGCTTTTTTGCACTTCATAAATTTTTTTGCATGCCTTTTTTGCCATTTCAAGCACTTTTTTAACATCTTCTTTTGGGATCATGCCGTCCATCTGGAGCAAGGTTATCTTATTGCTGTTGGGAATCATTGCAATAGGTATGTCTGCTACAATGCCCTCATAAGATTCCTCAGAGTAATCCAGATCAACAACCAGCTTGTCATCAACCCTGCCGACTGAAACAGCCGCAACAAGGTCCTTCATGATAAGGCCTGCATCTGCCAAAGCCATTGATGCAGCGCAAATTCCCGCGCATCTTGAGCCGGCTTCTGTCTGCGGCAGCTCAATGAAAACATCAACAACAGTATTAGGATACTCTTCCAGATTAAGGACGGGCAGCAAAGCCTTTCCTGTAACCAAAGAAATTTCCTTCGAGCGCCTTGAGCCTCCGGGCCTGACCCTCTCGCCAGAGCCTGAAAACGGCATCATGTTGTAATTGCACCTTAAAATTCCCCTTTGGGGATCCTGCAAAAATCTTGGAAACAGGTTTCTTGGGCCGTAAACGGCTGCATAAGCTATTGTGTTCCCTATCCTGAAATAAGCAGAGCCGTCTGCTCTCTTGATTATGCCGACTTTTGCCTCAATAGGCCTTGTCTCTTCAAAGCCCCTCTTGTTTAATCTTTCCTTGTATGCCATTTTTATATTATTTTTTTTAATTTTTAAAATGTTTTTAATTATTGTTTATTTTTCATTGAATATTATTGATTTTTTAATACGCCTTCGGCAAATTTTAGGCTCGCCGCATTGCTCGCATTATTTTTTCTTTGCTTTTTCCAGATAGGCCTTTATCTTATCTGTCAGGCCGCTTAAGTGGCTTTCATTCTCAATTTTCCTTATTGTCTGTATTGCCAAAAACTCATTTTCCGGCGTGCCTTCTATCCACACCAGCCCATTTTGGCCGACAGTTATGTTGCAGCCTGTTGCGTCTTTTATCATTGAGACCATAGAGCCTGCTTTACCGATGATTCTCGGCACTTTATTGCTTGCAACCTCAACAACCCTGCCTCCTTTGAGCTTTCTTAATCCAGGGCCTTTCATTGTAACATCAACCAGCTTCTGGCTTGTCACATTTATTATCTTCCCAACAGCATAGTCCCCTAAGTCATAATATTGCGTTAAGTCAGCGCCCCTTGCAATGAAATCGAATGTAGCGTCTTTTAATGACATCATTGCTGAATATGGGCTGTTTGTGTCCAGGCGCCAGCCGTTAATGCTTACGTCAATGACTTTGCAGATAATGGTATCACCTGTTTTCGGGATATACCTTCCTGCCAATGGTATCAGCTTTATCGCCCTTCCCTCTAATTGAACCAGGCCCAAGCGGGATGCTATTATATTCTCCCCGTCCCTGTATGTGCCATTCCCCGGAAGGTTGTCCATTCCCGTAGCCAACGTTTCTCCTGGAACTACAATTTCCTTTTCATTTACAAGCAACTTACTCATTTTATTTTCAAAACCTTTGTTTCAACATTTCCATGCGTCAATGAGTTTATCTTATCATAAAAGTCACTTTCAAGGCCGCCCGGCATTTCAAGCACAGTAAGCAGCGATCCATCATTCTGCCATTCTTCCCTTAATTTTGTCCCGAACATGCTTAAAACCTGGTATGATTTTGCCGCGAACTGCGCCGGTATTTTGACTGAAATCTCCTTGACCTCGAATTTTATCGGAAGTATCGGCCTTAGCTTTTTAAGCGCTTCCTGCACCTGCTCGTGTACTTGCCCGAATTCTTCCACGTGGAACTTCGCCTCTTCAAGCGCATTTTCTATCCTTTGCGGCGGGTGCGGTAGGTGCGTTCTTGGGTCAACTCCATTTACGTGCAGCATGTTTATGATTTGCTTTCTTTTTCGCTCCCTTAAATTTGCCCTGTGCTCCCGGGTTAGCTGGATCTCGCCCTTTTTTATGATTATTTTTGCGACTTCCTCAGGCTCTGATGTCCCGAAGATCTGCTTCATTGCGTTTTCGCTTGCCTCAAGGCCTTTCTTTGCGTCGCTGAAAATCTTGTCTGCAGCCAAGACATCCTTTAAGCTTATATTCTTCCCTTCCTTTAGCGCAAGCGCCATGTCGCAGTCAACAAGAATTTCAAAAAGCTGGTTATTGCTCTTTAATCTTGCTATAATCGCCTCGTCAACATTTACCATCTTACTTCTTTTTCTTTTCCTTGAACTCTGACGCTATCCTCTCCAGGCTTTCCTTTGAGAACTTGGTGAATTTTTTCCTCTCGGTCCTGATGCAGGCAGCGTCTATCCTCTCGATGTTGAAATTGTCGCCTAAAACTTTTTTAAGCGCCTTTAGCGCGAGCTTTAAGCCCTCTTCCACGGTTATTTCCTGCTTGTACTCATTGTGCAGGATTTCCTCAACTTCAACCTCGCCTTCGCCAATGGCTGTTGCCTTGTATTCAAAATAAATCCCTGTTGGGTCGGTTTCAAATAATTTCGGAGCGTGATTGTCAATGCCTCCGACAAGTATCGAGACGCCAAACGGCCTCAAGCCGCCGCTTTGGGTGCATATCTGCTTCAAATCGCAGATGTCCTTGACTATGGATAAAACGTCAATCTCGCTGTCATAAGTAACCCTGTTCTGCTGGGCCCTCAGCTGCGCCCTTTCTATTAGGACACGCGCATCAGACAATATGCCTGCTGCTGTGGCGCCTATATGCTCATCAATCTGCCATACCTTCTCAACTGATTCAGGCACAACCAAACTGTCAACAATCCTCTTGTCAGCTACAAATAAAATCCCGTCTGCGCAGACCATGCCTATTGCTGTAGAGCCCTGCCTGACTGTCTTTTTTGCATATTCAACCTGCAACAATCGCCCATCAGGGCTGAACATTGTTATTGCCCTGTCATAGCCCATCAATTGATGCGGCATCGGCTGCATGCTTTCATTTCTTGCCATTTTTTTCTCAACTCGCGATTTTCAAATATTTTTTTTCAGCTTTTTTCAGTGTTCCTGAAACACCCACACTCTTAACAATAACCTCTTCCTCTTTTATTTTATCAATCATTGTCAGGGCTGCCCTCAGGTTGCCAACATTCTTGTGGTTTACCCTCAGCAATCCCCTTTGCATCTCCTCATTCCATTTGTCTTTCATCATCAAAACGCCGGCTTTGGACATTCCGAGCTCGCCCAAAAACCTTTCCGAATTGGCTAAAATCGACTCTGCAACCGCGTCAAAATCAGTTATTTTTTCCTCTGACAATACTTCAAAAGCCAGATATCTCTTCTTTTCCCTCAAGCTCGGCAAAACGGGCTTTAATTTTCTTGTAGCCATTCTTAACCTAATGAGAAGACAGTCTTTTTTGGTTTTTTCTTCTCTCTCACAAATTAGGGGATATATTAATAGTATTTAAATGTTGCTAAAAGGTGGGTGTCATTTTTTTGTCAACTGAATAATAAAAAATTATTTTTTCTTTTTTAGTTTTATAGGATTATATTTTACATAGACTATGAATAGGTATATTAATGCAAACAAGATTGAATGAAAACTCAAGAATTTAAATCCAAAAATAAGACTAACTATATAAACTAATAGCCAATAAAGCAAAAATCCTAAACTAATTTCAAGCCAATCTTTTATAGAAATCTTAGTCATCTTTCTCAATTACTAACTTATCCCCTTTAACTTCTGCCTCTAAATCCCTGCCTTTTTTAAATATTGTCCTTTTTTATTGCTGCCCTGCAGCTAAAGCGCTTCAATAATCCCTCCAAAAACAGAAAAGTTTATAAATAACAAAATTATAACAAAAAATAGTGAAAAAGTTATGAATACTAGTGACTACAGAATCAGGCCAAGCAAGCATTTCATCTTGACATGGATGAGAAAATGGGATTATGATATTTTTGCATTAAGGGACGCTTTGGAAAACGCGTACAAAGTAAATAAGGTCGGCAAAAACAAATACGAAGCCTATACAAGAGTAAAGGGAAAAAGCAGAAAATTGATATTTATCAAAGATGAGGGATTCAAGGAAATTTTTGTAATAACAGGAGCTGAAGGAAAATGAGAAAATGCCTAATATGTGAAAAAGGAATTTTAGAAAAAGTAGAGGATATAACTCTGGAAGTAGAAGGCTATATCTTTATAGTTAAAGGAGAAAGATGCAGCAATTGCAATGAGGAATTCCCATTTGAAGAAGAAACACAAAGGACTATTTCAATAGCAAGAAAATTAGGCGTTTGGCCTGAGCCATTAAAGCTTTACAGGCATCTGTCAAAAAGCGGCAAAGGCCTGGTGTTTAGGATACCCAATGACTTGGAAAAGCAGCTTAAACTAAATGAGAATGTTGAGATAGCGATAACAAAAGTCGGCAATAAAATTGTAATCGAGGCAGAAAGATAATAATTTTATTTTGTTTCAATTAATTTTATTAATTCTCCCTTCTTTTCTTCCAGAATCTCCTTGCTTTTAGCTTCCATATTAACCCTAAGCAGAGGCTCTGTGTTGCTTGGCCTTACATTGAGCCAGAAATCATCAAATTCAATGCTTATTCCATCTATTTTTATTATTTTTTTTGGTTTTTTCTTTTTATAGTAATCTTCAATTTCCTTCAGTTTTTTGTTTTTATCCTCAACTTTGAAATTTGTCTCTTCCAGTGTTGAATATTTTCTAAATTCATTTAATAATTTTGATAAAGGCTTATTCTCTTTTGAAACAATTTCTGCTACAATTAAGCTGGCAATCAACCCGGAATCCGCATTAAAATTATCCCTGAAATAATAATGCGCGGAATGCTCGCAGGCAAAGACAGCATTTGTTTTTCTCATTGTATTCTTAATAAAGGAATGCCCGACCCTTTCCATTATAGGCTTTCCATTAAATTTCTTTATTGTGTCCGGGACTATTTTGCCGCATACAAGGTTATATATTATTTTTTTGTTCGGGTGTTTTTTCAAGATGCTTTTTATTATCAGAGAGCTGATTAAAGAGCTGTTGACAATGCTGCCTTTTTCATCAACGAAAAAAACCCTGTCAGCATCGCCGTCAAATCCCATCCCAAAATCAGCTTTTTCCCCAACCACTTTTTCCTGCAAGTCTTTCATGTTTTCAGGCCTTGAGGGGTCTGCAGGATGGTTTGGAAAACTTCCATTCAATTCAAAATACAATGGAATGATTCTTACTGGAAGGCTCTTATATGCCATCGGCACTATTTTTCCAGCCATTCCATTTCCAGCGTCAACAGCAATTTTTAATTTTTTTAAGGCTTTAATATCAATAAAAGAATGAATATGTCTTACATAATTATCCAGAATATCTTTTTTTATAATCTTTCCTTTTTTTATTGTTTTATTTTTTTTTACGAATTTGTTTTTTTCAATAATATTTTTAATTTTTTTTAAGCCTGTGTCTTCATTTATTGGAACTGCTTCTTTTTTGCAGAATTTAATCCCATTATAGTCTGATGGATTATGCGAGGCAGTAAACATAACTCCTGCTTTTTTCAAAGAGCCAGAGGCAAAATACAGCGCATCAGTGCTTACAAGGCCAATATTGATTGCATTTGCCCCTGAATCAGCAACTCCATTCATAAAAGCCCTGCTTAAAGACGGAGAAGAAAGGCGCATGTCATAGCCGACAATGACATCTTTGCATTTTAAAAAAGAAACAAAGGCCATGCCTATTTTATAGGCTATTTCCTCAGTTAAACCTTTATTATAAATGCCCCTTACATCATAGGCTTTGAAGATTGTTGAGAGCATTTTGGGTTATTTTTTTATTTCAATTATTTTGTTAATTTCCTCAATAACTGCTTTTGATTTTGCTAAATTAAGTATTCCTAAAAGCCTGTAAATTAATTTTTTGCTGACTGTAAACATCCTGTATGCCTTTACTTTGCTTTCAAACTCCAAAAAGCCGCTTTCCATATCCTTATTTGTTATCTTTATGGAATGCTCTATGTCTTCAGGATTTGAGGTAATTAAACAACAAATAACATCATCATTTTTTATGTTAAAGTCTGATGATGAAACCACAAGTGCAGGCCGTTTTTTGGCGCCTGTCAAGTCAGAAAAAGGAAACGGCACCAGTATTATGCTTCTCTGTTCAATACCTGTTCCAGCGCTCATCATATTTGTTGTCCCAGTCTTTTTTCAATGCCGCTTCAGAAGCCATCATGCTTTGCATTGATTCTTCGCCTATGCCCAGCTTCTTTAATACTAAATCCGCTTTCTGCAGTATTAACTGCTTTCCCCGGGTCATAAGCACAAGCTTGTCGCCTTTCTTCAAGCGCATATCCCTCCTTATGTCCTTTGGTATGCTTATCTGGCCTTTCTCGCTTAGCTTTATGGTTTTGAGTTCCATTTTCCTCCTCCAAAATATTTTACAAGTAAAATAATTCTTACTTATATTTAAATGTTTTGGCAAAAACCAATAAAATAACCCTTCGAGGATTGTGCTACTGTTCTATGGTTGGACTATAACCTATTTAAATAAATATAAAATCTATCTAGTAATGGAATCAAAAAATCTCGCGATTATGTTTTTAATTATACTGGTAGCAGTAATGGCATTGGGCACATTCCTAATAATTGAGGCTTCTAGAAAGGGAGCAAATATCCAGACTTCACAAACAACAGCCACAGGAGAGGCTTACAATCCCCAGATAAACCCTGCTGATTTCAGCACAAAGATTAACAATAAATATCTCACATTTGCTCCAGGAACAAAATATATTTACGAAGGCAGTACTGAGGAAGGGGTTGAGAGAACAGAGGTGTACGTTACCAATAATATAAAAAAAATCATGGGTGTTAATGTTATTGAAGTAAGGGACATGGTTTTTCTTGATGATGAATTAATAGAGGACACGAAGGACTGGTATTCCCAGGACAAATTTGGAAATGTATGGTATTTTGGCGAGGATTCAAAAGAGCTTATTGATGGGAAAGTTGCAAGCACAGAAGGCTCTTGGGTAGCTGGATACTATGGAGCCAAGCCGGGAATAGTGATGCCAGCAAATCCTGAAGTCGGGGATGTTTACAGGCAGGAATATTTTCCAGGAGAGGCTGAGGATATGGGAGAAGTAGTATCTTTAGGAGTAAGCATAAAGGTAAAATACGGCTCATTTTCAAACTGCCTTCAGACAAAGGACTGGAATCCTTTAGAGCCTGGCGATGAGGAATACAAGTATTACTGCCCTGAAGTTGGCAATGTAGTTTATGAGGTTGGAATTGAAGATGGGGAATTCTCACAATTGATTGACGTTAAAAAAGGCTCTGATTCAAATAAACAAACTGAGATAAAAGACGAGCCTGTTGAAGAGCTGAAAACCCAAATAACAGAGGAAGAGGCAAAAGCAATTGCCTTGAAAAGGGTTCCAGGCAGAGTTACTGATTTCGGGATTGAGAAAAAATTCGGAAAAGCAACTTATGTAGTTGAGATTGACCCGGATTCAGGCCCTGAGACAGATGTGATTATTGATATTGAGACGGGGGAAGTGTTGGGAATTGAGACATAATTCCAATAACTCTTTATTTTTTCCAATTTATTTATAAATAACCTGAATTTTAATCCAATAAAATAAAAAATTTTCATTTGTAATCAGGAGGGATATCTATGAAAAACAAAATACTGTTCTATGCGATGCTTTTTGTTTTATTGATGCATCTTTCTTCCATTGTATTTGCACAGGAAGATGACGATTTGGAAATTTTCGGGCTGGAGGCTGAAAAGCTGCTGAATTTAGGCAGCGGGATGCTTGCAACAGCTTTGCTCATATTCACCCTGGCGGCTTATAAAAGGACTAAAAAGGAAAGGCTGGTTTATGTAAGCGCTGCTTTTGCGCTTTTTGCCGTGAAAGGTTTTTTGACATCAATAGAGCTGCTCTCAATAGACTGGAGCTGGGTCGATCCTGTGGCAAGCCTGCTCAATTTCGGGATACTGCTGGCATTCTTTGCAGGCATTATCAAGAAATGAGGCTTTCAGATGTCTCACGAGTTCCTTGACGAAAAAGAGAAAAAAGTCCTGGAGCTAGATGCAAGAAGGGAAATCTACAATATTGTGAAGAAATTTGCAGGCATACACTTCAGGGAGATTGAAAGGAAGAGCAATCTTGCTTCCGGCACTGTGAAATACAACCTTTCATGCCTTGCAAGGCACGGGCTTGTCAAGGAGCGAAAAGAAGGCAATACCCTGAGATACTTCCCAAAAGAATTCAAGCCGGACAATAACCGGGTAATGGCTTTCCTGAGGCAAAGAAGCGTCAGGAGCATTATCCTTTTTATATTAATCCATGATAAATGCAATCACGAGCAGATAGTTGAAGCAGTTAATTTGTCCCCATCGACAGTATCATGGCATTTAAGGAAACTGCAGGAAAACGGCATCATTGGTTTTGTAAAAGAAGGAAGGAAGACATTCTACAGGATTCTTATTGACAAAAATGAAATTGTCAATTTATTGATTGCATACCAAGAAAGCTTCTTTGACAGCGTTGTGGACAATATTGTTGAAATGTGGGAGAATGTTTAGGGTAGGAGTAAATAATTAATAGAAAAAGGCCAATTAGCTTGTATTGCATCGCTTCATTGCTTCACCATCTCTTTAAAAAACTGTTCAGCATCAAGTATCTTAAATTTTTTTGTTTTAAGTTCTTTCAAGAAATGCCTGTTCTCCGAAATTAAAAAATCAGCTTGAATTAACTCTGCATAAGCGGCAATGGGTATATCGCCCTTTTTAAGGCCGAGGTTTTTGTATTTGTCAATCAAGCCTTTGTTTGTTGCGTATGCTTCATTTATAATGATCCCAACGTTAAGAAGCTTTGTAAATTTTTCTTTTGCGTCCAATGGGAGATTTCTCGTTATTTCCTGAAATATTGTTTCATTGATTCTGAAATCACAAAGCTCATTTAATTTATCCAAATCGTCTATCAGAGCTTTGGAAGAAGGTTTGCTGCCTTTGAGACCCAGAATTAGCTCATTGCTGTCAATCAAAACAGTGTATTTTTTAGGCATACTGCTCTTCCCATAACTTCTCTCTAGTGCGCCTGAGTCTTTTGATTATTTCCTGCTCTGATAATTTCGCCAGCTCAGAGTTTTTCAAATCATGCCTTATAGACTCAACTAAATCTTTCCATTCATTATGCCCTTTCAAAAGCTCCTGGTCTTCTTTAAGCTCTTTTCTCAAGCTGCTTCTTACCAAATCCGAGAAATTAGAGTATAGACCTTTATCTACCAATTCCTTGGATTTCTCAAACAATTGCACCGGCAGTGTTATATTTACCTTTCTGAATTCCATAAATATCACCTGTATACTACCTGAATACGCATTAATATATAAAGGTTGCGGTTTTTATGAGTAAATTAGTATTTTGCATTTTTCCTCTTCTTGAATATAGGATAGGGGTATGAGTAGGAGGGTTAAAATTAATATTGCAGATAGTTTTTTGTGGGTCATTTTAGAAGTGCCTCATATTGGTTAAAATAAAAAATTAGAAACGGATATAGTGCAATTAAGATTTGGCTCTAGTTAATATTAATGCAGCTTCTACTGGCTTGCCAATTTCTACGTATGCTTTGGCTATTCTTTGAGTATCACCAATCATATCTAATACTCTAAATCTTGTTGGATGCTCTGGTGGCAAATATCTTTCTGCAAATCCAAGTGCTTCATCCGGCTTTCCATGAATTGCCAAAAGTGTAATTGCGTCCCTAGCATAAGGATTATCAAATTTAAACCCTTTGTCATTATCAGGAGGATATCCATTTTTTTTGAATAGAAACTCTGCCCAGAACCTAAAATAATTTACAATCTTAGGGTTATCTTCCATTATCCCGCGGAAATATAGTTTTTTATCTTGCAACTGTCTCAATTTTTCTTGATTTCTTCCTAACGTTCCCCCTTTCCTCATAGATTTTTCTTCATAAATCAGAATATCACATAGTTCTATTCCAATCTTCAGCATTTTAGGGTTCCTAGAGCCGCTAATGTGGTATAATGTTTTTTGAAAATCCTCATCTTCAATGTGAAACCCATAACCGAATGCATATATCCCTTTTGCCAGGAAACTCTTTCTCTGCTTCCAAAATTCAAACATATTCCTTCCTTTTGGTTCAGCACCTTCTTTCCTTATCTCTTCCTTGATTTCACGGATTATTCTTGTATAAGTTGTTTTTACAATGTGTTCTCCTAATATGCTGTAATCATGCTCACTTAGAATCTCATCATCCCTTAATTCTTCCAAAAAATCGAGCGCATCGCCGGTTTTTGACTTCTTGATTAAAGCATCTATAACCTCCCTGAAGCCAAATCTCTGTTCAGAAGATATTTCCATTGCCCTTATCATAGAATTATCAGAACCGTCTTCGATATACAACATTATTGCCCGCCCATAATCTTCAGCCAACTCAAATTCTTTTCCGGCTTCTGCAAATTTTCTTTTCCCTCTATACAGTTCTCCGGCTTCTCGTCTAAAATGCCGGGAATGTGCAATAAATATATGCGCACTTTCTTCATTTACTTCATTTAAGACAATCCCGTCAATTGTAATAGGAATTCCTAACGAAAGAGCTTTGAGAGAAATTTCTGTCTCTGCCCATTTAGCGTAATTACCACTTGATTTTTCTATAGCAGAGATTTCTCTTAACATTGCTTCAAGTCTAGAAGAAGATTCATTGCCTACAGCCCCAGACATTACTTGAGACATTTTATTCCACTAAATAATGATGAATTTTTAAATCTTTCTATAAAAATTAAGTAATCACTAAGTCATCGGCTTGTGTTGCAGCATTTTACTGATTAATTTCAGATAACTTTTTATTTAAGTAATATTAATCAAAATTCATGTTCAAGGTTTACAGAACAGCAGAGTTTGAAAAACTTATGAATAAGCTTTTGACAAAAGAGGAACAAAAAAGAGTTGAAAATATAGAAGAAGAAATATCAGAAAAAGGATTTACCGGAGATACATTAGGCTTCAAATTTTTAAGAGAAAAGAGAATTTCTGGAAAAAGAGTTTATTTTCTCGTTTATGAAGATTTAAAATCCGCTTTAATGGTTTCTATCAGCGATAAAAAAGCCCAACAGGAAACAATAGACAAGATTAAAGTTTATCTGCCAGAATTCAGAAGATTGATGGAAGAAATAATAAAATCTACTTAACCCTTTTTATTCTGCCTGCTTTTAAGTCTTCTAGGCCTCTTTTAAAGCTTTCAACCAATTCCCAATCGATATTTTCGAGCTTTTTAAGGCGCTCGTACTCTTCTTTCGGAATTGTTATTGTTTCCATATGTTTTTTCGGGCTAATTTAGTTTATATATTTTTCTGTTTTTTAGTTCTGGTAAAATATTAAGTGATAAGTAAAGGGTGGTAAGGGAGAGGGTGGTTATCTGTTTATGCGGTCTAATTCCCAGCCTCGTTCATCAGCGATTTTCTTTGCTTCTTCTTTAGTTATTTTTCCAAGAATAACTTTTCTACACAATTTTACTTTTTCTCGATATTCTTCCCATTCTTCTTTTGATGTAAAAATTTTATTTTCCGTTTACCTATATGTAATAAGTCTTTTCTGTGTAAGTCTATAAAAATTTAAGCATCCTCTAACCTATTTGTTACTTCAATAAATGCAAGAGATGCCCCACATTTTGGATTTGGACATAATTTTGCATCAAAGGCAGATTTATCAATATATTCTGCTTTTAATCGCCGTTTTATTATTTCATTTTCTTCAATGGAAAATCCACATTTATTGCATTTTATTATTTTCATCTATAAACCCCAAACCAACTAAAGAAATAATTATTATATTTAAGGTTATTTATTTTCAATATGGTAATATATTCTGAAGTATATATAAACATATAAATTTAATTTAATGCTTAAATCAAGGTGTTTTTATGACAATAATAGCAAGAAGAAATGAACCAAATTTTATGAGCAATTCACAAAAGGTTTTTGCTATTTGGAGAAAAAGAGCAAAACATCATAGGAAAAATGCTTTACCTTTTATTGAGCCTTTATTTTGGCTTATTGTTGCTATTTCAGAAGAAGTTAAATTTCATAAAACAACAGCCTCATTTATTTGTAATGGAGTAGAGTTCAGAGGTAAAACAACAAAAGAGAAGATATACTTTGAAGATATAAAAAATAAGAAAGAGGTAGTAGCAATAACTCATATTGATGAAATTCCAAAAGCTATAGATACGCTTAAAAGATATAAGTAATTAAGCTTTGACTAATAAGGGTATTGGTAACACATCAAGAATTGAAGATGACACCAGCACAAAGGGCAAGGATAAACGAGAGCAATTTATGGAAGGAACTTTTAGAGAAAAGTCTTAAATAGACTTTCTTCTTTTTCTTTTTATTGAGGTGGTGTTATGTCTAAATTTGGAGAGCCAAAAATAAATGAGAATGAATATAACTTGATTATTAAGACAAAATCAGGAAGTTCTTTACCAAAAAGTGAATTTGATGAATATATAAAAAAAATTGAAGATGAAATGTCAAAAGGAGATTTTTTAGTAATAGTTAGTGATATAGGTGAAGATGCAATATACGAAGATTAAAACCCGAAGGTTACCATTTGACACTTACTACCCACAGATTAACCAATACCCTGTTTTTTACTCCGCATCCCATTCCTCTTCAGTGTAAGGGTCGATTCCCTGCCATTTCTTCTTTGCTGCTTCATACCTTTCAAATGTGCCCATGTCAAACCACTGGCCTGCAAACGGAAAGCCCCTTAATCTGCCCTCTTTGGCAAGTTTCGGGAAAATGTCCTTTTCAAGCATTGAAAACCCGTTTGGAATCATGTCAATTACCTCTGGCTCCAGAATGTAAAATCCCGCATTTATCAGGTTTGATGGCTCTTTTCCGTGCTTTGGCTTTTCAATAAATTCCAGAATTCTCGAGCCTGAAAGCCTTGCAACGCCATAGTGGCTTGGGTCTGAGACAGATGTCAATGCAATTGTAGCCAACGCATCTTTTCTTTTGTGCAGCCTGAACATCCTGGATATGTTTATATTCTTTAATTCATCGCCGTTACTTACGATAAAGCTGTCAGTCAAATGCTTTTTTGCAAGCTTTAACGGGCCTGCAGTCCCTAGCGGCTCATTTTCCTCAATATAGCTTATATTGACGCCGAATTTGCTGCCGTCTTCAAAATATTCCTTCACTTTCCCCTTCAAGTGTCCAACAGAGAGGATTATATCCCTGACGCCGTATTTTTTCAGAAGGTCAAGCAGGTGCTCTGTCACTGTTTTGCCATTGACATCAAAAAGGCATTTCGGCTTTTCGTAGGTCAATGGCCTTAATCTTGTGCCTTTGCCGCCTACAAGAATAACAGCCTTCTGGGGCCTATATGTGCCTAAAGCATTTGTGAGCAGAATCTCAATCTGCTGGCTCCTGTTCTTTATTATATTTCCATCTATCCTTTTGTCTATCTGCTTTATAAGTTCGCTGTCCAATGTTATTGTAATGCGCTCTTTCATTGACAAAATTTTATTTGTTTTTTTTATTTTTTAATTTCTTTTTTTATTGAAAATTTTTATAATTTTTATTGAATTAAAATAAATTAAGGGGGAATAGATAGCTTCCCGCTTTTAACATCATAGTTATGTTCCCCACCCCCTTGTGCTTCTGTTAGTTAAAAAGTTAGTTTGCACCACCCAAAATAGGCATTTTCTGGCTATTTATAAACCTTTTGGTTTTTGTATGATAAAGTATGATAATAGAAAAGTTTAAATATAAGCATATTAACCCCGGATCAGGGGGATTTATGGACAGGAATCTTGCTTTGGAATTTGTACGCGTTACAGAGGCTGCAGCCATATCAGCCGCAAAGTACATGGGCAGGGGCGATGAAAAGGCTGCTGACAATGCTGCTGTCGATCTTATGAGGAAAAGCTTCAACGGTTTGGATATTGACGGCACAATAGTCATAGGGGAGGGGGAAAGGGACGAAGCTCCAATGCTTTACATTGGAGAGAAAGTTGGAAAAGGCAATGGGATGAAAATTGACATTGCTGTTGATCCTTTGGAAGGCACAACAATAACAGCAAAAGGCGGCTCAAATGCAATAAGCGTTTTGGCAGCAGCGCCTAAGGGAAATATGCTCCACGCTCCTGATACTTACATGGACAAGATTGCAGTAGGGCCCAAGGCAAAAGGCTCTATTGACTTGGACGCAACTCCTGAAGAGAATATAAATGCGGTTGCGCAAAAGCTTGGCAAAGACCCAAGCGAAATAACTGTTATAATCCTTGAAAGGGACAGGCATAAAAAACTGATAGAAGATGTCAGGAAAGCAGGCGCAAGAATAAGGCTGATAGGGGATGGCGATATATCTGGAGCCTTAAGCCCCGCTTTTGAGGAATCAGGAATTGACATTCTGATGGGCATTGGAGCTGCGCCTGAAGGGGTCATAGCAGCTGCAGCATTAAAGACATTAGGCGGCGAAATACAGGGCAGGCTTAAGTTCAGGAACGATGATGAAAGGAAAAGGGCTAAGGAAATGGGTTTTTTGAAGGACATTGACATGAAGCTCAAGATGAATGACATGATTAAAGGCGACCAGGCAATGTTTGCCGCAACAGGTGTTACAAATGGAGAGATATTAAAGGGCGTCAGATTTACGAGCAAAGGCGCTGTGACAAATTCCCTTGTAATGCGCTCATGGTCAGGGACTGTAAGGTTTATTGAAGCGCATCATGATTTTACAAGAAAGTCAGCTTATGGGGATTGGTAATTAAATAAAAAAACAAGGGTGGTATTTAATGGGCGAGGAGCTTAAAAAAACAATAAAGGATATGGTTGTTGTGGGCAAGGGCATACTTGCTGCTGATGAAAGTGTCGGAACAGCAACCAAAAGGCTTGCGAGCATCGGCGTTGAATCAACCGAGGAAACAAGAAGGCAGTACAGGAATGTGATGCTTACTGCGCCGGAAATTGAAAAATACATCTGCGGCGTAATTTTATTTGAGGAAACTTTGCATCAAAAATCAAATAACAGTATTTTATTTCCCGAAGTTTTGAGGAAAAAGGGGATTGTGCCGGGCATTAAAGTTGACCAGGGCCTTGCTGATTTCAATGGCTCTGCAGAGCAATACACGAAAGGCCTTGAGGGCTTGAGGAATCGTTTGGAAGAATACAAAAAAGCAGGGACAAGGTTTACAAAATGGCGCGCAGTTTATTCTGTTTCTGAAAATACTCCAAGTGAAAAATTAATTGCGAGAAATGCCGCAGATTTGGCAAAATATGCTAAAATATGCCAGGAGCATGGCCTTGTGCCAATTGTCGAGCCTGAAGTTTTAATTGATGGCACACATTCTATTGATGAGTGCTATAAGGCAACTGAAAAAGTCCTGAAGGCAGTTTTTGACTCTTTGAAAAAAGAAAATGTAATGCTCGAATTGTCAATACTAAAGCCAAGCATGGTCATTTCCGGAAAGGAAGCGCAAAACAGGGCTGGTGTTGACGAAGTTGCAGGGAAAACAGTAAAATGCCTGAAAGCAACAGTTCCCGCAGGGCTGCCAAGCATCAATTTCCTTTCTGGAGGACAGACGCCGCAGGAAGCAACTGCGCATCTGAACCGGATGCATACTTTAGGGGAGAAACTGCCATGGTACATTAGCTTTTCTTATGCAAGGGCATTGCAGGATCCTGCATTGAAAGCATGGAAAGGAAGGGAAGAGAATGTTCCTGCAGCCCAGAAAGCATTCTTAAAGCGTGCCAGGCTAAACAGCTTGGCAACAATGGGAAAATATGCAGAAGAAATGGAAAATTGAGGGTGGTTAAAATGGCAATTAAAGTCGGAATTGTGGGCTATGGCACAATCGGAAAAAGGGTTGCTGATGCTGTTGCAATGCAAAAAGACATGAAACTTGTTGGAGTAACTACACATTCTTACAGCTTCAATACAGAGGTTGCAAAAGCAAAAGGATACAAAATATTTACAATCGGCGATGTTCCTGATTTGGAGCCAAACGGCATAACTCCGGATGGCGATATGAATAACCTGCTTGACGAGGCTGACGTTATTGTTGACGGAACCCCTAAAGATATCGGCAGGGAAAACATTGAGAAATACTACAAGCCAAGAAAACTGAAAGCTGTTGTGCAGGGCGGGGAAAAGCATAAGACAACTGGCATAAGCTTTGTGGCGCAGTGCAACTATAATGAAGCTATTAACAAGGATTATGTAAGGATAGTAAGCTGCAACACAACTGGATTGTGCAGGACTTTGGATGCTGTCAATAAAAAATACGGGATTACGAGCGTGCATGCAACAATGATAAGGAGAGGGGCAGATCCTGGAGATATTTATCATGGGCCGATAAATGCCATTGTTCCTGTTTTGGAGATGCCGAGCCACCACGGCCCTGATGTCCAGACAGTGCTGCACAATGTGGAGATTTTTACAACAGCCTTGAGCGTGCCTTCCACTTTGATGCATTTGCATACCTTGACTGTTGACCTGAAGAAAAAGGCCAGCGTCAATGATGTGATAGAATTGTTCAACAATTCAACAAGGATAAGGGTTGTGAGGAATGCAGAGCATCTTCGCTCGACTGCGGAAATAATAGAGTTTGCAAGGGACATCGGCAGGCTGAGGGGCGATATGCCTGAGATTTGCGTATGGCAGGAAGCGATAGGTGTAACATCCAACTCCCATAACAAGCTTCTTTACATGCAAGCTATACACCAGGAGTCAAATGTGATTCCTGAAAACATTGACTGCATAAGGGCAATGACCGGCTTCAAGGACGTGGAAAAGTCAATAAAGATGACAAATGAGACTTTTGGAATAAAGTAAAAATAAATTGCGAGCCAATGAGCGAGCCTAAAATGCGCCGCAGGCAGATTAAAATTAAATTAACTTTTATGTAATAAATATATAATTTGGTGAGCTAAAATTATAATCGGCGTTCTAAAAGAGATAAAAGACAAGGAAAACAGGGTTGCTCTTACACCTGAAGGGGCAAAAAAATTAGTTTCTGCAAAAAATAAGGTTTTGGTTGAAAATAATGCCGGGCTTAATTCCGGTTTTTCAGATGAGGAATATAAAAAGGCAGGTGCGCAAATAGTTGATGCTGAAAAAGCCTGGAACGCTGATTTAGTCCTTAAAGTTAAAGAGCCCCTGGAAAGCGAGTATAAATTCCTGAAACAGCAGATTGTTTTTACTTACTTCCATCTTGCCGGTGTTACAAAAACTTTGACTGAGGCTTTATTAAAAAGCAAAACAACCGCAATAGCTTACGAGACAGTTGAGGACAAGTATAACAGGCTGCCTTTGCTTGCTCCGATGTCTGCTGTTGCTGGCAATATGTCTGTTACGATAGGAAGCTATTATCTTGCAAAGTTCAACAATGGCAGGGGAATGCAGCTTGGCGAAGTCATGGGGAATTTTTATGGCAAAGTCGTTATCATAGGCGATGGCGTTGTTGGAAGGCACGCTGCAAAGACAGCGCATGGCATGGGCGCAAATGTCTACCTTTTTGGCAGGCATGAGGAAAGAATGGACAATTTAAGGGAACTTATAGGCAAAAAAGCGCATGTGCTGCTTTCAACGCCTGAAAACATTGCCGAGCACATAAAAGATGCTGACTTGGTTGTTGGGGCTGTTCTTGTAACTGGCGCAAAAGCGCCTTATGTTGTTACAGAAGAAATGGTAAAGACAATGCAGCCAGGAAGCGTTATTGTTGATGTAAGCATTGACCAGGGCGGCTGCATTGAGACTTCAAAGCCGACAAAACATTCAGATCCTGTTTTTGTTAAGCATGGCGTAACACATTATTGCGTTACAAACATGCCTGGAGCTTATCCAAGGACATCAACAATTGCCTTGACAAATGCGACACTGCCTTACGCTTTGAAATTAGCGGAAAAAGGAATTAATGCAGTTAAAGAAGATGGTGGTTTTGCAAAAGGAGTTAACACCTATAAAGGTTATATTACATATAAGCCTGTTGCAGAAGGTTTGAATTTGATGGATAGGTTTAGGGAGTTGAAGGAATTGGTTTGAATTTTTAGATAACTTTTTATTTAAGTAAAATAAATTGAAATTATGTTCAAAGTTTACAGAACTTCTGAATTTGAAAGGCTTATGAACAAACTATTGACGAAAGAAGAGCAAACAAGAGTAAACAACATAGAAAAGGAGATATCAGAAAAAGGCTTCACTGGAGACTCATTAGGCTTCAAATTTTTAAGAGAAAAAAGAATTTCTGGAAAAAGAATCTATTTTCTTGTCTACGAAGACTTAGAGTCAGCTTTGATGGTCTCCATTAGCGATAAAAAAGCCCAACAGGAAACAATAGACAAGATTAAAGTTTACCTGCCAGAATTCAGAAGATTAATGGAAGAACTGGCTAAATCTACTTAACACGCCTTATTCTGCCTGCCTTTAAGTCCTCTAGGCTTCTTTTGAAGCTTTCGACTAGCTCCCAGTCTATCTCTTCGAGCTTTTTAAGGCGCTCATACTCTTCTTTTGGTATGGTTATAGTTTCCATCAATATTCTTAAATTGCTCTTTAACTATATAAAAATATCTATTTTAGGGAGTTGAAAGGAATTGGTTTGATTAATATTTTCTATATTCCCTCTTTTGTTAAGAAAAGGATACAAGTGCTAAATTAGCTATTCTTTTAAGGTCCATAAGTGAACAGAAGGGTGTCTCATCATAAATGCTTCGTTATCCTCCTTAAATGGAATGAATAATTCGTTAAGTAATGTTAAACCCCTATTTTCACTTTGATAAGACTTTCGGATATAAGGAATAAACAAATTGACAGGAAGACTGTATCTTTGAGCAGATTCTAGAACCCTTACATCAAAATCAGGAAATCTATCGGAATCTTCTCCAGATCTATCACATAAAAACTTAAACTGGTCACCAATCAAACCAATTTCAATATAAGTTCTAACACTTCTTCTGTCTATGATATTTTTCTGTCCTGCATCTGAATCAAGCCAGGAAGTTAACACAAATTCAGGATCATATCTGTCAAGAGCTTCTAAGCAATCTAATTCCTCCACTTCTTTACTAGAATCAGAATTTGAGTCTTTTCTTTTATATGCTGGTGTTTTATCTGTAGCATGAATGGGGATGCCATATTGTCTTAACCAATAGCTAAGCTTGCCAGTACCTGCACCAATCTCAACAAGGTTTCCTCTAATACCCATGCCAAGTATCGAATTAACCAATGCGTCAATAAATTCTGCAGACAAGACATTAAGAACCCATTCGTCCATGAAACCTCCTAAAGGCAAAGCACAATAAAATTCTCCAGGAGTCTCCATTAGGCCAGTATGACCAAACAATTGTTTATTTAAGCCAGTTTTCCCTTCGAAGTAATTTGTTCCAGAAAAATAAATTAAATCAGTTAATTCCCTATGTGTAGGAAGCTTATCCAATGCCCGAACTTTCTCTAAAGTTTTTTGATAATACTCGTGATCTGGATTTGACATAATCCGAACTAATTCAGGGCAATTTATAAATCTTTTTATTTATACTACTTAATAGTACTAATAAAATTAAGTCTAAGTCAAGCTAGTGCTTATCTGTATCAATTCCTGATTTGAATGGTCTTCAGCATTTCCATTGACTTCCGCCCTTAAGTCATAGTTTGTTGCATCCTGGACAGTAACCTCGACTTCATCTCCAAGCTGGAAATCTCCTTTTACAATTACCGGCTTGTATGCAAAATTCCTCCCCACGAATGTGCTGTTTTTGCCGTGCTCATCAATTATTATTTTTCCTTTCCACCCAATCCACTTCTGGTTGTTTTTCAATGCTATGCTGTTGAACAGCTCTGTAAGAACCCTGCTCCTGTCCTTTTTTTTGTCCCCGGAAATAGCGTCTTTCATTTTTGATGCAGATGTATTGGGCCTTGGGCTGAACCTTGCAATATTGATGATATCGGGCTTTACTTCCTGCACCAATTCCAAAGTGTCATGGAACTGGGCTTCTGTTTCGCCCGGAAAGCCGACAATCATGTCAGTTGCGATTGTAATATTCTTCACATACCTCCTGAATTTCTCAACAATGTCCTTGAACTGGAATACTGTATACTTCCTTTTCATTTTGCCCAGAACTTCATTATTTCCCGCTTCGACCGGAATGTGCAGGAACTTGAACATCTTTTCGTCCTGGTAAATCTGAATCAAATGGTCAATCATCTCAGGAACGTGCCTTGGATTCAGCATGCCCAGCCTGACTTTGAAGTTTCCATCAATTTTCATAATCTTGTCCAGTAATTTTGCAAGCTTCCTTTCCCCCTTGTCAATGCCGTAAGCGCCGTTGTCCTGCGAAGTAAGCCAGATTTCCCTGCAGCCATGCGCAAGGTTTTTTTCAATTTCCTTTACGATGTATTCTTCAGGATAGGAAAAAATGTTTCCCTTAATCAGCTTTACAGAACAATATGAGCAGGAATCATCGCAGCCAGAGGCAATTGGGACAATTCCGATAACCCTGTTAGTCCTTATTTTTGGCTTTCCTACTTTAAGCTCTCTTTCCTGGGTTAAAGCCTCCAGGGCATTTCCATGCATGCTTTCCTCAACAGCATAAACAATCCTGTGGAAGTTATGGGTGTTAATCAAAGCAGCATCCTGGCTTAGTTTCCTTATAGGGGATATCAATTCCTTTGTTATGCAGCCTGCCACAACCAGTTTTTTTTTGGGATACTGCTCGGTAATTTTCCTGATTTCCCTCAGCGCATTATAATTGCCCTTTACAGTGCAGATATTAACTACATTGACATCGCTGTATTCCAGGTCATCAACTATCTGAAAGCCTGCTTCCTGCAGCAAGCCCATCATTAATTCAGATTCAGCAAGATTTGCGGAGCATCCCATTGTCTGGATGTATACTTTGGTCATAGTTTGAAAAAGGAGTATTTTGTTTATAAATGTTTTTGTGAAAATATAGGAAAATTTTATTTAAACTATGCAATAGTAGTAATATTTTTAAACTATTTAATGTTCTATTACTTAATGAAAGGAAATTTGTATGGGGTAGACGTAAAGCTGTCAGAATTTGAAGATGAAATATCCCCAATTGCAATAGAGCTTAATGGCGTAAACTCAGGCACAAATTGCTTTGCTTATGAAGGAGGTTTCAGCTATTACAAAACTTTTGTGAGAACATTGGCAGCCCATAATGGTGGAAAGCCTATTTTTATAGAGAGCTGGCAGAGAAGAAAGAGGGACAGGCTTGAAACTATCGTAGAGAAAATTAGGCTTGAAAGAAGCACTGAAAGGCAGCGAGAATGGTGCCAAAAATTCTCTTCAATTCTTGGCGTTAATTTTGAATTTGATTTTGCATGGCTTGATGACTTGCTGGAATTCCACAAAGGCAAACTTGAGCAAGAGCATGACGATTCTGAGGATAGATATTATCTTTGGGCTTCAAAACAGGAAAAAAAGCCTCTCTTCATTTTTGATGAAATAGACTACAGTCCAAATGCAGTTATATTCACGCTAATGGATGGAAGGAGAATAGCAATGAACCCTAAAGAAATTGGTGTCATCCGGAGTACATCATCCACTCTCGCAGAGGCACCTGAACGCTTCCAGCACCTTTTCCTGAATACACCATTGATTGAGCAGTTCTTGGATTATAAGCCATTTACCCATTTTCTTGGAGCGTTTAATCGTGAATTGGCGGTTAGATTTGCGCCTGGGCATATTTACGGGTTTGGTGTCAATGAAAAAAAGGATTCGCTTGAATTCTTGTCCATGATTCCATCAGACTTGATTGTGAGGAAGCGCGGAGGCTCCTATTGCGGAACAGGTGTTGAAATACTTCCAAAGCAAGAAGTCATAGAGTCAATCAATGGAAAGACATATGAAGAAATTAGCTTGGCTAGGATTCAGGCGCTTTCGATGTATATAACTTATGCTGTATCAAAAGGGGTCAGGCTTGAAGAATACCTTACTGTTTATGAAGCTTTTGTGGATTCTATCCCCATATTTAATCCTAAGACTGGAAAATACCATGATGGCTGCGCAAGGGTTATAGTATATTCACCACCTAATGGAAAGCCCATCACACTTGGGTCGCAATGGAGGCTGGCTCCGTACGCAATCGATGAAGATGCCTCGCTTGAAGGGAGATTCAGGGTAAACCTGTCTAGAGGGGCTTCTGAAATGGAAATTGAATTGGATCATAAACTGATGATTGACAGATTTGCAGAATATACTGTTGAAGAATTTGAAAAAGCAGTAAGTAATTACAGGAGGGAGGCTAAAGACGCATTTAAGGACGTCTTGGAGCAGGAACCGGGTACAAAAGAGCACGATGTTTTAAGGTATTTATATTGGAGCTTGGAAATGGCACATAAAATGGTGGCTATAGGGGCTGTAAATAAGGGGAGCCAAGGTATAACTTTATTCCCCGGATTTAAAGATGAAGTTGCTAATGTAAGAAGGCGGGATAATATGGCATTTGGTCCTCGGTTGGTGGTTCCAGACCAATATAAATAATCATTTAATATATTTAGGCCTCTGTTTCATCATAATCCAGTCTGTAAGAATTCTTGTCCCGTACTCGTCAGAGCAAAATACAATCTGCTTACGAAGAATTTATTTGATTCAGAATATAAATACCAGCAAACCTGATGTTTTGCCGATTTCTTTTGCAATGCTGAATAATTTTTCCCTTTTTTCGTTATTTAAAAAATACTTCCAGCCGTGCTTGTGCTTTTTCTTCATAACGAGCCTTTGCTTTACTAAAGCATTGATTATATCCTCAACCAATGGAATTTCGTTGTCCTTAAAGCCAGACTTTTTTATATTGTCAAGATACATAGAACCCTTGCCCCAGCAAGTCTCTCTTAACAACAGCCTGATTATTTTCTTTGATATTATTATATACTCACTCTTTTTTACTTTTGCCATAAAAAATAAGAATAAAAAAGTAATATATAAAGTTTAGGCTAAAATAATAGCTATCGGTGGCTAAAATAGTAACATTTAAATATAAGAATTTATTATTGACAATAAAATGACAAGCGCATTCATAAAATATGAGGGGAATACCCCTAAGAACAGAATTTTGGAATTTTTAGTTACATTTGCAGTGGAAGATGATTATTCAATGATGGACATAGCAAAGCACTCTAAAGTCTCTTATGCAATGCTAAAAATTATATGGAAGGAGTTTGTAAAAGAAGGCAGAGTAGTATTTACAAGAAATGTTGGAAAGGCTAAAATGTATAAGTTAAATGCGCAAAACTCCATTATTAAAAAATTCATTGAATATTATTGGAAAATCATTGAGGAAGAAACAGAAGAGAAGCCCAAGGCAGATTATTATAGTACGCGAGCAATTGGAGCAGTATCAGCACGGCATTTTTGATTTTTTATAATAAAATGGCACATACCAATGATAGATTTCCAAATATTATTTAATATACTTAGGCCTTTGTTTCATCATAATCCAATCTGTCAAAATTCTTGTCTCATACTCATCCGGGGTATGAATTGATTCATGTATGTCAACCATTTTCTTCATTTTTCCCGCTAAGTCAGCCCTCAGGCCCATGAAGTTCTCCCCCAGATAGGTAAAGCCCAAGACGCCGCCCATCACGCTTTCAGGGAAAACATTGACAAACTTCCCAGGAACCCTGTCAGAGAAGTCATGCATAGCCTGCTGCCTTTTGTTCAGGTAAGCGCCAATTGCTGATTTGTAATTTATGCTCAGCCTTTCTTCCTCGTAGCTGTCTTCATAGGAGATTTTTATTGAGTAATTTTTGTCATTGCTGTTTTTATTGCCTTTTTTATTGATTATTGAAAAAAAATACGCCTCTTTGGGGTTATTTTTTATTTTATCCAGATTATTTTTATTGATGCCGTTTAATGGCTCTAACTTGCCCAGCCCATAATTGTCCAATTCAAAAGAAACATCCAGCCTTTGCTCCTCATTGTTTTCCTCGTATTTTATTGAAACAGAATAATTTTTTTCTTCTCCAGCGCTTTTTTTCTTTATTATAGACAAGGAATACTTTATTTCCTCTTCAATTTCAGCTCCAATATCCTTATTTTCATTCAAAAATAAACCAGAAAAATCATCTTTGCCGGGTTTTATCTCTTTTTTAATTTTTATTTCATCGTTTTTATTGGGCCTTTTTATGTTGCTTAAAATTAATTGCTCCAGAAATAAAATATCCTCAAAATCTATTTTTTTATGTTCCGTATTGTTTAATTTGCTTTCCAGATTATTTTGTTTTTTATCTGAATTAATCTCAGTATGCTTATTATTGAAAAATGGCACTATGTAGTTGAATAATGTTTTCAGCAGAATATCATTCTCTAAACTAATCCCTCTTGCTTTCACTTTTGGCAGCCTGCCTGTTGCATTTGTCGCATTTGTATATCTTATATTTTGTGTCTGCAACTACCTCTTCCCTTATAACTCTCATTTCACCCTTGCATAAAGTGCATTTTTCGCTCATTTTTTAGCCTTTTCCAGCATTTGCCTGCCTTCATCCAGCAGTTTTTGCGCTTCCAAAGTTGTTGTCGCATCCGCAATAATCCTAAAGACATTTGCCTCAGTCTTTGAAGCCCTGAACCACACAAATGAATCTTCGCCAATTAAGACTTTCAGGCTGCCCTTAATGCCGCCGTTTTCTCTCACTTTATACCCTTTTCTTAAGTAATATTTTTTTAAAAATCTTTTTATTTTATCGTGATTTTTTGGATTAAATTCAATTTTCGCTGCCAATGTATAGTATTGCGGATATTCCTTTAAAATATCCTGCAAGGTTTTCCGCTTTTTTGCAATAATTTTTAAAATGTAGATTAAAGTTAAAATCCCATCCCTGCATTTTGACGGCCTAATAATGACGCCTGCACTGGAGCCCTCCCCTCCAACTGGGCTTTTTGACTTTTCCATTTCATCCACAACATTTATTTCACCTACTTCGACTTCTTTCAATTTTGAATTATTTTTATTTGTAACATATTCCACAATATTGGACGTTGCATCATTTACAACAACAATGCTATTCTTATTTTTTAAATTGAATAAAATATCATCTATGATTAAAGCCAATAAATAATGTCCGGAAATTAGTCTACCATTCTCTAAAACTATTTCAACTCTGTCAGCATCGCAGTCAAATGCCGCGGCAAAAGCTGCATTCTTTTCTTTAATAGCACTTTCAAGATAAATTAATGAGATTATATTTGGCTCTATTGCCCTGTTAAAGATTCCATACTGCATATTTACTCCAATAACTTTAACGCCCAGCTTTTCAAGAATTTGCCTTGCGATTATAGCAGTTCCGCCATTAGGGTCAATTATTATTTTTAATTTTGAATTTTTAATATTTTGAATGTCTTCTTTTGTTAAAAAATTCAAAATAAAATCAGAATAAATCTCGTTAACCTCAATATATTTTTTTATTATTTTTTTCAGTTTTATATCATTTTTGTTTTTTTCATTGTACAGATATTTCTTTAAAAAATCTTTCTCTTTTAAATTTTTTATTTTGTTATAAAAACCGATCACTTTATTGATGTCCTTCGGCCTTAAAATAGCCCCGTCATTGTCCAAAAACTTAAATCCGTTCCAGTAGGGCTCGTTGTGGGAGGCTGTTATTATAATGCCGCCATCTGCATTGTAATGCCTTACTGCAAGCTCAATAGCAGGAGTTGGAGCAATGCCCAAATCTATTATCTCGCAGTTCAATGCCTCAATAGCTGCATTTTTTATTATATCCCTTGAAGGCCTTGTGTCAGTTCCAATGACAATCTTTACATTATTTTTTTTAGATTTATTTTTTAAAAAATAGTGATAAGAGAATGCATACCTTAAAGCAGCCTGCTCTGTAAGGCTTTCATCAAAAATGCCCCTTATGCCTGAAAATGACTCTATCAATGGCATAGCTGAAAGATTGGGAATGAGGTTTATAAGGTTTTTGGAGAATTGGTTTTTTATAGGTTGTTTTAGAAAAAAGTATTTAATTACCTGTAATTTATTGAACTCAAATAAATTTAGAAAAGCAAGTCTAATATATCTGGATCATCTAAAAGCAAGTCTAGATTATCTGGATTATCTAAATTATCAGGATGGTATTGCCTTATTAGGTCTCTATAATTCAAATGGGGTTCGGCACCTCTTTGTGTTTCTTCTTTACCAACAATTGCATTTAATGGGATAGTTGGGATTCGCCAATCTCCAACCCTTATTCGTTCTTCTCTCATTTCTTCTTCGCCTTTTCTATCCAATCTTGGATCCAAACCATCTGGAGGAATAGCCCTTTTCCTATTCCTTTGGGATAATTTGCTTGTATCTATTTCATATAATGCTAGAATTCCTGCTTTATCCCGAAATCTAACCCTCCTTTGCATTGCAAAATATCTTGCCCATCTTTTGTCAGGAGTTGCACTAACATATTCATAATCTGTTTTGAGCCCACCTCTACCCAATTTTGTTCCTTCAGGCCAGAAAGTGCCATGATAAAGCGTTTTGGGAATATCCATAAGAATTACCCTTATCTTATAAGTATTTAAATCTTTCTATTTCTTAACCACTCTTCAATAGTAAATATTTAAAGCAATTACTAACTCACCAGCTTGTGTTACACCCTTGTGCAAAACCCATCAAAACCTTTATAAACTTCAAAGTGATTGGATATGCAGATGGGTCCTAAAAAGAGGTTAAATTTAAATAAAAAAAGAGCTTTCTTTGTTGTAGTGGGGTGTGTGTTATAATGTCAGAAAACTTCAATAGCTTTTTGCAGATGGACTTATCTGGGTACTTGGGAGAATGGGTGGCTATTTCTGAAAATAGGGTGGTTGGGCATAGCAAAGATATCAATGACTTGAAAAAACAATTTAAAAGAATTAAAGGGACTTCTTTAATTACTAAAATTCCAAGAAATAATATAACTATTTTTTAAATTAATATACATCAAAAATTTAATATTTCTAATACCAAATCAAAACCTTTAAAAACAACAATCATTTAGGACAAGATATTTGCATGAGCGGTGGTTTTTATGGATGACATAATGCAGCTTGGGGGCAGTATAGAGCTTTCCGGCTTTAGGGGCATAGACGGCTCTTCTATGGTTGTTCTGAAAAAAATTGTCGGCAACTACGCAAAAAGAATGAGCGAAATTGCAGAGAAATTCGAAAAATTAAGCCTTATAATGAAGCCTGTGCACGAGACGGAAAAAAGCGAGCTTTACGAAATACATGCAAAGCTTCTTAACAACGGAAAGCTTGTTGTTTCAGAGGTGACTGAAAGAAACCTGTTTGTGGCTGTTGACAATGCCTTAAAGAAAATAATAAGCGAGCTTAGCTGATTTTAGCTTCCTTCTTTTCCTGCATGCCTTTTTTCAGGGAAATAATCTGTATCAGCTTCAAGGCGTTGATTTCCTGCTTTAACTCCTCTATCTGGTCCTTTAATTCATAAAT
>Ga0209211_10001874_pt1 | contig 37956 bp, 34 predicted proteins | sample RifGroA2_FD_183992 | JGI IMG/M metagenome (GOLD analysis project Ga0209211, IMG submission 183992) | Groundwater microbial communities from Rifle, Colorado, USA - Groundwater A2 (SPAdes) (version 2) | ecosystem: Environmental > Aquatic > Deep subsurface > Groundwater | place: Rifle, Colorado...
ATAATTCAGACACTGACTTTATAGACAGACACTATTTAGTGTTTGTCCATAATGTCCGATTTTTTCGTTATGCTTATTTTGAAAACAGTCATTTACTATAGTAAACTCCTTGGTTTTCAAAACTTCGCATGCCTCAAACTCGAACATTATAGTTCAGACACTGACTTTATAGACAGACACTATTTTGGTGTTAATTTATACAAAAACAAACCGATAACCGAAAAAATGATAGTTGGAATGCTAACGCCTAATATTGGTGGTAATGTTCCACCAATTGACATATTTGTTGATACTTGCATGAAAAGAATATACGCAAAACTTAACAAAAGTCCTATTCCAAGATGCATACCAATTCCACCTCTTACCTTTCTTGACGAAACTGATAATCCGATTAATGTTAAAACAAAGGTGCTTAAAGGATTTATCATTCTTTGATATTTGTGAACCAAAAACGCATCAATATTTTCTGATCCCTCAAGTTTTTTTTCTTCAATAAAATCATTTAAACGATTATAATTCATAGTTTCTACTATTTCTACACGTTGTTTAAAATCATCGGGACGCAAATTAAGCACTGTGTCTTTTGTTAACCCCTGAATGATGTTATCATGGTCTTTTTGAAAAGTACGAATATAATAATTGTTTAATCTCCAGCAGTTTTTTATGCTATCCCACTGTGCCATATCCGACATAAGTTTTGACACTAATTTTCCGTTTTCAAATTTCTCGACAGAAAATTTATAAGCTATATCAGATTCTACCGAATAATTTTCGAGATAAACAAAAACGCCATGTTCTATTTGCCTGTGGATATTTATTTCATCGTTACGGAATGGATTTCTTATGTATTTATACTCGAAATCTAATTTCTTTTTATTTGAATATGGGATTACGAAATTTGCTAACAAAAATGAAAAAACTGCAATAATTGTTGCTGAAATAAAATATGGACGCATAAACCGCCTGAAACTTATTCCGTTTCCTAAAATGGCAATAATTTCGGTGTTTTGTGCCATTTTTGAAGTAAAAAATATTACTGAAATAAACACAAACAAATAAGAAAATAAATTAATAAAATATGGAATGAAGTTCAAATAATAATCGAAAATAATATTTTTAAAAGGTGCATGTCCGTCAATAAAATCATCGAGCCGTTCGGCAAAATCAAAAACAATAGCGATACTAATAATCAATATAATAGAGTAAACGAAAGTTCCGAGAAACTTTTTAATTATGTATTTATCCAATGTTTTAATTCCGGGAATGTTCATATTCTATGCGATACTTTTTTTACCATTTGTTTTTTCCAATCGGCAAAGCAACCTTCTTTTACTTTGTTACGAGCTTCATTAACAAGCCAAAGATAAAAACTTAAATTGTGAATACTTGCTATTTGTGGTCCCAACATTTCGCCACTAACAAATAAATGTCGTAAATATGCTTTTGTATAGAGTTTATCTACAAACGAATTAGCGTTATCATCTATTTGCGAAAAATCGAGTTTCCATTTTTCATTTTTAATATTTATAATTCCGTTTGAAGTAAATAACATTCCGTTTCTTCCGTTACGCGTTGGCATAACGCAATCGAACATATCGGTTCCTAAAGCAATCCCTTCGAGAATGTTTGCAGGAGTGCCAACTCCCATCAAATATCGTGGCTTTTGTTTTGGCAAAATTGAGTTGACAATTGCAAGCATTTCGTACATCATTTCGACAGGTTCGCCAACCGATAATCCACCTATTGCATTCCCATCGCAATTTAATTTTGCAATTTTTTCGGCGGACTTTTTTCTTAAATCGGCAAATACAGATCCTTGAACAATAGGAAAATATGCCTGCGAATTTCCATATTTTGGTTCAGTATGTTTATAATGCTTAATGCCTCTATTTAACCACAAATTAGTGAGTTGTAAACTTTTTTTTGCATAATTGTAATCGCAAGGGTAGGGAGTACATTCATCTAATGCCATCATTATATCGCTTCCAATAACTCTCTGAATATCAATTACATTTTCGGGTGTAAACAAATGAGTTGAGCCGTCAATATGCGATTGAAATTTTGCACCTTCGTTTGTTAATTTTCTACATTTGGCAAGCGAAAACACCTGATAACCACCACTATCTGTTAGTATGGGTTTCTTCCAACTCATAAATTTATGTAAACCGCCGGCTTTTTCTAATACTTCAGTTCCTGGACGTAAATACAAATGGTAAGTGTTTCCTAATATTATTTGTGCATTTATGTCGTTTTCTAATGTGTTTTGATGTATTCCTTTTACGCTTCCGTCTGTGCCTACGGGCATAAAAATAGGAGTTTGAATTTTGCCATGAGCGGTAGAAATAATACCTGTTCGGGCATCGGAATTTTTATCTTCGGCAATTATTTTAAAATCCATGTAAAAAATTTGAGGGTAAAGGTAACCCAAAATGACAATAAAAAGAGTTTTTGAAAATCGGATTAAAATTAATAGTTGACTTAAGTATAGGGTTTCGGGTTTCAAGTTTTGAGGTTAAGGTTGAGGTTAAGGTTAAGGTTTTTGGTGTGATTATTTACTCGAAATATTTGTAAAAAAATAAGGAGATTACAAAACAACCCGAAATTAAAAACAAAAAACCCGAAACTTCAATAAATTGAGAAATTTAAAAATATTAAGTTGAAATTAAATATTGTTGATTAAATTTGCTTAAAAATAAAATCTTTTTTATGAAAATTCCAAGTTTAAAATATTTAATTCGAAAAACTAAAAGTTCGTTAATTCGGTTCCCTTTTAGTTTGTTTGTTTCTATATTAGGCACATTAACAGCAATTTATGTTGTTGATTTCGATTATACCAATTATACCGATTATTCGAACCTTTACCATTTAATTATGAGTTGCGCTATTGGTTTACCAATGTTTCTGGCAATTACAATTTTTTCGGAACGATTAGAGGTAACTAAAATTCTGAAATTTGTTATTCGTTCTTCCGGGTTTATATTTCTGTTATTTTATTTTTTATCATTGCCTGATGTTATACTTGACAAAAACATGGTTCGTTTTGTGATTTACTTAATTGGTTTTAATGCTGTTGTATCATTTTCTCCTTTTATTGGCTTTGAAAAACATAATGCCTTTTGGCAGTTTAATAAATCACTGTTCTTAAGGTTGTTGCTTACATTTTTGTATGCGGGTGTTTTATATACTGGAATTTCTTTGGCTATACTCGCAGTTGATAAGCTTTTTGGTGTTGATATTAGAGGGGAGTGGTATTTAAGGCTCTGGATTTTTATTGTAGGTGTTTTTTGTGTTTGGTTTTTTATTTCGGGCATTCCTAAATATTTTGATAAACTCGAAGGAGTTCATGTTTACCCAAAAGGAATAAAAATATTTACACAATATATTTTGTTACCAATTGTAACAATTTATGCAATAATATTGTATGCTTATTTTGCGAAAGTACTGATTACACGCGATTGGCCAGTTGGTTGGGTTGTTTATCTGGTTTCGGGATATTCGTTATTAGGCATTTTTTCTTTTTTATTGATATATCCAATATATAACATCCAACAAAATAAAGGTGTACGATTATTTACAAAAATTTTCTTTTATTCTGTTTTCCCATTATTAATAATGTTTTTTATAGCAATCAGTAAACGAATTAGTGAGTATGGATTTACCGAAAACAGAATTTTTATCGTGCTTACAGGAATTTGGCTTACATTTATTTCAATATATCTTATTATAACAAAGTATAAAAAAATAAGAATGGTTCCGGTTTCTATTGTAATAATTGCTTTTTTGTCGGTAAGCGGACCATGGAATGTTTTTAAAATATCGAAATGGAACCAAAAACAACGTCTCGAAAATATTTTAATTAAAAATAATATTCTAAAAGATGGAAAAGTAGTAAAGACAACAAAAACTATTGACACAAAAGAGGATGTTGAAATTTGTTCGATTTTAACTTATTTGGCTGATATGCATGGATATAAATCTTTACAGCCATTATTTAAACAAAATCTTGATACTATTTTTAATACAGATTCCTTAAGGTATTATACAAGTTACAATGGGGTTAAAAAACTTACCGAAATTATGGGAATTGAATATAATATTTATACACCATATTACGATGTTATTCAGTATTCTTTTAGCTGCCAGAACTACGAAAATGAAATTCCGATGCAGATTACAGGATACGATTATTTGTTAAAATATCGTTCATATTATTATAATAACAAAGAAACTGATAATAATGATACAATTATTTCTTCGGAATATAAACTTAATGATAGTTTAAAAATTAAATTATCTTTTTCACCAATTAATGGCAATATGTCTGTTTTACAGTCAGATACAACAATTAATTTTAATATTGTTGAACTAATGAATAAACTGTATAAAAATAAAAAAGAAGGTAATTATGGTTATTATCAGGCAGATAAAAAAGATATGACAATATTTTTAAATTCATCCCATTCATCAATTAAAATTGTTTTTACATTATTATCAGGAGGTATTTCTGATAAAAAATTCTCTTTAATTCGGGAAGTCCAGGCAGATGTTCTTGTTGGCAATAACAAATAAATACCAAATATCAAAACCCAAATACCAAGTTCCAAATTCCAAAGTACCAAATTCTAAATCCTAAATCCCCAATCCCAAATTGCAAATATGTGGACAAATAAATTATTAATATATTTTTGTTTGGTGCTGGCAATGATTTTCTGGGGATTTTCGTTTGTAGGAACTAAAATTTCATTAGACGGAAATATTCAGCCAATAACTTTAGTTTTAATCAGGTTAATTGTTTCATCTGTATTTATGCTGATTCTAACCAGGTCGTTAGGAATTCTTCAGAACATTAAAAAGAAGGATATTAAATGGTTTTTGTTAATAGCTTTTTTTGAACCATTATGTTATTTTTTAGGTGAAACTTATGGATTACAATTAGTTACATCAACATTAGGTGCTGTATTAATATCTACTATTCCATTGTTTGTTCCATGGGCTGCATGGATAGTGTTTAGAGAAAAAGTTTCACTTTTAAATTTATTAGGTATTGTTATATCAATATTAGGCGTATTGTTAATTATTTTTGAACCTAACATTAGTTTTAATGTTTCCCTTTTAGGTATCGCACTTTTGTTTATTGCAGTATTATCGGCAGTTGGATATACTATGGTTTTAAGACATATAATTAAAACATATTCGCCTGTAACAATTATTACATGGCAAAATATTCTGGGAATTTTTGCTTTTGTGCCTTTGTTTTTTGTTTGCGACGTACATTTATTCAACATTTCTTTATTTACACCAAAAATTATTATTACAATTTTATGTCTTGGAATTTTTCCATCTTCACTCTCGTATGTGTTTTATAGTTACGCAGTTAAAGAGTTTGGGGTAAACCGTTCAACGGTTTTTACAAACCTTATTCCTGTTATAACAGCAATATTTGCCTATATAATTATGGACGAAGAACTTACATTATTAAAACTAACTGGTATTTTTGTAGTAATTTTTGCACTTTTTATTTCGCAAATAAATAAAATCCGATAGCAATTGGCAGTTTAATTTTGCAAAGATATGAGCTATCGTATTTGTTGACCGTGTCAAGTTGTCCAGAACAGCCTGCTAAATTTAAGTGTGTAGGCGTATGTTGTTTTATAATACAAGTTTTAATGTTTTTCTTTCAATTCCGATGTGTTCACCTTGTAAGTTTGATATGTCCACCACAGCACCATGTTCAATAAAAATATTGTAAAAATTTTGATAATTATTCCCCCAGTATATCATAGCACAAGCCATTGGTGCACCTTTTCCGCTGTCTATTCCGTTTTCAAGAAAACGAAGTCGTGTGTCGTAAAGAAAACAAATTGCTCTTGCTTTGGTAAAAACATATTTTTTCCAATGAGATGTGTTTGCTGCAATAGGAATAAGAGCTAATACTTCTGAATTATATTCTTCATTTGCGTATGAACATCGTGCAAGCCAACTTTTTATCGTTGTTCCCCTAACCTTGTCAATGCCATACGGTGGGTTAACGTAAATAGTCGGAAAGTTCCAACTCTCTTTCAGTCCGTCATGTACAGGCAGACGATATTCTGTATCGGCATAAACAACAGAATACTCATTTGAACAAGGGTCTAAATCAATGTGTCCGCCAAATATTTCTTTTACTGCCTTCACATATTTGTGTGGCGTTCCCCAACTTTGGCTTAAAGTATTTATGTTTCTTCCTGCACTCATTTTAATATAGTTGTCCAGTTTTTATTTTTCAATTCTTTCAATTCGTCTTTTAAGGTTAATAGTTTTTTCTTTTTCGGAGAAATTATGTTGAACCAACCTTCAATCGTGTTTAGATTTTTGCTGAAATAGTCCAACAAAATGCGGTCTGCTTCCATATTCATTTGAACTTTAGTGAATTGATTTTTCTTTTTGGTTACAGTGTAACTTGAAATGAATGCTTCACGAATTGGAGCAAACTCTTTGGTCGGTTTGAAAAGTAATTTTTCAATGAATTCTGCAAGTCCTACGTCAGTAAGGAAAAGTAGCCAGTCGTAAGATTGTGCAAGAACTTTTAGTTCTTTGTTTTGGTTTTCGGATGTAAACCAATTACCGTGATTGCTAACCACACCAACTGTTAGAATGAATCGTCTTAATAATTCTTTGTCTTTAGAGTAAATTATTTCCTCCATCAAATCCACAAATGGCTTGATTATATACGAACCATCACTTTTGTAAATTATACCGTGAAGCTCACCAGATTCAGTTCTGATTTTTTGAAGTGAAGATGCCGACCGTGCAACATAAGCACCTTGTTTCGCTTTCTCAATGGTCTGTGGTCCTTTACTCATACCTTCTTCAACACCTACTCGTTTGCACTCAAAAACGGAATAAGGTTTTTTGCTTTGTTCGTAAATATGAAGTTCAAACTTGTCGCCTTTGTCTGCTTTAATACTACACAAGAGGAAAGATTCTTTTGATGTTGCAATTGTGCAAGCATTGCGAAGTACACCGTTGTTTAAGAGTTGATTGTTTTTAGGTTCAAACCCTTTAAGGTTGTATTTCTGCTCTTGAAGAGCTTTGAGAATTTTGTTTGCAGTAATTGATTTATCAGTTTTGTCAATTATCAAAAACGAACTTCGTACAATTGGGTGAAGCGAAAACTCAACATTGTGTGTAATGTCTGGATTGCCATATTCTTCAAGTCCTCTTTCAATGGAAATCTGGTTATTTAGTCCCCATGTTTTTATTAGGTAGTAAGTTATAATTTCAACTATTGTTCCTAATGCTCTGCCCGCTGCTTTTTTTGAATCCTTCGCATAATGAAAAACATTGTCAACTAACGCTTTTTGAAGTTTGTCCACTGATTCGTATGCCATATTTTACTTTATTTAGTCAAAGGTAATAATTTTCTCAAATATTTCAAAAATGTCTTTTAACAATTATGCCTAACTATCAGATAATTTTTTAAATAATATTTTGATTTTATTTCTGATAATATAATTTCTTTTCCTTTGTTACATTCCAATATTGTAATAATTTGGCGTTAACTAAACTCAAAAATTACATTTGTTATCATTTAAAGCTTTGGATTAATATAAAAGTATTCATATAAAGTTGCATCTGGGAAAATTTTTAAAGGTTTTACAGGAATAAAAATATTTTCTTTTTTAACTATTAATGTATCTTGTTTTAGAATAATATCATCTTTAAAGCGTCCATCATTACATATCAGTATAAAACCTTTATTATAACTTGTTACAATTCTTTTTACTTCTATTAAAACTTCATTTACTTCATTATTTTGGTCAAGATAAGTAATATTATTTCTTGGTAAATTTGACATAAAAGCGATGCAAAAAGTATTTTCCCAACCCCAGTAATCAAGTATTAATCCCGATTTTGGATTTGCATTTGATTTAACTATGTTATTTATTTCGATACCTTCATTTTTTAATAACCGTGGAATTGGTCTCGCTCCTTTTGAGCTATATACATAAGATAATGCAAAACCCGAAAAAGCAAAAAGTAAAACTAAATAAATTTTCTTTTTATTTAATTGCACAAAATAATATCCGAATAAAGGGAAGCTAATCATATATAAAGTAATGGTAAACCTATGCTGCAATAATAAACTACCTCTGATTGTGTTAAATAAAAAAATAAAAAAAACAATTAAAAAAATAATAGCATAATCTTTTATTATTCTTTTGTATTTATCTTGTTTATAAGTATTTTTTATTGTTTTAATATAATAGAACATTCCTATTGGTCCAAAAGCAAATATCAGGGATAAAGGATAAAACCAAATTCTTCTTAATAAACTTTCAAATGAATCAATTTTATTTGTTTCTACTGCATTAGAAGCCCAGTTAAAACTATTGAAAAGATTCCCACTCTCCTGAAAATTAGAAACTAACCATATACAAGGAAATATAAAAGCTGTAATTAAAAATACAATAAAATCCTTTTTTGAATATTTTATTAAAATTAAAACAGAAACTATAAAAGATAACATCCAGCTTTCATATCGAAACCCACCTGCAATATTTGCAAAAACACCTCCTAAAAAAACATATTTTATTTTATTTTCTTCTAACCCTTTATAAAGTACATAAGCCGATAATATTACAAAAAACAAATAGGGAGTTTCTGCTAATGTTAATAAACTAAGTCTGAAAATTATAGGTGATAAAGAAAATAAAAAGCATAAAATTAATGCTGTACTTTCATTATATTTTCTTTTAAAAATAAAAAATAATGGGAATAATGTTATAATACTTAATATAATGTTTACAATTAATGGAGTGTAAAATTGATTATTATATATTTTTAATGCACTTCCCATTAAATAAAAATGTAAAGGAGCCCAATTACCTGAATTAATCCAAACAGGGTTTTCCATCCAGTTTATTGACATATAAATACGAGAAACACCATCGGCATCAACATATTGTATAAATGGTAAAAGCAAAAGTTTTATTGCCAATAATAAAATACTATAAATTATAAGTTTTTTAAAAGGGTTTTTAATAGCAAAAAAATCTTCTTTATTGTGATCTATATTTATTTCGGAGTTATTGGGATGCATTTAATTTATTTATTTTTCTTTAGTATTTTAATCTGTTATAAAATTTTCCTTTTTAGTATCACAATATCTTCACTTTTGAATATTGTTTTCCATTTATTTGAAATCAATATTTTCTTTATTTCGATTGAGAATTCTTTTTCATTAAGCGGGTATTTTACTTCTTTATTAGAATAAATTATATATTCAGCATCTTTTACAATTGGAAACTGATAAATATTATCTCTTAACGATAAATGTGGCAAAAATGGTGTTTGAGCACTAACTATTACATTGTCAGGAATTTTATTTAATTGCTCATATACTGTTTTTACATCATAATCTCTTTTATAATGAGTTTCTTGGTAAAATCTGATTTTTGATTTGCTTGTAAATATAACAGTATTATCCATTACTCTTATTGTTGAACTTATAACTCCTAATAAAGCTATAACAGAAACAATTTTTAATAATTTAATGTTTTTAAATTCACTGATAACAGAGAAAATTCCAATTGCTAAGATTGGTGCAAATTCAATAGAATATTGTCCGCCAATACCCCACATTTCATAATTATCATTAAATAACTTTTGAAAATAAATGGGGATTAACATTAAAATATAATGTGGTTTTTTAAACAATATAAAAAGTCCTGACGTAAGAACCAGAATATGTAATTCAATCTTTACATAATTACCTAATGGGTGGTTAATATAATTAACAAATAATAGTTTAATAGACTCTAATGGATGTGAGAATATAAATTTTAATACTTCAAATGGGTTATTGCCTAACGAGGAGTAATGAAAGTGAGGATATGTCCCGCTATTTGAAAGAGCAGGCATAACAACCGAAGTAATTAGTATGAAATACAAAATTGATATTAAAAAAAATGTAAGTAAATAACGAAGCGAAATTTTATCATTTTTATATTCAAATAATAAACCGATACAAATAAATGCAACCCAAAGTGAAATATTTTCTTTTGATATTAACAATAGTAAAAGAATTATACATGTTGTTATATGTTTTTTTTGTTTAAAGAAATAAAAGAACCATGGTACAAGTGATGCGGCTATTACATTACTATGGTAATCAAATGATACCGCAGAGAAAACTCCAAAGAACATATAAAAATAAATAGTTGCAAGTAAAGCAACATTGTATTTTGATTTTGAAATAGAGAAATACCTGTAAACTCCTATTCCACCAAATAAAATCATAAATATCTGTACTATTAATAATGTATAGGTTTTAAAAATTAATGATAAAGGAGAAAATATAATTAAATACAAATCAAAATGGTCAGCCAATAAATTTTCTTTAATTTCATTAAAAACAGTACTGTCATTCCATTGAAAATGGATGTAATCATACATTGCATTAGTATATGCTCCTAAATCCAAAGCATAAGTCCTGAAATTATAGTGGTTTACTAAAGATATTAAGGAGTATAATAATCCGAAAATTATTATTGTTAATATTAAGTAATTATTTATTTTATATTTCATTAAGTTTACTGAAAATTATTTTCTTGAAAAAAAATATTAAAGCCAAAATTTATTTCAAATATAACATCATTAATTGAGATATTAAATTGGTTTAGATTAACTTTGTAAAAATTACAATTAGTTTTAAAATAATGAGTATTTATTATTTGCAAGAAAACGCTTGTTTGTTAAAGAAAACATCAAGTTCAAGGCTTGCGATTCAATAATATATGACACGGTTTTAAACCGTGCCATAGTTTTGTTCGAAGCATTACGAAAAAATGGGACATTATGGACAAACTCTATTTATGCAACTTAAATCAGTATAATAAAGTCTTTAGATCAAATATTTTTATTATGAGAAATTTTGGTACTTTTTTGATTTGTTTTTTCTTGACTTACAGCAATTTTGCTCAGGTTGGCAAAGATTGCTCTAATCCGATGATTATAAATTCGTTACCATTTACAATGTCCGGAACAACAAATGGTTTTGGAATGGATTATCAGGTAGGACCAAACAATACAACTTATATGACAGGTAATGATTATGTTTTAAGATTTCAACCTGCTTATAATATGAAGATTTCTATTGCATTAACCGGAACAAGCTCATTGTGTGGTTTATTTTTAGCTGATAGTTGTCCCGATGCTTCCGGTGTTCATTATCTTTCGTATGTAGAAGCACAAAGTGGGAATCCTTCAATTTCAAGCATTCAGGTTTATAGTGATACTGTTTATTATATTATAATTGACACATATAATGTAGCTAATCTTTTTCCATATACAGCATTTAACATAAATGTAATTAGAGCATTAGATGTAGATGTTGCCGCAATTAAGGTTTACGATCCTTTAACAAGTTGTGAACTGACTAACAATCAACGTTTTGTTTTTGGATTTAACAATGTAGGAATTGATACTGTTATGGAAGTTCCATTAGGCTTTCAAGTAAATAATGATACACAAATTATTGAAATTCTTCACGATACTGTTTTACATGGTGTTACATTTTATTATACTTTTATAACTCATTACGATTTATCACAATTAAATACGATTTACAATATTAAAATGTTTACAGCTTATCCGGGGGATACAAACAGTTTAAATGATACCATTTATTTTCCAATTGCTAACAACGAAACTACAAATGTTTTCCCATATTTTCAGGATTTTGAAACTGATACAAAAGGTTGGTCAACTGCATGGATAAGCCATACTGACCCTCGTTCAAGCTGGCAATATGGAACTCCTAATAAACCAATAATTAATTCTGCTGCATCTGGTAGTAAATGCTGGGTTACAGATACTTTGGGGACATATTTATCAAACGAAAATTCTTATGTTATTGGTCCCTGTTTCGATTTTTCGGCAATAACATTGCCTGTAATTGACCTTGATATTTGGTACGAAACAGACGTTACAGATATTGCTTTAATAGAATATACTACTGATAAAGATCCTGATATTGATTATATTAATTGGCATCAACTTGGAAACACAGGTGATGGTAATAATTGGTACAATACTCCTTCTGGATATACTAATGCAGGATGGAATGGGAGTAGTGGTGGTTGGTTACATGCCCGGCACGCTCTTGATACTTTAGGTGGAAAACCTTATGTTCAGTTAAGAATTACATTTATTGGAGGAAATAACAATGTGAAAGAAGGTTTTGCTTTTGATAATATTAATATTTCCGAATCACCTTTTAATGACCTATCTGTTGTTCAAATTATTTACCCCACAAGTAGTTGTAATTTATCGGCAACTGATTCTGTTATTGTTAAAATTATTAATCATGGAATGAACTCTGTTAATAATTTTGATGTAAAATGCTCTATAAATGGAGGTAGTACTTATGTTACAGAAACAATTTCCGATACTTTAAATTTTCTTGATACGATGATTTATAAATTTACTTCAAATTTCAATTTTAGCAATATTGGTATGTATAATGTTATTGCAACTACGGCATTACCTTTGGAACAAAATTTTTTAAACGACACATCAAAAGCAGATGTTATGTACTATAACAATATTACAGTTTATCCATACATCGAAAATTTTGAAAATAATGATGGAACCTGGTTTGCATCAGGTATGAATTCTTCGTGGCAATGGGGAATTCCTAACGATACAGTATTAACAACAGCAGCATCGGGTACTCATATTTGGGCAACAAATTTAAGTGGTTACCATAATCTTGCCGAACGTTCATACCTTACAAGTCCATGTTTTAATTTATCTGCAATGACAAATCCAAAACTAAAAATGCTCATTTGGTACGAAGAAGCTTATCCTACTTATTGTCAATTCAAAATTTCAACAAATGGTGGAAATAGTTATTCCGCACTTGGTTCTGCCAGTGACCCAAACTGGTATAATGCCGGTCAGGCATGGACATTTTCATCATCGGGATGGAAACAAGTTGAACATTCGTTAAAAAATTATGCTGGTAATTCTGATATTCGGTTCCAGTTCTATTTTGAAGGAACTATTCAAAATACTGGTTTTGCTTTCGATAGCATTGTTATTTGTGATGCACCGGTAGCCGTATTTAACGAAGGTATTGCTACTGATAGATATTTTGTTAAATTTATTAATTCATCATTAAATGCTGATTCATGCTTATGGAAATTTGGCGATGGTACAACTTCAAACCTTACAAATCCTCCCGACCATATTTATCCTAATTCTGATTCAGTATTGGTAACACTTATTGTTTATAATTCATGTGGTATAGATAGTATTATTAAGTGGGTTAATCCTAAATGCGATAAACCAACGGCTTCTTTTATTGAAGATATCACAATCAAAGGATACTTTGTTAAATTTATTAATTTATCAACAAATGCTGATTCCTGCTTATGGGAATTTGGCGATGGTACAACTTCAAACCTTACAAATCCTCCCGAACATAGCTATCCTAATTCTGATTCAGTTTTAGTAACACTTTTTGTTTATAATCCTTGTGGTACAGATAGCATAAAAAAATGGGTTCATCCAAAATATGTTGGAATTTATGAAAACGATTTATCAAATTTTGTTAAATTGTTTCCAAATCCTACAAAAGATGAATTAAATATTAACTTTTCAGAAGAACTTGGGAAATGTGTTATAGAAATTAACAATGTACAAGGAGAAACAGTTATTAAAAATATTTTTAATGCTAATCTGAATACTAAACTTAGAGTTTCAACAAATAAATTATCATCTGGTTTGTACTTTGTTAAAATAACGAATACAAAAGGAGTTTTAAATAGTAAGATGATTAAACAATAAATTTTCAACACTCGCTCGCTTCCAGCGAATAAGTATATTCTATCCTACACTCGATGGAAGCGAGCGTAGGCATGTAAATTATTTGTAACCATATTTCCCTTTCCATCTTTGGGCAAGAAATGCTAAAATTTCTTTTTCTTTAGCTGTTGTTTGCGGAGTATAAAAACATGTTCCAGAAATTTTATCGGGTAAAAATTCCAAGTCAACAAAATTATTTTCGAAACTATGAGCATATTTATATTCTTTGCCATAACCAATATTTTTCATTAGTTTAGTTGGTGCATTGCGAAGGTGCAAAGGAACTGGTAAGTCGCCGGTTTTTTCTACTAAAGTTAAGGCATCGTCAATAGCCATATACGAAGAATTGCTTTTTGGCGAAGTAGCGAGATAAACAGCAACTTCTGATAGAATAATTCTTGATTCAGGCATTCCTATTATATTTACAGCTTCAAAGCAATTTGTTGCTAACAAAAGAGCATTAGGGTTTGCAATACCAATATCTTCGGCTGCAAGAATGAGCATTCGTCGTGCAATAAACTTAATGTCTTCGCCACCTGCAAGCATACGAGCAAGATAATAAACGGCAGCATTCGGGTCACTTCCGCGTATAGATTTTATAAATGCCGAAATAATATCGTAATGTTGTTCGCCGTTTTTATCGTAAGTAGCAATGTTTTGCTGAAGTACATCAACAACATTTTTATTATTAATTGATATTTCTTTATTTGGAAATGAATTTGTAACTAATTCAATAATATTTAATAGTTTACGTGCATCGCCACCCGAAAACCTTAATAATGCTTCGGTTTCTTCAATTTTTATATTTAATTTTTTTAGTTCAATATCTGCTCCAATTGCTTTATTTGCAAGTTCTAACAAATTGTTTTCGTCAAGCGATTTTAATATGTAAATCTGACAACGCGATAAAAGTGGTGTAATTACTTCAAATGAAGGATTTTCGGTTGTTGCACCAATAAGCACAACAGTTCCTTTTTCAACTGCACCAAGTAACGAATCTTGCTGCGATTTGCTAAAACGGTGAATTTCATCAATAAATAAAATAGGAGAGGGGTTATCGAAAAAATGTTTCGATTTGGCTTTTTCTATTATTTCGCGAACGTCTTTAACTCCTGAATTTACGGCACTTAAACTAAAAAAAGGACGATTTAGTTTATTAGCAATAATATTAGCTAGAGTGGTTTTGCCAACTCCCGGAGGTCCCCAAAAGAGCATTGATTGCAAATAGCCGCTTTCGACCATTTTGCGTAAAACAGCATTTTTCCCTATTAAATGTTGCTGACCAATATACGAATCAAAATCGGTTGGTCGCATTCGCTCTGCAAGTGGTTTGTTTGACATTTTTTTAATTACGGATATTTAATTACGAATAAAAATACATTGTTCATTGATGCATGTTCAAAAAAGTTTAAAAAGTTCAAAAAGTTTAAAAATGTTCATTGTTCTATGTTCAAAAAAGTTCAAAAAGTTTAAAAATGTTCATTGTTCTATGTTCAAAAAAGTTTAAAAAATGTTCAAAAAAGTTCATTGTTCTACGTTCACTTCCTACTGCCTACTGTTCACTGTTTAAAAAAGTTTAAAGTTTCGAGTTTATAGTTTACTGTTCATTGTTCTATGTTTACTGTTAAATAGTCATACATTGTCATTCAGTAGTCATACTTTGTCATTCAGTTGTTTTAATTGCTATTGTATGACCATTGTTTGACAATTGTGTGACTATTGTTTTTGTTGTTCACTGTTCATTATTCGGCTTTACTTTATACTTTTTATTGTTCCGGTTTTATTTTCCATCTTCTATGTGACCACAGCCAATCTTCGGGTTTTTTTATTATTATTTTTTCGAGTTTTTGCATATAAAGTTTTGTAATTTCTCCATCTGGTGAAGCTAATGGCTCGTCAACAATTTTTGAAAGCTCAACAGTATAATATCCTCTTTTTACTCTTTGAATATCAATAAAAATTACTGGTAGGTTGTATTTTTTAGCATATTTTTCGGGACCATGCAAACAGGCTGTTTCCTGATTTAAAAATTTCATCCAATATGCTTTAGTAACATTCGAGGGACTTTGGTCGCCTACCATTGCAAAAAACGCAGTTTTATCTTTATAACTTTCAAAAGATAAAGCAGTAACGTATATTGAGCAAAGGTGCATTCCAAAACGATTTCTGTTGTTTTTTAAATATTTATCGAGATATTTATTTGATAAAGGTTTGTAAAATCCGACTGGACCGTGTTTTATGTAAAAACTAGAAGTAAGTGCAGCCCATTCCCAATTAGCATAATGACCCGAAACACCTATTACTCCATGATTATTTTCAAAATAAGAATCAAGAAATTCTGGATTTAATACAATTTGTCGTTTCTTAATTTGCTTTTTCGACATTGTAAAGCTTTTTAGTGACTCAACAATTAAATCGGAAATGTTTAAATAAACTTTCGTTATTATTTTTTTCTTTTCTTTTTCTGTTTTATTTGGAAAAGCGTTTGTTAAATTCTCGTAAATAACTGAATGTCTGTACTCGAATATTCTACCTATTATAAATGATAAAAATGAAGAAAATATATAAATAATTGGAAAAGGCGTAATTGCAAAAAGCAATACAAACAACCTAAAAACAATGTAAACTACAAAATTCATATTACAAAGGTAATAAATTGTAATATTTTACTTTGTGTAATGAAATTAAATATGTAATTTCTCTTTAGGTGGAAAAATTACTGAAGCTAAAATGCTAATAATTAATATTCCTAAAACAACGTACAAAGAATGAGCTGTTGTAAAACCAATACTTGCTAACCAAGTATGTAAAAACATTTTTGTACCTATAAATGCTAATAAAATTGATAGTCCGGTTTTTAAATAATGAAATAAATTTATTACGTGAACTACTAGAAAAAATAACGAACGCAATCCCAAAATAGCAAAAATATTAGAGAAGAAAACTATATATGGGTCTTTTGTTATTGAGAAAATTGCAGGAACAGAATCCACAGCAAAAATAACATCCGAAAATTCAATCACTAAAAGTACAAGAAATAAAGGCGTCATTATAAATCTTGATTTCCGAACAATAAAAAAATTCTGACCAACAAATTTTGGAAATACTTTAAAATATTTTGATGCAAATTTTACTACCGGATGATTATGTATGTCAATTTTTTCTTCTTTATTTCTATTTAAAAACATTTTAACAGCAGTAAAAAGAAGTAATCCGCCAAATATATATAAAGTCCATTCGAACTTATGAATAAGTGCTGAACTTAAAAATATAAATAAAAAACGCATAATTATTGCTCCTAAAATGCCCCAAAATAAAACTCTTTTATAAAGTTTTTCTTTAACATTAAACGAATAAAATATCATTATCATAACAAAAACATTATCAATTGATAACGCATATTCAATAAGATAACCGGTAATATATTCGAGCGATAAATTTTTATTGTAAATAGCCAGACTTTCTTGAAAATTATCAGTAAGAATTATAGGATGAGAATTTAATTTTACTTTTTGTATAAGTTGTTGCATTGTTTCTATTCCGTGCATGTGAGAACCATAAAACCTAATAAAAAAGTAAAACCCAATGGCAAAACTTATCCAAATAATACTCCAAATTGTTGCTTCGCGAAGTGAAACGATGTGGCTTTTTTTATCAAAAATTCCTAAATCAACAAATAGAATTGTTAAGATAAAAAGTATAAATCCACTAAACGTATATATTTCGCTATTATTCATTTTGCAAATTTGCAAATATTATTTTGTTTTTTTTAAAGCTGAATAATTTAGATAATATTTTTTAAAAAATGCCACGAATGACACTAATAAAAAAATGAAGCAAGGATAATATCTGTTTATTACGAAATGAGTTCTTATTGTTTTATTAAATTCGTGAAATTAGTGGCAAGTATGTTTAGTTGTTAATTAAAAAAAAGCTGCCGAAGCAGCTTAATTGTCATTAAGAAAACCCATTGTTTTCTTGCAAACAAAATTATTTTTGTTTTACAATTTCCATTCCTTTTAAAATGCCCGATTTATTTTCGGGAATTAAATTGTGATGTCGTTTTGGTAGAGATTTTTCCAATCCTTTTATAACATTATCAATAGCAACTACTGGCTTAATTTTTAAGTAGCCACCTAAAACTATCATATTAAAAATTTTGGTATTACCCATTTTATTTGCCTCATCGGTTGCTTCTACTGCATAAATTGTAATATCTTTTCGGGTGGGGTGACGTGTTATTCCATTAGGGTCGTAAATAAGAACTCCACCTTTTTTAACACTGCCCTCGAATTTATCCATTGATTGCTGGTTCAAAATAATTGCAGTATCGAAATCGCTGACTATTGGCGAGCTAATTCTTTCGTCGCTTAAAATTACTGTAACATTAGCAGTACCACCACGCATTTCGGGACCATAAGAAGGCATCCAGCTAACTTCCTGATTTTGCATAATTCCTGAATAGGCAAGAATTTTACCCATCGAAAGCACACCTTGACCTCCAAATCCGGCTATAATAATTTCTTCTGTCATATAATTTATTGTTTAAAAAGTTTATTGTTCATTGTTCAAAAAAGTTCAAAAAGTTTATAAAGTTCATTGTTCTATGTTCATTGTTCTATGTATACTGTTCATTGTTCTATGTTTAATGTTCAAAGTTTATTGTTTACTAAAATGATGATTAGTATTTTGCTGAACGTAGAACAAAGAACATTGAACTTTTTTAAGCTTTTTCTAATTGAGGAACTTTAATATCGCCAAGTGGATAAAAAGGAAACATATTTTCTTCCATCCATTTATTGGCATCGTTTGGTGTCATTTTCCAGCCCGAATTGCAGTTAGAAACAACTTCAACAAATGAAACACCTTTATTAAGTTTTTGATATTCAAATGCGTTTCTGATTGCTTTTTTAGCTTTTCGTACAGCATTTGGAGTATGAACAGCCTGACGGGTTACATAATAAGTTCCGGGCAAATTTGCTAATAATTCAGTTATCTTTAACGGGTTACCCATTATTCTAACGTCTCTTCCAAATGGAGAGGTAGAAGTTTTCATTCCAGGTAAAGTAGTTGGAGCCATTTGTCCGCCTGTCATTCCATAAATGCCATTATTAATAAATATCATTGTAATGTTTTCGCCTCTGTTGCAGGCATGAATAGTTTCGGCTGTCCCTATTGCGGCAAGGTCGCCATCGCCCTGATAAGTAAAAACAAATTTATTTGGCATTAACCTTTTAACTGCCGTAGCAAGTGCAGGAGCCCTGCCATGTGCAGCTTGTTGCATATCAATATCCATAAATTCATAAGCTAACACAGCACAGCCAACTGGTGCAATACCAATGGTATCGCTAACTATACCCATTTCTTCAATTACTTCAAGAATCAGTCGATGGGTAGTACCATGTCCGCAACCCGGGCAATATGAAAGAGGTTTTTCTGTAAAAAGTTTAGTTTTTTTATAAACAAGATTTTCTGGTTTTATTATTTCGTTGATGTCCATATTATATGCCTCCTAAAAATTTTGATTTAAATTCGTTAAAAATTTCTACTGGAGTATGAATAACTCCTCCGTATCTTCCAAAGTGATAAACAGGTATTTTACATTCAACTGCAAGTTTAACATCTTCAACCATTTGACCAGTGCTAAGCTCAACAGCTAATGCTCCTTTAAGGTGTTTGCTTACTTCAAACAATTCTTTTGAAGGAAATGGGAATAACGTAATTGGTCGGAATAATCCTAATTTTATTCCTTGTTTTCGTGCAATATCAACAGTTTTTTGAGCAATACGGGCACTTGAGCCATAAGCAACTAAAATATATTCGGCATCATCGCATTTTATTTTCTCGTACAAAACGTCTTCTTTTTGCATTCTTTCGTATTTAGCTTTTATCTTTAATACATGTTTTTCTTGTACATAAGGGTCAAGATATAGAGATGTAATAATATTTCTTTGACGATTTGTTGGTTTACCAACGGTTGCCCATGGGCATTGTTTTTCAATTTCTTCGGGTGTGCGACGTGGAGTTTGTTCAGATATTTCAACTTTTTCCATCATCTGACCAATAGCACCGTCGCTTAAAATCATTGATGGGTTACGGTATTTAAAAGCTTTATCGAAAGCAATTTTTACAAAATCGTACATTTCCTGAACTGATGAAGGAGCAAGAACATACATTCTGTAATCGCCATGTCCACCACCCTTTGTAGCTTGAAAATAGTCGCCTTGCGATGGTTGAATATCGCCTAAACCCGGTCCACCTCTAACAACGTTTACGATAAGTGCAGGTAACTCAGAACCAGCTAAATATGAAATACCTTCTTGCTTTAAACTAATACCCGGGCTTGATGATGATGTCATAACCATTCTGCCACACGATGCTCCACCGTAAACCATATTAATAGCAGCTACTTCACTTTCGGCTTGTAAAACAACCATTCCAGTTGTTTCATAAGGTTTATTTGCCATTAAATGCTCTAATACTTCAGATTGGGGGGTTATAGGATAACCAAAATATCCATCTACTCCAGCTCTTATTGCTGCTTCGGCAACTGCTTCATTGCCTTTCATTAATTTTAAATCGCCCATTATTATTGATTATTTATTATTGTTCAAAAAGTTCAAAAATGTTCTATGTTTAAAAAAGTTCAAAAAATGTTCACTGTCATTCAATTGTTTCATTGTTCTATGTTCAATGTTCAATTTTTATTGTTTACTAAAATGATGGTTAGTATTTTGCTTAACGTAGAACAAAGAACATTGAACTTTTTTTTAAACTTATTAATTTAACTTTCAACTTTTACACGATAAACAGTTATTACCCCATCAGGACAAACAATAGCACAATTAATACAACCTGTACAAGCATCGTGATTTGCAGGGAATGCATATTGGTATCCTTTGCCATTTACTTCTTTTACTATTTGTATGACATCCTGAGGGCATGCTGGAATACAAACGCAACAACCTTTACACCTTTCAACGTCAATTACTATTGCTCCTTTTACTTTTGCCATATTGTTATATAATAATTTTTCTCAAAATTAATATTTTGCTTTAAGAATAAAATATGTTAAATGACAGAAATTGAAAAATAATTACAATTTAGAAAGTTTATAAATTATTTTCGATGATATTTAATATTTTAGTTAAATTTTAATATCTTCTCCTTCAATTTCTTTGGCTTCAAGGTCAATAGCATCTTTAAGCATCTTTTTAGTATTTACCCATTTTTCTAAAGTAAGTAGAAGTGATGGAAGCAGCAGTAAATTAGTGCATAATGAGCATAAAAGTGTTATAGAAATTAATATTCCCATTGCTACTGTTCCACCAAAACTGGAAACTATGAAAATTGAAAATCCGAAGAATAAAATAATATTTGTGTAAATCATGCTTAAGCCAACTTCTTTAACTGTGCTGTGAATTGAATTAGCTCCGGAACCTCTATTTAATTGTTGCTTGTATTCGGTTAAAATATAAATAGTTCCATCTGATGCAAGTCCAAAAGCAATACTAAATACAAGTATTGTAGAAGGTTTAAAAGGTATGTTAAAATATCCCATTATCCCTGCTGTTACAATAAGTGGAATTAAAGTTGGGATTTTTGATAACACAATAATAAAAATTGACCTGAAAAGAACCATTCCTATTAATAATATCAACAGGATTGCAATTAACAAACTAATAAACAAATGGTGAAATAAATAATCGTTACCCTTTAAAAAAACGTAACTTTGTCCGGTAATGCTTACATTATAATCTTTAGGGTCGAAAATGCTGTCAATTTGAGGTTTTAAATCATTTACAATTTCTTTTATTCTTACAGAGCCAACATCAGCCATTTGAAAGCTTACGCGAGTATATTGTAAGGTGCTATCCATAAATGATTTGAATTTACTTTCTTTGCCCGATACAGTTGAAATGTATCCTTTCATTTTGTTAAGCTCTAATGGAGCTGGTAGCTGGTAGTATTTTGGTTTGCCATTATTATATGCCTGATAAGCAAATCGAATAGCTTCAACAACTGAAATAGGGTTTGAAAAAACAGTATCTTCATTAAGAACAAGGTTTTGTAATCTTTTAATTTTGTAAAGAACTTTTGCGTCATTTGCAAATACACCTTTTTCTTTTTTTGTATCAATTAATATTTCAAATGGTAAAACACCTTTAAAGTTTTTTTCGAAAAATCGCAAATCTTTATAAATCGGGTCATTTTTAGGAAGGTCGTCAACAACATACCCGATTTTTTTTATTGTAAACATTCCAAGTCCACCAATAATTGTAATTGTTGCAACAATGATATAAATAGTAGTCCGTTTGTTATGAACTAAAAAATTTATTTTATCTAAAATTGCAGTAATTCTTTTGCCCGAAAGATGTTGGTTCTTTTTTAATGAAGGTATTGGTAAAACGCTTAAAATGACAGTTAAAAAAGTTAAGGCAATTACATAAGATGCCATTACGTTTATAGCAGCAACAACTCCAAATTCTACTAACAAAGTGCTGTTAGTAAAGTAAAACACACCAAATCCAATGGCAGTTGTAATATTTGCAAGGAAATTTGATAAACCAACTTTGCGGACCATCATGCTTAAAGCTTTTACTTTATTGCCATGACGGCGAATCTCGTCTTGATATTTATTAGTAAAAAAAATACAGTTTGGTAATCCAATAACAGTAATTAAAGGTGGAATCATTGCTGAAAGTATAGTAATTTGATAACCAAACAAATGAATTGTACCAACCGACCAAATTAAACTTAGTGCTACTACTACCATCGAATAAGCAACAACTCTGAATGAACGGAAAAAGAGTAATAATATTAAAGCAGTAATTCCAATTGCCAATATTAAAAATAAGAACATTTCGTCTGAAACTACTTTCATAAAATGAGTTCGGATGTAAGGCATACCCGAATAGTGTAACTCAATTTTATGTTTTGATGAAAAGGCATCGGCTTTATCTTTAATAATTTTTACAATTTCGATACGAGCTTTTGAGTTAAGCTTTTTATCATCAAAAGTAATTGCCATTACGGTAGCATTTGTTTTTTTGTTAATTACCAGACCATTGTAAAATGGCAGAGAGTAAATTACTTTTTTTATGCTGTCAAGCTCTTGTTGTGAGTCGGGTTTTTTGTTTAAAATCTGAAGAAACTGGAATTTTTTTAGCGAATCGTTTTTATATATATTGTAAAGGTTTGAAATAGAAAGTATTTGTTTAATTCCACTTGTTTGTTTTATATTGTTTACTAAATCGAAATAATCGTTAAATTTTGAGAGTTTAAAAAGGTTTGAGTCCTGAAGACCTATAACCATAACATTACCATCTTCGCCAAACATCTTTTTAAAGGCGTTATAATCAAGTATTGCCTGGTCATCCTGAGGTAGTGGTTTTGCAAATTGGTACGAAAGCTCAATTTTACTTGCCTGCCAACCCATAAAAACTGTAATTGCTAATAAAATAAGCAGAATTACAATTCTATTTCGTAAAATTATTCTTGCTATAGCACCCCACATTATTTTTATTTTTTGTGGAGCAAAGTTATAATATTTTTGAATAAGACCTAACAGGTCTCAAAGACTTGTTAGGTCTAAATTAAACCTAACAGGTCTCAAAGATCTGTTAGGTTTGAAAGGGAAAAATTAAAGATTATTTTTTAACAATAACAAAAATGTCTTCGTTATTTTTTTTCATTAAGTATTCTTCGCGGGCAAATTTTTCGAGATTAGCTTTATCTGTTCGTAGCTCTCTGATTTTTTCAGTATTTTCTTTTATTATTTTTAAATAATATTCTTTTTGAGCTTCAAGTTTATTCAAATCATGAATTTCAGAAAGTCTTTCGATTAAATTATTTTGACTAAAAAGTGTAATGTATAAAACGAAAACAAATGAAATTATAAAATATTTGTTTTTTAAAAATTTTAAAAATGTTGTTTTTGAAAATTTCATATTGCAAAAATACGATTAATTATTAATCTTAATAAAAAAATTATCCACCGCTAATAAGATGAATAATACTTACATTATCGCCGTTTTTAACAAAAACTTTATCGTAATCATCACGCTTAACAAAGTTGCCATTTACCTTTGTTACGAGCATTTTAAAAGTAAAATTCTTGATTTTCAATATTTCTGAAATACTCAATTCTGCTGGAGTAAAATTTTCTTTAGTATTGTTTAATGTTATTTCCATGTATTATTAAATTTATTGTTCATTGTTTACTGTTTACTGTTTACTGTTTACTGTTCACTGTTCACTGTTCATTGTTCATTGGTTTTTCTCAATCTATTCCCTTTCTTTCTTATCAATCTTATCAATCTTGTTTTCTCAATCCTTTCAATCTTGTCTTCTCAATCTTATCAATCTTGTTTTCTCAATCTTATCAATCTTGTCTTCTCAATCTTATCAATCTTGTTTTCTCAATCTTATCAATCTCTTTCAATCTTACTCAATCTTGCTTCCTCAACCTCAACCTTTTTTCTCAATCTTTCTTATCCGTTACTTTAACTTTTTAATAAAATTTCCAATGCTTTATTTGCCTGCATATTTGCTATAATACCTATTCGTGGTGCCATTGGAGGATATAGAGCCGAAACTTCGTTAGTATTGTCGCCACAAATGTATATATTGTCGTATTGTTCAATTTTAATTGATTCGAATTTTCCCCATCCACCAACTCCGGAACCTATAATTAAAGGTATAGTGAGAAAATTAATAAGAACAGTTTCAACCAGCATAAGTTTTGATTCGGCTGTATCGAATGCTTCAATAATTAAATCGCAATTTTTATAAATTTCAGGAATATTTTTTTCATCTAATTCTATATCAATAGCGATAACACTACATTTTGGATTTATGCTTATAATATTTTCTTTTAGTGCAAGGCATTTTTTCATACCAATCTGAGCGTAAAAAAAATATTGACGATTCAAATTACTTTCAACAATTACATCAAAATCGGCAATTATAAGTTTACCAACTCCTGCTCGTGCAAGTGCTACAGCAGCATTAGAGCCAAGTCCACCACAACCTGCAATTCCAACTGTTTTTTTCGAAAGTTTTTCTTTTATTTCAGGGAAAATACTTCCACAACCTGTAATATCAACAGTTTTATTTGAAAACTCTTTATTTAATTTGTGGAAAGTCATTCTATATTTTTTACAAAATTAATAAACTTTAGTCATGTTGGTTTTTCTTAAATAGACGTCTTTCCAAATAAATCCGATATCGAATTGCTAAGACCAGCCATCCCGGGCTTGTATAAGGAAGGTCGTGGAATAAAAAAATCTGGCTTTAAATCTCCAATTCAATTTTTTTATAACTTGGCTTCTTGAAAAATTGCATTTACAAGTTGAATATAGCTTAATGGGTATAGATAAAAGCAGAATTGTTTTTATACATAGTTACTGCGAAACAAAACCTATTGCAACAAATGATACAGAAGAAGGCAGAGCTTTAAATCGCAGAACAAAATTTATAATTGAAGAAAAATAAAATAACGTAGCTAACGCTACATCAAACCTATACTTATTAATTCATCTAACCTCATAAATTTCAAATTTTTTGCTCTAACTATTGTTATAAATTTTTCGAGTATTTCTGGAGCTTCAGTAATGTTGTCGTGTAAAAGTACAATGTTACCAGCTTTTATTTTTTCTAATCGTTTTAAAGTATTTGTTATATCTCCTTTTGCGGTAGTATCAAGCGAACGCAACGACCAGCCAATTGAAATTAAATTAGTCTTTTTTAATGCTTTAGATAAATTGGGGTTTGTAACACCATAAGGTGGACGAAAATATTTTACTTCTTTATTGATAATATTTTGTATTGTGTAATTTGTTTTTGTTATTTCGTTTTTCATTTTCGATGAAGAAAATAAATCGAAATTATTTGAATGTGAGTATGTGTGGTTGCCAATAATGTGACCTTCGCTGTCAATTCTTTTAATCAATTCGATATTTTGTTCGGCATTTTTACCAATACAAAAAAAACATGCTTTAATTCCATTTTCTTTTAAGATATTAAGAATTATTGGAGTAATATTTTGATTTGGACCATCGTCAAAAGTTAAAGAAATTGAATTTGTTTGATTATTCCCTTTGCACATTGTTTTAAAATAAAAATCAGAACGTATATTAATTGAGCCAATAACCAATCCGGTAATAAATAACAAAATAAATACGAGTAGAATTAACCATGAATAATTTAACCAAAAAACTGCAATTATTAATGGAATAGATAGGAAAAAGAAAATGATGCAATATTTAGTATAATTTATCAATTGCTTAATAGAAATAATGCGGTTTGCTCATTTGTTACTTTATTAATAATGAGAATATTATTGTTTTTGTTATTGTTTTTTCTAATAAAAGCAATTTCTGGAATGGAATAGTTTTTTAAACATTTTACAGCCAAACAAAGTGCAAAAGCCGACGATGTCATGTATTCGCCACATAAATGTTTAAACCAAAGAATGTTGGAATTAGGAAATAAATCAGTATATTCTGTGTAATGGGTATCAAAACAGCTATTAATTCCAACCATAATTGAATTTATATTTCCAATAGTAATTGAATTTTTAACTAAAAAATCTGAAATAATTTTTTTTGCAGATATTAAGTTGTTTACTATTTCAAAATCTGATATTTTAGCATAATTAGTTTCAGATGGATTTGGAGAAACTACAAAAAATGAGGCTCCTTCGCCAGGCAAATTTCCCTGATTATCGTTTATTTTGTTATTATTTTTAAATAACCCCAACCGATATAAAATTCTAATTTGATTTGCAATTAATTCGTCATAAGCACCAACTAAAACATTTTGTAAATCATCGTCTGAAATTAACATTTTTGCATCGAGCAATGCAGTTTCAAAACATGCACCACGACCAGCATAAGTGCTATTGTATCCATGACATTTTAACAAAAGAGCAATTTGCGAGCTTATAGTATTATGTGTTGATTGTATAAAAGGAGTAGGGTTTAACATTTTTTCCTCATTTTCTATTAATAATGTAAGAAATTTATCGCTGTCTTCAATACATCCTAAGCCAGTGGCTGTAATAATTGCATCAGGCATTTCAATTTTTGCGTCTTTTAAGCAAAGTAACGCCGAAGCAATTCCCATTTTCATTGCTCTGCTCATCCGGCGAAGCAAAAGCGGGTTTATTATTTCTTTATATATGGGTTCAATGCATACATAATGTTTATAAATTTCATCAACTAATTTAATTTCTGGTATGTGCGAAATGTTATCGAAATTTTCGCTCGGTGAAATGCTGTTTATTCCTTTTATATATAATTCCATATTAAACCGCAGAAAATATTAGTGATGTGTTGTTTCCGCCAAATCCAAAAGAGTTTGAAAGAACATTTTTAATTTCAACATTCTTAATTGTTTTTGATGTTGGGCAAATTGTTAATTCTTTCATTTGTTGGTTAAAATTCAGCGATGGAAAAATTATTTTATTTTGAATTGCCAGAATACTTATTACTGCCTCAATACCTCCCGAAGCACCTAAAGTGTGTCCCGTTGCTGATTTTGTTGAGCTGAAATACGGTACGTTGTTATTGAAAATATTTTGTAATGCAAGACCTTCCGATAAATCATTATTTGGTGTTCCAGTACCATGAACATTTACGTAATCAATATTATTAGGCATAATGTTAGCATTTCCAATTGCCTTACTCATTGCCAAATAAGCTCCGTATCCATCTGGCGATGATGCAGTTTGGTGATAAGCATCGCATGCGTTTCCATATCCTTTTAATTCTGCAATTGGCAGTTTACCTGATTTTTTTAAACATTCATCCGATTCCATAACAATATACCCTGCACCTTCTCCAATATTAAGTCCGTTGCGAGTTTCGTCAAACGGACGACAATGTTTGTGCGATAATATCATTAAAGTGTTAAACCCATTTATTGTGAACAAGCTCAGTGCATCTGCACCTCCAGCAATAACCCTATCGGCTAAACCGTTTTTAATTAACCTTGCACCTACCATTATAGAGTTTGCCGACGACGAACAAGCTGTACTTATTGTAGCTGTAAACCCATTTAATTTTATTTTATCTGCAATTTTTTTGGTACTTTCGCCACAATCGTGAGTACAAATATATTTTAATTTGCCCTTTGTTTTATTTTTAATAAATTCTCTGTAAAATATTTCACTTTTATCCATGCCACCGACTGTAGTTGCAGAAATAAAAGCCGTATTAAATTTATTTATATCTGATATTTCTGAATTTTTAATTGCTTCTGATACTGCCATCATTCCAAGTAATGTAGTTCTTGAGTTTTGTGATTTGTCAGAAAGTTTTAATAAATCTTTTAATTCATTATCTGTTAATTTTACTTCGCCCACCGGCATTTCATTTTTATATACAGAATGTAAATGTTCGGAGTATATTATTCCTGAATTTTCATGTATTAAAGAGTTTAAAACTTCAATAACATTATTCCCAATTGACGAAATAATTCCAATTCCGGAAATAAAAACTTTTTTTTTCACTTATTATTTTTTGTTTTTGATAATAAATTCTGCAATAGTTTTTACGGAATATAGAATTTGTTTTCCCTCATCAGCGGACTGTATCTTAATTCCATGTTTTTTTTCAATTAATACAATTAATTCTAAAGCATCAATTGAATCGAGCCCCAAACCTTCGTTAAATAGAGGAGCTTCTGTGTCTATATCTTCGGCTTTAACATCTTCTAAATTAAGAGCTTCAATAATTTCTATTTTTAAATTATTAATTAATTCGTCCATAATATTTAAATATCATTTTTTATTGTATTGTTAAAATTTTCGATTGTAAAATTAATCATTTCGTTGTAATTCGACTTTTGTTGCGAAATTTTTTTAATAATGCAAAGTGAAGCTAAATAGTCATTGTCAATAAAATCAAGCCAACCAACAATTGCAGTATTTATGCCCTGTCGTGAAAACAAATCGCAAACTATATTGTAAATAAATGTAGAATCAAAATTTTGTGAAACAAAAAATGATGATTCACCATAAATTTTATGTTTAATGCAAATTTCACCTATAACAATATTTGGAAGTGTGTAAACAAAAACTGAAGGACTTGGAAAATAGTTGTCTTTTACGATTGTTTTTTGAAATGTTTGATCAGCGTCGAGTGAGGATGCTGAATTAACAAGTACAACTCCTATTTCCTTACCATCAATACTTTTAAATTCATCAGATAATAATTCAACTGCTATTATTCCAAGTTTTGATAAATTATCCATTTTAAAAAATTTCGGATAATTATTTATAAAATATTTGTAAGCATTTTTAATAAAAACATTAAAAGGCACGTTGTTATTTTCAAATAATAATTTATCGTTAACAATTATTGTGTTATTTGTTATTCGACACGATTTTGATATTATATTATTACTGATGTTACGCACAAGTTTTTTTGCCACTAATTTAATCATATTTTTATTATTTTATTGGTGTTCCCCGCAAGCGAGGCAAGCTGTAAGATTGCTTTGCTAAGTTCACGAATTATTAAGAACAATATGTTTAATATGTTTCATTTGTTAAGAATCATAGTCATTTCTTATTTTTAATTAGTGTAATTCGTGGCATATTTATTTATTTTGTGTAACATAAGTTATTATTCATATTTTCTGAAAAATTGCTGTTGCATTACATCCACCAAAACCCGATGCTACTTTAATACAAAATTCATTTTCTTTTTCGGTAGTCTTTGTAACAATATTTACAGGAATCGAAACTCCGTGTTCTTCAAAACCTAATGTTGAGTGAATTATATTTGATTTTAAGGAATGTATTGATGCAATTGATTCAATAACACCTGCGGCACCAAGTGTATGTCCGAAATATCCTTTTAACCCAACTGTTGGAAAATTATTGATTTTATTTCGTTCAAATGCAATAGCTTCCATTTCATCGTTATAAGGTGTTGCTGTTCCGTGTGCAGACACAAAACAATTATTTTCATTTAAGTTTGTATCACTTTGTTTAATTGCTTTGTTAATAGCAATTGATAAGCCCTCGGCGGTTCTTGATGGACCAGAAATATGATTAGCGTCATTTGTTATAGCACCTGCACAATAAATAATATTATTTTCTTTATTTGGTTTGTTCGATAAAATTATTGTTCCGCATCCCTCGCCTAAATTTAATCCGTTTCGGTTAATATCAAATGGTTTGCAAATTTGCGGACTTAATGCCATAAACGATTGAAAGCCAGAAATAACAAATTCAGTTAATATGTCGGCACCGCAAACAATTATATTTTTATATAAGCCTTGCTCAATTAATCTTGAAGCTGTTATAATTGCAATAACGCCTGAAATGCAGGCATTTGAAACTACAATAGGAGTGTTATAAAAATTAAAATAATTTTTAATAATTTCTGCCGTTTTCCACAAGTATGCTCTTTCTCTTGAAACTGTTGGACAGCAATTTAGGTTTAATAAATCAATATTTCCTTTTGTGGTTGATAAAATAAATAATGTATCGGGAGTTGTAAATTCAATATCAATTTTATTTATTGCATCAGTGATTGAAAGAATGCACATTTTCTCAAACTTTGTATATTCTTTGTAATCTGATAACTTAGAAAATTCATTACATAAAAACACATTTTTAATTTGCGAAGCGTAAAAGGGTTGTTGATATAAAGTTTTGTCTGAAATTTTATTTATTCCTGTTATTTGTTTTTCAATTGCATCAATATTTTCAGATGTGGTAAATCCGAGTGAAGAAATTATATTATCGGCAATAAAATAGACTTTATTCATTATTTCAAATATCAAGTTCCAAGTTTCAAGTTTCAAATTCCATGTTTGGGATTTGGGATTTAAAATCTGGTACTTGATTCTTAAAAGTTGGGACTTTCATTTTATAAAAATTTCGATTTTATTAACACACTCTAATTATTCCCATTTTTCTTTTCCATTCAATAAAAAAATCGGGAAATGTTAACATAAGCTCACGGTTTGAATTTAAAAATACTTGTGTGCTCTTTGCCGTAACAATGGTTTCGTTAGTGTCCTTTTTTAATATTTTATATTCAAACAATAACTTTGCTGCTTCGCAATCAATATATTTAGTGTAAATAATTGCTGCATCACCATAAATTAAAGGAAGTTTGTAATTACATTCTATTGATACTAATGGAGTTAAAATATTGTTATTGAAGAAATCGAGATAACCTAAACCGTGTTTCCTGCCAAAAGCTTCTCTTCCGTCTTCAAAATATTTTAAATAATTCCCATGCCATACAACTCCCATTGAATCAACCTCGCTAAAGCGGATACGAATTTCTGTTTGAACTACTAACAAATTAGACGAATATTTTAACGGCATTTCAAAAATTATTTATGCAAAAATATAAATTAATGATTAAAATTTATCAATAATTTGTAATAAGCATAAAAAAGATAGAACACTGATAATACAAATGTTAAAAAAATAACACCGTTTCCATGTTTTCCTGTTCTTCATTCTTAATACGAATAATTATAAAATTTTTCTTTTTTAAAATCAGGTCACATTTTATCTTCGTTCCCCCTCTCTGTTTCTGGCATTGTTCAATAAAATGGCAGCCTGTTACATGCCTCACTTGCAAGATGCGAGCGAGGGCGGGGAAAGTAAACAAATACCTATTGGTAGATTATTTTATCTGTGTATGCCACTTTCGATGAATTCAGTTTTATTATGTACAAACCTTGTGAAAGACCTGTAATATCCATTGTAATTGCTTCTGAAAATACTATTTGTTTTCGGTAAACGGATATACCTGATGAATTAAAAATCTCGAGTACTAATAGTTCATTATACAACCCATCAACAGAAATATTGAATGAGCCATGATTAATTTTAGGAAATATCACAGGAGAATATGTTGCCGGTTTGTAATTTACCAAGACGGCTGAATCTTTTACAGGAATAGAATATTCAATCAGCGAATCAGGAATGTTCAATGATAATTCTGTTAGTATTAATGAATCATTGTTTTGAATTTCATTCTTATAATGTGCATTCGGAGTGCAGGGAGCAATATATGCGTGAAAATGTGAGCCTGCCTGTGCATGAAAACCGGGTGTAAGATGGATTTCATTTCCTGCCTGGAAAATAACATTATCAGCATCATATTGAACAATTACATTGCCTGCTGTATAAATATTGTTCATAGCGACATATTCAGCTAACCCAGATCCATATATTATTACATTTTGCACATAAATATCAGGTTGTGCCTCACAGCAGGGTAATGGGGTTACGACGCTGTTATTATAAGGAGGATTGACAGGAGGTACATCAATAACGGTACTTACATCGCCATCTTTAAAAAAATTTACTGCATAATCATATTCACCACATGCATTGAAAAGCCTCATACTCCAGGTATACCAAACCTGACCGGCAGTCTGGCCTCCTCCACCTGTTTTACCGTTCCAGTAAATAGGATTATAAATTCCGTTTACGCTATATACGTTCGGTAAATGAGAAACCTCAGCGCCATTCCATAGAATATAAATGTCTTTGGCTTCACTTACATTATCAAGTTTATTCACACAGAAAGGAGCATGCAAATCATAAGGATCAGGACCAACCCTGTGAGGTCCCGAAGCAGCTATCGGCCCATCAGTTCTGTCACAGGGGTCCAGGTTACAAAAATCTGTTTTTTCAAGACTTACCGCATCAATGAGAGTATATGAAATTCTGCAATTGTCACCAGTCCAATATTCCTTATTACTGACCTCGATTCCGAACCAGTTGAAATTTGGTGTAGGTGCGGTAAAAATAAATGAAATTTCGTGCCATTCAAGCATAGAATAATTTGCCAAATCGAACGATTGTAATAATTTTATTGTCTGAGTTCCGGATCTATCGAATTCCTTGTACTTGTCAGAACACCACCATTTATGTTTTCCATCTTGCTTTTTATATTTTATTTTTAGCTAAATAAATATTTAACACAGAATTGGTCGGGTTAGGATGTGGAGAACCATCAACATCTGTGTTATGTATGTAAATATACAATTTTACGAGATAGTGGTAGTCTTCCTCTAATTTATTATTCCCTGTAAGCTTTTGCTCTGCAATTTCATAATCAGCCATACCGATATAGGCATTTCCTTCATGAGGCGATGCAGGATAATGCCAGGGTTGACCTACAAACCAATCAGGTGAATGCCAAGAAAAACCTTCATTATCATCATGACCAGGAAAATTTCCTTGCCAATCATTTAGGTTTTCATCAAAATTTATTGCGTAATGTACTGAGTAATCGTATGACCCATTTTCAAAACCTGCATTGGAAAGATGATTTTGAGCCTCAGAAATAAATGGGTTGATCAATAACCCCATGATGAGTATGAATAAGTATAAATATTTCATGGTAATTTATTTGTTTTAAGATTAATACCAATCTGTAAGTCAAAATAATCAATTCTTCTCATATCAGCAGAGAAGTAAAAAGAAACCCTCCGGAGTTTTTTTGGGGTATATTGTATAATAAATGAAGGATAAAAAACATGATTGCCAAAAGAACCTCCCTCCCAGAAATATGAAATATATGTATGCTTTGTTTTTAAACTGTCCAAGCTTAATACTTTGTGTTGTATAAAACTTATGACATTGAATTTTATACCTAACATCACATCTAAACTCTGATATTTGTATCCGATAAATACAGGAATATCCATGCTGTTTGATGAATAATTTTCATTTAATAGACGCGTATAATACCATGGCTTATTTGTATAATATTTTTTTACTGTATCGGGATTCCATTCATAATAATCTTTCCTGTTAAAATATGAAATACCAGTCTTAATGTGGAATCTTGAGCATATAAATTTGTTATAATACAGAGCAAAATGATAATTGATTCTGCTTTTAATAGAATATCCCCCCATCCGGGTCGGATCAATAACTGTAGTATCATAGGGCATATAATTTTGTGAAAGCAAAATATTCAAATGCCCCCCTACACTTAATTCGAAGGAATACTTTTTTAGACTATCCTTCTGACAAAATAATGAAAGAGGGATAATCAATAAAAGGCACGCGGACAATATTTTGCTGAACCGGATCATTTGATTAAAATCTTTTGAAGCATTTACTTTCATTACTATTTATTTTCAAGTTTTGTAATTCTTTCTTTTAAAGCAATGTTATCTTTTTCAATTTGTATTAAGTATAATGTCATTTCTTCTATTTTTTTCAATAACAACGCATTCATTTCACCTAATTGCAAGCCATTGTTTTTAAAATATTCGGCAGAAGGTACTTCGGGTAAATGTTTACAACTGTCAATATAGTTTTCCAATCCTGCATTGCCTTGTTAAGTTCATCAAGCGTTTGTTGTTCAGTTTTTGCTTTTTCTTCGGCAGTGTTGCACGATGAAAATGTCAATCCAAATAGGAATAACATCAAGAAAATAAAAATTACTTTTTTCATCCGTAAATAATTTTATAAGTTAAACAATACCAATATGTTGTAATAACAATTATTGTTATTTCCACTTATATAATAAAACCAATCAGGTGAATGCCAATGATATGCGGGACATGTGTTAGAATAACAATAACCGGTACTTCCATCGTCATCATATCTTGATTCCCAATTTGATAAATAATTATTTATTAAAACTTTGACCAGGACAAATAGAAACACCCGATCCTGTTTCAAATGAGCCGTTATATAATTTGTTTTGGCAAAAGATTGTTGTTACTTCTAAAAATGTAATTGTTATAATAGTTAGCAAATTTTTCATATTTTTAAAATTTTAAAATTTTTACAGATAATCCTGTTTGAAAAAAACAATCATCAGAATAAAAATATCTTTCGAAATTCAGAAAGTATTCTATATTTAAATTCCTTTTATTTAAAATTAAATAAGTAAAGGATATTATTGGGTAAAATTCTAAGATATGTAAATTTGTATAGGAATAAGAATAATAAATTCTTTTTGCATAATTCTCATAAACAAATTTTGAATATCTTAATTGAAAAACTGAAAAATTACCACCAATACCAATTTTAAACTTTTTGATAGATGCAATTAATTGAACTGGTATTTCAAAATAAACTGAGCCATATTTCATTTTATAATAAGGGTCAAAAGAATAAAATATATAAACAGAATCTAAATCTTTTACAAAAACTGTTTGTCTGGATAAAACATCTATTCCGGTTTTAAAAGAAATGTTTTTAAATATTTTATAATTTATACTTATTCCAATATATGGTGTTATTGACGGAAGTCTGGAGCCTCCAACATAACTGGGCGCACTATTTACCGAAGATGCATTTGTATCTGGCGGTGTATATAATCTTTTAGTATAAAAATTATAATTTATACCACAATTAATCGATATCTGAATTTTTGTTGAATCTTTATTAGAAGCTAATAAAACAGAATTACAACTATGTAAAAAACAAAGCAAAATAACAAAAGTTGCTTTCATACCTATTTATTTTCAAGTTTCACAATTCTTTCTATATAACAAATTATACGAATTATTTTTTAACTATTGTTTTTACTTGTGTTATATCATTTTGCTGTATTTTCACTAAATAAATCCCATTTTCAAGAAAACTCCAATCAAATGACTCGTTGTTAGTAAATTTTTCGTCTTTATATAAAACACGACCAGATAAATCGGATAACTTGATGGTAAAACCATTTTCGTTGTTTACATTAATTGTGACATTTCCAAAAGTGGGATTTGGAAAAATATTAAATGAATCTTCAAAAACTAATTCTTCATCTGTAGCTTCATCAAGTGTGTCAATTTCTATATTTTTTAAATTATATGTTAATAAAGACAAATAGTTATTTGCAAATTCATTATAATTTATTTTATTGCCAGTGCATGGTTCTATTTTTGCAATAAAATGTGCACCTGGTTTTGTTTTAAAACCTGGCTTTAATGATATTCTATTACCTGCCGTAAATGTTACATCTGCTCCATTACCTACAACAACATCTCCATTATAAACATTTATTGCACCTACAGCATTACCTGCGTTTATATAATTTGATACAGTTTCAAAGTAAGCTCCTGCTTCAATATTCATTGTATATGGGCTATGATAAACTTTATTTTGAATTAATAAATTGTCAGTACATTTTTCAAAAAGTTCTACATCATCTATTTCAAATGCTCCATCTTCCATATATAAAATAAGATTATTGTAATCACCACTTGATGGTACAGTAAAATTTCTTTCAATATAATACCACATACAATAACCTGAAGATGGATAATTAATAATTACATTTGCATTAATAGCTTCAAATTTATCGCTCCAGGGTTTATCCCAATTCTCTCCTAATTCGGAAAATATTAAACGCATGTGACACGTGTTCATGTAATTATAACATTTCCAACTGTGAGGAACATTTGTAGGGTCATTAATATCATAATAAACATCTTCAAGTGATGATTCAATTGGTAGCAACTTGTATCTTATCACATACTCTTTGTTATTAATTAACCCGTTACCACCATTTCCGTTTACACCTATTCTTATAGCCTCATGCCATTGTCTAAATTTCATCGTTCCATTATTTCTTTCCTTACATTTTGAAAGGTCGGCAGCTATTAAAACCTGATTACCAGATGAGATAAATGGACCTGAAAAACAGCTGTGTGAAAAATGGTCATTATTACAATATAAATCAGTCCAATCAGGATTTCGTTCTTCTTTATCGTTATTATGTGGAGCAACTTTCCAATAAGCAACCTCATTGTCAAAATCACTTGGATAAAAATAATTACAATCATTTGAAATTCCAACTCCGGGGTGCCCATCATAATTTAATGTGAATTGCCAACCTACTTCAAATCCTGGGTCAATAATCAAGTTTTGTGAAAATAAATTTGTAAAACTTTGTAGTAATACTACAATTATTATTTTTTTCATATTTCTTAAATTTTAATACCAAAAATTAAACGATTATAAATAAAGCCCGTTTTATATAGACCAAAGGAAAGGTCAGAACCATGCAAATACACTTCGTTTTTAATAAACAAAAAAGTTTTATAAAATTTTCGTTCATATTTTATTGATATAACCGGAGATATATTGAGGTACCGTTCACTAAAAAATCTATCAAAATAGTTATCAAAAGAAAAATTCCAATTCTCTGTACTTGTTATTTTTTTGTGATTAATTGCTATACCAACATTAAAAAACAAATTCTGATTTTTATTACAATTATTGTAATTATATCCTAAAGAAATAATTACAGAGTTTAATAAGTAAGAAGAATAATCATGAGAGTAATTTGTATGTAAAGTAAACAATGAATCATAATAAGAATAGTAAAGCGTAAAACTTTCTTTACCTTTAACAATACTAAATACTGTTTCAATTTGAAATTTGTTATTTAACTTCCAATTCTTACCTATTATTAATCCATATCCAAAATAATATTTTTCATCTGGCATTTTATTAAATGAGCTCATACCTTTAGGGAGTGTAGAAGTTACAATACCTAACTCAAAAGATTTATTCCTATAATTTAATGAATCATCACCTTTTGCAGAAACAATTTGTGTACAAAAAAACGCAACAAAATAATATGTTGTTAATATTAATGCCGTTAATTTCATACCTATTTGTTTTCAAGTTTCGAAATTCTTTCTTTTAAAGCAATATTATCCTTCTCAATTTGTATTAAATATAAGGTAAGTTCTTCCACTTTTTTAAGCAACAAAGTATTAAATTCACCTAATTGTAAACCATTGTTTTTAACAAATACGGCTGAGGGTACTTCAGGTAAATGTTTACAACTATCAATATAATTTTCTAATTCTTTTAAGGTCATTAACGAATAATCTTTTTCAAAAACATAATCGGGTAAAACTTGTTGTACAACTTCAATTTCTTCGGCATATATTTTACCGTTTACAGTTAATATGGAGTTTGCATCGAGAGTTTCAGTCCCAATACCAACTTTAGTATTTGAATGTGTTGCCAGATAAACATTATTTACTGCTTTAAAATTACCTGTTGTTCCACCAACTATAAAATCATTTCCACTATAATAATTTAAAAATATAGCATGGTCGCTTTCAATTATACCATGTGCTCCATTA
>Ga0209211_10001875_pt1 | contig 37936 bp, 39 predicted proteins | sample RifGroA2_FD_183992 | JGI IMG/M metagenome (GOLD analysis project Ga0209211, IMG submission 183992) | Groundwater microbial communities from Rifle, Colorado, USA - Groundwater A2 (SPAdes) (version 2) | ecosystem: Environmental > Aquatic > Deep subsurface > Groundwater | place: Rifle, Colorado...
ATAGATGAGAACGCTGACATTGTGACTTTTGTGGATGTAGATGCTCATGCTCTCAGTATATATCATCCGCGGCAAGCCGCGGGGAATTATACCCTAAGAGAGATTAAAAACCTCTCTTCTCCCCAAGCGATTTTTGTCAGCAAAAACGAAAAAAGCTTGGGCAAAAGCATCACTGGCAATAATAACAGTTGGCCCTATTCTTGTCAACCCCGTTAGAGAACGCTGTGCCTTCGGCGCGACTTCAGTCGCTTGCAGCGACTTTTCTCTAACGGGGTCAACCCCCATATCAACCGAAAATCTAATCTATAAGTCAAAAAATAAGAAAACAAAGCCAAAAGAAAAACGACCGCCTCGCCTGGGAAAAGTTTCTCCCCTGACAAAGCGGCCATCGCTATTTACTTCTGCTTCTGTTTTCGCTTCATCCTCATGTGGACGATCGGATTGATATACTCACCGATCAAGGAACTGTTTTTACCCATGGTGGAAAACAAAGCATGAAAAGCGGCATGAACCTCGCCACGAAAATCCCAGAAGTTATTCCGATCAACAGCGACATCAATAGTCGCCACGAATGTCATAAGCGCATCAAGCTTGGTTTTCACTTCCGCAACAATTTCTTCGGAATAGCCCCCATAGCAAGTCAGATTATGAAGACAAAGCGTCTCCATAATAGGCTCATGCAACTCTTTGCCCCGAATCCGCCACTCCTCCAACGCCTCATGCGCCGCATCGAACATTTTTTTCAAACCAGCAATCTGATCGAGTATCGGGGTGTCGCAATTGGTAAGTCCCCAGGCCGTCAACTGCTTGCCGATTTCCGCAAGCTGATCGCGGGCATCCTTTTCTGCTTCCTGCCGCACTGCCGCCCTTACCACATCGACGGCGTCCGCATTCATCGACAAGTACATGCACAAGAGGTTTGGGTCGGAAACATAAGCTCCCCCATCCTTTATCCAGTCAGCGCTGTGATACGCTTTGTTGTCGATCATGACAACAACATAGGAATCGTAGGCTTGACCAATACGGCCACAGGGTGGGACCCATACTTTGTCAGTCACAGCGTAGAATTTTCCATGGCCATCATTTTCAATACCGAGAAAGAAGCTGGCCCAAGTAAGAAACTTCCCCCGCTTGTCAGTCAACCTGACAGAAAGAGCCAAAACACCAGATTCACAAGGATAAACGACGAAAGCTTGTGTCTCTTCACCAACTCGCAGACTCGTTTGAACTGAAGTCCCTCTCAGAACAATCCAGTCTGATTTGCCCCGAATAGTCGAGATAGAAATGCCTTGGCCTGGTACTACATGGTTTTTGCTGACTGCTAAAATTTGTTTCGGAAGCATGGTCAGTCTCCTGGAAAGAACCCTCCGGCGGAGGGTGGAGTTACAGACAGTCGGTATCCGCGGCACGGCATACCTAGGCAATTGGTTCTCCTTTGCCCTGTGAGGAGGCTCGAAAAAAGCAAAATTACCAAGTTTTTAACGAACGGTATATTATTCATCTTTTCAGTAAAAAAGTCAACCAAAAATTCTTAAATCCTGATCTGAGGCACAATTGTTCCGTAAACAAAAGACATCCTGTTTCAGGGTTAGATAGTTGTGCGATAGGTTCAGTAAAATAAACACAACACTGTAAACCACCGTGTATAGCACACAAGTACCAACAATTACAGCTCTTTTGACAACCTCAAATCCCAACCCTCTACCTTACAAATGTTCTAGCGGCCGCTAGAACATTTGTAAGCTCTTGAAATGATCCCCCACAGGATCACGCTCGGAAATTTACAAAAGCTGTTAAATAGGACATTTAGTTAAGGTGAAATTTTTTTCTGAGCCATTCGTCATTCTCTATATCCCCCGCCACGATGTACACGAGTTCTTTGCCAAGACCATACTCTGTTTTTAATAGTGCTACGACTGCCTCGCATTCATATGGATACACCCATACACTTGCCTGTAGTTTTTCAAATCCGAAAGATCTCATCTCTTCTCTAATTCCATCCCGAATTCCATGTTTATCCTCTTCAATGTCAAAAATAACAATCCGCCAATTCTTATCCCAATGTCGCTTTTCTAGCCGTCTTTCTTTGAATTGATAACGAAGCAGCTCTCTTCTGCCTTTTTCTGTCAACTTCATAACCGTTTCTCCCCGACGTTCAAAAACAATAATCATCTTTTTTCGTCTCAATTTCTCTATTTCTTTTCGAAGATATACTGGCGATCGATAACGCCTGAAATCATCACCACGTCTTTTCTCAAAAAGTTTGATAATTTCAAAGGCTTTGGGAGCTGCGAGAGCTAACATCAAAACACCTGTGAAACCAACCACACCAAGCACCGCTTTCCCAAGAAAGCCGTACGGCAATCGCAGCTTCTTTTCTCGATTTTTGTTTTCTCCTTTTCTCTTCGCTCCTTTTTCTTTCTCCATACCATTTTTCTTTTTCATATTTTATTTTCACTTAATATAAAGATACCACAGTCATTACAAATGTTCTAGCGGCCGCTAGAACATTTGTAAGCAGAGAAAAGTGGTCGTAAAAAACAAAAGAAGCTCAAAAGAGCTTCTTCCCCCAATTCCAGACGATAAATTCGAACTTCTCCCTTTACCTGTGTATTAGAAGACTACGAACTACAGACTGGAAGGCTGTCACTATATTACTTCGCCGGATCGGCGGCACGGGCGCCGATGATTTCTGTCGCGACATTGGTCGGCACTTCGGCATAGTGGCCGAACTCCATGGAATAGTTGGCGCGGCCTTGGGACATGGAACGCATCTCTGTGGCATAGCCGAACATCGTCGAGAGTGGCACTTCGGCATGGATTTCCTTGACCTGCGCCGCGCCTTCGCCCCGCGCGTTCATTTCCTTGATCACCCCGCGCTTGGAGGAAAGATCGCCCACGATATCGCCCATAAAGTTCTCCGGCGTAATGACCACTACTTTCATAATCGGTTCCAAAAGCACCGGCCTGGCTTTGCGGCAGGCCTCCTTGAAGGCCATGGAACCGGCGATGCGGAAAGCGGCTTCGGAAGAGTCGACGTCGTGATACGAACCGTCGAAAACCGTGGCTTTGATATCCACCATGGGATAGCCGGCCAAGACACCCGTCTGCATGGCTTCCTGGATACCCTTGTCGATCGGTTTGATAAATTCCTGGGGAATAGCCCCGCCTTTGATTTCATTCAAGAATTCATACCCCAGCCCCGGCTCCTCCTGCGGTTCCACGCGGATCCAGCAATGACCGTACTGTCCCCGTCCGCCTGACTGACGGATGTATTTGCCTTCAGACTCGGCCGATGAACGGATAGTTTCGCGATAGGCCACCTGCGGGCGGCCGACATTCACTTCCACTTTGAATTCGCGCTTCATCCGATCGACGAGAATATCGAGGTGCAGTTCGCCCATACCGGACATAATGGTCTGGCCAGTCTCTTCGTCGGTGTGCACGCGGAAGGTCGGATCTTCTTCCAACAGTTTTTTCAAAGCCACGCCCATTTTTTCCTGATCGGCTTTGGTTTTCGGTTCGATGGAAATATCGATGACCGGTTCCGGAAAGGTTATGTTCTCGAGAATGACCGGGCTGTCTATATCACAGAGCGTATCTCCTGTCGTCGTCGACTTCATCCCAACCAAAGCCCCGATATCGCCGGCCGTCAGTTCCTGGATCTCTTCTCGATGATTGGCATGCATACGGAGAATCCGTCCGATTCTTTCCTTTTCGTTTTTGGTAGAATTGAGTACATACGAACCCGCCTTCACCGTTCCGGAATACACGCGGAAAAATGTCAGCTGCCCGACGAACGGATCCGTGGCGATTTTGAAGGCCAAGGCAGAAAATTTTTCATCATCCCTCGTCTCGCGCACCAATTCCTCACCTGTTTCCGGATCAATCCCTTTCACCGGAGGAATGTCGATCGGCGATGGCAGATAGTCGACAACGGCATCCAACATCAGCTGGACTCCCTTGTTGCGAAGCGCCGTCCCGGTGAACACCGGGTGGAGACGCACGCTGATGGTGCCTCTCCGCAATGCCGCCTTCAGCTCGGCTACGGAAATTTCTTCGCCATTCAGATATTTCTCGGTCAGAGCATCGTCTGTTTCAGAAATCTTTTCCACCATTTTTTCCCGCCACTCTTTGGCCTTGTCCAAATATTCAGCCGGGATTTCTCCTTCGATGACTTTTTCTCCCATTTCCCCCTCGAAGGTAAAGGCCTTCATGGTCATGAGATCGATCAAGCCATAAAAATCACCGCGCAATCCCATCGGATACTGGATGGCCACGGCGTGCGGAGTGAGTCGATTCCAAATTGAAGCGAGGGCATCTTCGAAAACGGCCCCCTCTTTGTCAATTTTATTTATAAAGCACATGCGCGGCACAAAATATTTTTCCGCTTGGCGCCAGACGGTTTCCGATTGCGGCTCGACGCCTTCCTTGCCATCGAATACCACGACACCGCCGTCGAGCACGCGCAAAGAGCGCTCCACTTCCACGGTAAAGTCCACGTGTCCCGGCGTATCGATGATGTTGATATGGTGCCCCTTCCAAAAGCACGTCGTGGCAGCCGAAGTGATGGTGATGCCGCGCTCCTGCTCCTGCTCCATCCAGTCCATGGTGGCTGTCCCCTCGTGCACTTCGCCGATCTTGTGCGTGATTCCCGTGTAAAACAAAATACGCTCGGTCGTGGTCGTCTTGCCGGCGTCGATGTGAGCGATGATCCCGATATTGCGGTACTTATCAATGGGAGTCTTTCTCATATTCTCTAATGTACACGAATATCCCACCAATCCACACAAATTCATTCGTGCTATTTCGTGGCATCATTCGCGAAAATTTGTATTAAGCGAAGTGAGCGAAAGCCTTGTTGGCTTCGGCCATGCGGTGCGTTTCGTCGCGCTTCTTCATGGCGGAGCCGGTCTTGTTGGAAGCATCAAGGAGCTCGTCGGCCAGTTTTTCGGCCATCCCCTTGCCCTTGCGATGGCGGCAGGCGTCCCGGATCCAGCGCATCGCCAAGACCTGGCGGCGCTCCCCCGAAACCGGCACCGGCACCTGATAGTTGGCACCGCCCACGCGGCGCGACTTCAGCTGAAGGAGCGGCGACACATTCTTGATAGCTTGTTCGAAAGTATTCAGACCGCCTTTCTTGGTCCGTTCGTGGATGATGTCGAAAGCATTATAGATGATTCTTTCAGCGATGCTTTTCTTGCCTTCCCACATGATCATCCCGACGAAATGACCCACCAGCGGATTGCCATACAGGGTATCCGGTTTCCATTCTCTGACGAATTGTCTTTTGCGTCTTGGCATAGTTTATAAAATCAAAGTGTAAAAATCAAAAATCAAAATTACAATGCAAAGTTCAAAATTTTTCTTAATCCAAAATGGTTTTGGCATTAACTCTTTTTACATTTTACTCTGTCCGCCTCGGCGAAGCCTTTGGCGAGACGGGTCATTTTCAATTTTGATATTTACATTTTTCATTACTTAAGGCTTCTTCTTCTCCTTCTTCGCACCATATTTGCTCCGGCTCTGCTTGCGCGCCACGCCGGCGGCATCGAAAATGCCTCGCACGATGTGATAGCGCACGCCCGGCAAATCTTTCACCCGGCCGCCGCGGATCATCACGATCGAGTGCTCCTGCAGGTTGTGCCCTTCGCCGGGGATATAAGCCGTCACTTCCATGCCGTTGGTCAGCCGTACCCGGGCGATCTTGCGGAGAGCGGAGTTCGGCTTTTTGGGCGTCGTCGTCGACACCTTGATGCACACTCCGCGTTTGAACGGACTGTTATGGAACGTATTGCGATTCTTGACGCTGTTGATGGAGTACGTCATCGCCGGAGATTTCGATTTCCGAGCGGTAGACTTTCGCGAACGTTTGATGAGTTGATTGATGGTGGCCACAGAGTAGAATATTGAATTAGGAATTAAGAATCATGAATCAAGAAAAAGATGAAATTCATTTAGCAACAAAACAGAAAAAGCCCTTGCTTTTCCGTATGACCTATAGTATCGAAAATATCTTTTTCTGTCAACAACGGGATTGAAACACTCCACACCCTTAAGAATAGTCTAGACAGGCTTAGCGCTTTTCCGGAGAAAAGCGAAGGTCTGGTGGCGTATCTGGATGATGGTAGAGATACAACTGAAGATCATTATTACCGGGAGATACAAGCTTAGATTTCAATATCGCATCGGCCTCACGCTCTACCTCTACCTGCTCGATAAATTCCCCGTCATTCGTTGCAGGTTTTCGCGCTTTACTTTTGGCTTCCAATTGCCTGAGACGCTGGAGTATTCCCGCATTTTCCTTGCAGCTCGCTTCCCAAGCTGCCTGGTCTTCCGCCAACAAAAGCAATTCTTTAAAGCGAATAATCCTTTTTTCTAACGTTTGTTTGAGCCTTGTAATTTCCGTGAAAATTATCTGAGCCCGGTTAGAGTCATGCCCAGTTTCAGCCGATACTTGCTCTCTGCACAACTCATGACTGCCGTCATTGAGTTGTGCAAGTACGTATTCAAAGAGAGCTCTATCCAAAGGTAACTGTCTGCTGCTTTCCCTTAATGCTTCCGCAGCTTTGTTGATATTTTCTGGGGCAACGTTGTCAACTTTGTATCCATCATGTAGTTGCACTGGCGGCAAAGCAACCTTCCGGCGAACTTCTTCACGAAGATTATGGGAAATAACATACGTTGAAAAAAGCTCCAACTCACTCCGAGCTTGGGACTTTGCTCCATCGAGACTTTCTCTCCCCCGCGGCTTTTCATGCTCCGACGAGGTCGTCGCCGATTCTCTCGGCAGAAGATTTTCCTCAAGCCATCGTTTGGCCTCTTCTACGGTAGTAAAGCAAGTCGGTCTTTCGAAATTATCTCCTTGGACTTCCGCAGGATTCGATGCCCCCGGAACTTCTCGAGAATTTACCATATTTGCAGTTATAGATATTTACAAGATTACAAAGAAAAACGCAGAAAGAGGCTCAGGACGAAGTTGATGAAGACGCTGATGGGGGTGGAAAGAAAGAAGATGACGAAGATGAGGACAAAGAGGCCATACTGCTCAAGGAAAAACACCGTCCGCTCGCGAAGCGGCACCAGCGCATAGAGAAGTTTCGAGCCATCCAGGGGCGGCACCGGCAGGAGATTGAAGCAGGCCAAAACCACATTCCAAAAAATCACCAAGAGGAACAGTCCGAAAAGAATACTCGGAAGTGATCCAGAAATAGCTTGCGCAAGAAGAGAAAAGCGATCAAGAAAATCTCCTCGTCCACCGATGACCCCGATGAACCGTTCCATGATATCTACTTTGGTAGCGAGAGTAAGTGGTAGAACTTTGGCAAAAAGCGCCGCCACAAGAGCGAGGATTAGATTTGATCCTGGTCCGGCCAGAGCTACCCATGTCGGCCCCCACTTCTGATTGCGCAGATTATAGGGATTATAGGGCACCGGTTTCGCCCAGCCGAATGCGAACCCCGTACTGACTACCAAAATCAAGGGCAGTATCACCGAACCGAAAGGGTCGATGTGCTTGAGCGGGTTGAGGTTCAGACGATCGGCATACTTGGCCGTCATGTCCCCCAGCCACAGAGCCACCATGCCATGCGCCACTTCGTGAATCATCACGGAGTAGATAAGCGTCAGGATATAGAAACCTATCAATACAATCTCATTAGCCATACGCTTGAAGATGAATCAGGAATTATGAATCATGAATATGAGGAGAGGCATTCTCCCAAAACCTTTTCTTTTTTGTACTCCAGTTCTCCGTCGGTAACATTTGTGACGAACGCGTCGGTAACAGTCGAGCGTGACAGATGGTCTCGACAGGACAGCTCCCTGTTCGACAAAGTGAGTCAGAAATGTTCGGCGGAGAGAAAGGGTAGAAAAAGGAAAGTTTTGGTGGGAATGCCAGAACTATCTCCAACCATTGCCAAAGGGGCAACGGTATGATACCGTACTCAGAGTAATATCTCAAGAACCAACGTTATGAGTCGTGTATGCCAACTGACCGGACGCGGAACTACCTCAGGCAATGCTCGCAGTCATTCCAACATCGCCAGCCGCCGCAAATTCAAGATCAACCTGCAAGTCAAGCACATGGGCGACGTGAAATTGCGTGTTTCTACCCGCGCTATCCGCACCCTGGCCAAAGTCGCCCGCTAAATGATGCGGGAATCGGCGAAACTTCCCTTCGGGGAGGTTTTTTACTTGTCGGAAAAAAGAATTAGTTCGTTTGAATAGACGCAGGGGTATCTTCACTTATCTGACCGACCTTCTCAAGTGTAGCCAGTGTATTTTCCACCGCCTGCTGTTCTGAAGATGCGCCGCCAAAAATAGTTTTCAGCGCCATAAGGACGTCTTTCTTATTCTCCACATAAAATGTATAAGCTGCCGTAGCGCTAGTCACTCCTTGATACGCTCGGTAGAGCTGAGCTAGTTTGATAACCCCCTTTCCTCCTATATGGATGGTTGCCGCATCCGTCAAAAGATCGAAAATACCGCTGACAACCTTCCCGAAGCGCTCACCGGCTTCCATTTTTTCCCCATCAGCCGCTTCTTTGAGACGGGTCAAGCCTCGCTTGAAAGGGATAAGACTGTCCAAAACTACGTGTTTCATAGTCGCCTGCGTGACGGTGAGCAAACAGTTATCCTTTTGTAGCCCCATACAGGCGTTCATAATATCAGAGACTGCTTGACTGATCTTCCGCAATTCTTTCTCATCGGCAGACAACGGCTTTTCCGTGGTTGGGACATTCGCTTCTTGTCCCATTTTCCACCCTTGTACAAGCACCAAATCATCGCTTTGACCCTCTTCCATATCCGCCTCATTCGCAGCGGTTATTTCTCCGATACTTTCCTGTATTGGCGGCTGCAAAGCTTGCATACCCAGGATTTCCTCTTCCAGCAAAACACTCTGCTCTGTATGAACGGATTGAAAGCCTTTTTCCAAATCTCCGAGCTCCGCCCCCAGCGCTTTCCCTGTTCCCATCGTTAGCATCGCGAGCGTTGCCGCAATAACTAATTTCTCCCGGATCCTTTTCATTATTTCCTGGCGGCGCGCATCATACTTCTCGACTGCCTGCTCTGCCTCTCTATTGTCGGCGAGACCCAACCGCTCAAGATGAAAACTCCCATCTAGCCTCAATTTTTTCAAGAGAACAGCCCCTTGTTCCTGAAGTTTAGCCAGGACTGTTTGCCTGCCTCTCTCGCGCCCTTCCGCAGAGCGATCCGAAGAAAGCTCCTTTGGTAGCACAGCTTCGTTCGGTGAAATGGCTTGTTTCTCTTTCCCTGGCATAGATTTATTCGGATGCCGGAGCACCGTTAATCTTTTTGAGAAGCTCTTCTGCTTTGATTCCCTCAAGCTCCGTCACAAATTCTTTTTCCAGCACTGCGGCCTCACGCTCCAGTGCGGCCAATTCTGAAAGAGAGCTCTCCCCAAAAGCCACAATCGCCTCTCCCGTTTCTTGCTTCAGTTTTTTATACGTTTGCAAATTCATAAAAGTTCTTCTCTCTTAAAACAATTGTCGGGCTGCTGGGAATCCCTGCCCCCTCCGAAGGCTGGCAAGCGCCTTGGGAGGGGAACCTGGCCTACCATGTAAAGTTGCTAACGCAACCACGTGGCGAACATGCCCCTAGGAATTTAAGAATTGTCGGGGTAAGCGGAATCCCTGCCCGGCCGGCAGGCGGGGAACTGCTACTACAAGTTCCGGGGTGTTTTTTATCCGCAAGCCAGAGACGTCTTGCGGAAACGCTCGTGAAAAGTGAATCAATTCACTTTTCACCTCCCAGCTTTGTTCTTCTATTTTAACATTTATCTCTCTGTCGGGCTGCCGGGAATCGAACCCGGCCTACATGCACCCCATGCACGCGTACTGCCGATATACTACAGCCCGTTTTGTCAACGTTAATCTACTGCACCACTGTATCAGAGTGTTAGAAAATTCGAAAGGGGCGCTGCGGTTGCAGTTCCCATTTTTTTACACGCGTGCCGCCGCCTTATCAGCCGTCAACCTTACGGCGCTTCCATCCGTCCTTTTTACCTTTCTTCTGCTTCTGCTTCTTCTTTTCTTTTCTTTCCTGCCCATTTCTATGTTCCAGCATCGTCATTGCCTCCTATTTGTCCCTCTTGGGAACACTCGAAATGGTCACTTAAGGTTCTAAATGACCGCCTAAAAATTTTGCTCTCTCCAAATATCTTCCTCCTTCTGAAACTTCAAAGAAAAAATATTAAAGAGAATGTTTTTTAATATGGATATTATACTTGCTCTTGAAAATCTGTCAATCAGGAAATTTAAAGGGCAACCACGAGATGTTGCTGGGTTGCCCTTATTTCATTCGAATCCCTCCTTTCATTCGCTGTCAATCGACAGCACTACGTCTTCTCGACCGGAACCATAGTTGCCTTTGAATCCACGGGAGTGCCAGGTGGCGCGTTTACCTGTGCATGTGGTATTCGCGTGAACTCGGTGCATTGACCGCCATTCGTAACGAACACTACCTCACCTCTATTTGTGGATCGAGCACCACTCAGCCCTTTGTTTTCTTTCCTGCTTTTCGAATTTCTCATAGTACTCCTTCATGAAAAAACAGCGGAGGAAATTTGAGGAACCTTTTTTTATTGTTAAAAAACAAAAACCCCGGTCTTGATGCCGGGTTCTCTTTCTAAAAAATATTTCCCAGCATCAAGTTATCCTTTCTCGAGAAGCAGGAGAACATTCACGCTAGAAATTGAAACAATATTTTTCATACCATCATTATAGGGCTTCTTCAAAGTCTGTCAAATAAATAGTTTTCACTCTTTGATATCATCACTCGCTCGGAAATAAGAATCCATCCTTATTTCGCTCGCTCCGTTCGATAATAGGAAATTTTAAAGGGCGACCAGATGTTGCTTGGCGCCCTTCTTTTTTCATTCGCTATTCCTCCTTGTTTTCTGTTCGTTGACAATACCTACCGCACACGGGCATCCTTGAAGGAACTAATACCTTTTTCTTATTTTTGGAAGACCGCGAGCATCCGCAGTTGAAATGCGCATAATCGCAAGAGAGAGTACCTCATTCTCTTCCCCCGCTAATGAAAGAAGCCATTTCCCCTGATTTTTAGAGGGAACGCAGCCTCCATTCACAATTCTCCTGGTGCAATTCTTTTTTGCGGGATCGCAATCGCACGCTATCTCCCTTACCGCACATATTTTTGCCATCGTTTTCTACCTTCTCTCCTAGAAACCAATATTCGCCCCGCTTTATCATTTTTGCGGAGCACCCAAGAACTATTGTCAGAAGCCCTTATAACTCCTGACTGCAGGATTATACTACAAAAGCTATAAAAAAGCAAGAGGCAGGACTTTAAGTTTCAAAGTCCTGCCTAGTCCCGATTCTAGAGTTGCAATTCGATTGTCTTTTACTTCATGAGAGGGCGATACTTGCGATGCTGACAAGCCGGGCAAATCCACCCTTCCAGAACGGAAGTTACGATTGATCCTCTTATTTCATAACTGAGGACCCTGCGCATAGGACAAAAGCAGTGCCAGCGAATAAGGCTCCACCAGCCGGCTTTTTCTCTATGGCTCCCTCCAAAAACATATGGCGACCAGTTGCTGTGTATAGGAACTGGCCCATATGACGTAGTATGTATAAGGGTCATAAAGCCTCCCCCGGTTGGTAAAGTAACAGAAATGAAGCAACTTTCTTCTATTATATCATATTTTTACGTCATTGTCAATGACAAAAAGTCAAGAAGAAGTCAATGGAGAACAAAAAACAACCCCCGCCTACATCCCAGAGCGGAAAGTATGGCGGGCGGGCTCCTCAGTATACAAAAGATTACTTACTCCAGAATACCATCGAGATTCACATCGTAGAGAATTTGCTCAGCGATCAGGCGATATTTCAGAATTTCTTTCTCCTCGAACCAGATAGGAATTTCTTTCTCCGCCTCTTCAGGCGTACCGGAAGCATGAATCAGATTGCGGATCGAACGCTGATCGGAATCGGCCAATTGATAGGAATCAACCGTCAAATCCCCTCGGATGGTTCCGACATCGCTCGAAAGCGGCTCCGTCCCGCCGGTTATTTTTCTCACGATACCGACAGCCTGATGGCCTTCCCATATCATAGCCACCACCGGTCCGGATGAGAGGTATTTGGCATTGGCCTCAAGAATGGCAACCCCATTTTCACGAAACGTAGCAAATGGTGATTTTTTCCCCTTCTTTTCATACGCAACGGCCGCCTTGCGTCCGATATTTTCCAGCCACTCCTCACCACCCACCATATAGTGGGTTCTGGCCATCTCGCTCGTCGGAATAGTCATCTTCAAAGCAACGAGCTTCAGCCCGGTCCGCTCATAACGCCGGATGATTTCCCCCATGAGGGCGCGCTGAACGCCGTCCGGCTTGATGATGACGAGCGTATGTTCTTTCTTCAAATGCGCTACCATAAATATTTTCCTCAATCAATTATTCTAACCAAAACCTATCTCAAAAACAAGCATGACACAAAAAAATAGAAATGGCAACCCCAGTTACATATCTTAGAGGCAACTCTGCAAAGGGGACGCTGCTGAGTATAGTCGCCTATCGGCTTTCACTTACCGCTGTAGCAAATCTTTGCCTGATATGTAACGGGGCAAATCCCGCATAGTTAATACACAAAAACGCAGTGGGAAAGTTCCTGTGTACAACGATATTGAATATCCCCCTCGGTATCCGTCCGGCGGATGACTGTACCATGTTCTTGCAAACGCTGTAACACATCCGGACTCGGATGTCCATACGAATTCTTGCCCACGGAAATGATTGCCTCACTGGGCTGGAGCTGATCGAGAAAAGCAGCGCTCGTCGAGTAGCGCGAGCCATGATGCGCGACTTTCAGAATATCGGCTGGCTGTATCTCCGGCAAGACCGTTTCTTCACTGGGCAAATCCCCCGTAAAAAGTATCCGTGTCGCTCCATAGGTGAAACGCAAAACGATGCTCCCCGTATTGGTTTCTGCCGCCTCCGCCGGAAGCACCGTCAGCGGATATTCGATAGCCAGTTCCCCTCCTCGCGGAAGCTTGATACTGCTCCCCCGGAATATCTTGAGCGGTTCGAGATTTCTTACTGCCAGCGCCTTTTGCAGAAGCGTGAAAGTTTCCGTCTTGCTCTGTGCCCCGGTAGAGAGAAATTTTTCTACGCGATATGCCCCGAGCAGGCCGGTGAAGCCGCCAATATGATCCGCATCCGGATGGGTCGCGATAACGATCTCTACCGTCCGATCCCAGAAAGGCATATGCCGCCCCACATGAGCGAGCAGTTCTTTGCCGGAGCGGCCGCCATCAATGAGTATCTGACTTTGCCCCTGGGAAATGAGAATGGCATCCCCTTCTCCGACACTCAAGAACGTCACCGCGGTGATTTGCCCATATTTCTCCAGCCAAAAAAGAAACACCGCCAGCAGAGCCGCCAGAAAAACGAGCGCTAAAAAACTAAGGAAGATTTTTTGTTTGGACATATTTCCGCCGCATCCGCTTTCTCATCATCACGATACCAAAAAACAGGAGTATATACCATATGAGAAGCGCTCCCCCGCCAAGAGACATCTCTACCGCGGCGTTCGGCAATGCGCTGAGCCGTTCGACAGCGTATGTGATAACGCGCAAGAAAAAATACGCGATGGCAGCCGGCAGTACATGGAGTCCCGGCAAGAAAAAGAATGCCAGGGCTGAAACGAACCCCAGCGCCATAGCATACGGTACCAGCGAAAGAAGAAGAACATTGGCCAGAAGCGCCCAGGGAGTAAAAATGTGAAATTGATAGATGAGCACCGGCACCACAAAGAACTCGACGGAGAGCGTGAGAAAAAATATCTCGACCAGACCCTTGCCCAGAAATTCTCTAGAGAGAAATTGATCCAGGAATGGTGCCGCAGCGATGATCCCCAATGTCGCCAAGAATGAAAGCTGAAAGCCGATATCATAGCGCAGAAGGAGCGGTTGAAAGAAAAGCATGAGCGCCGCGGCAAGTAAGAGCATATTCACTCCCCGCGACAAGCGACCGGCAAAAAAGGCGGCAAACGCACAAAGTCCCATAATACCCGCACGAACCGCCGACGCCGGAGCGCCCACAAGAAAAACGAAGAAAATAATTCCCAGAGCCGCGAAAAGGAACGCCTGCCTCCGCCACAGGCCGATACCGATGCCGAGGATCACAAATCCCTGGGCAATAAGGGCGATATTGTATCCAGAAATAGCCACGATATGCGAGAGACCTACCCGCACAAAAGCTGCTTTGAGCGTTTCCGGCAGACGATTATCTCCTCCCACGATAAGTCCAAGGGCTAGTCCCGCTTCCGGCTGGGGCAGACTTTTTTCCAGCGCCTTTTCAAAAGCGTGTTTCGGCCAGAAAAAAAATCGTATGAAGCGTCCTGTGGTATCTTCCGGCAAGACTGCCCACGATGATGCCTTGCGGCAAACATATCCGATATCATCTTTGGCCAGGAACATCCGATAATCGAAAGCCGGATCGAAGTTTTCCGGCAACTCCAGCACGCAGGAAAATGAGACGCGCGCTCCGGAAGCGAGGGCAACAGTTTTCGGCGCCTGCCAGAGGATTTTTTCCGAAGGACACTTGCTCCTTTCGCATACTTCCATCCGAACGATGATCTGATGGTAGAAACTTTTCTCTTCCGAATCACTGACGGCGCGCCCTACGCCAGAAACCTCCCGGGCTTGTATATTCCCCGCGTGAAAATGCTCCAGCGACTGCATAATAGAAAAAACACCAAAGGCAAACAACAGAAGAGGAAAGAGAAGAAGAAAAATATTCTTTCGCGGAAATGTCACTGCTACCGATCCCCACACGGCGATACCAAGAAGAAGCATCCACCCCGAGACAACAAAAAAAGAGCCCGCAAAAACTCCTCCGATATACCCAAGCAATGCCAAAAGAAAAACCTGATCCTTGCGCATACCCGGCCAGTGAAACTTCGACAATTTCCTAAAGAAACTACCAAAATAAATTATTACTTAATATCTTCGGCTTCAAGTTTATTTTCTGAATTCTAAATCCCAGTCGAAGTTCTACTGCTGGGCATACTCGGGAAGCTCTACAATCTTTTTACGGCTGGTCACTCCGGATATGATGTGAATCAAACTCGGTGCGACATCAAAATGCTTTCCCAGGAGCTTTATCAGTTGTTCGTTCGCTTTATTGTCCTCTGGCGCCTTAGTCAGTCGTACGCGATATTCCCCTTCCGAGATTTTTTCTATCTCTGTCTTTGAAGCTTTCGGAATGACCTTTACGAAGATCTTCATTTTGTTTATTCCAATGTTTCCAAAGCTTTGAGGAAACTCTTGGCGCTACCAAAAGATTTGTACACGGACGCAAAACGGATGTAGGCCACTTCATCTGCTTCTTTTAATTTCTGCATAACGAGCGTGCCTATTTCTCGGCTAGAAATTTCATCCGCTTTCTTTTTATGCAACTCATATTCTATTTCCCCCATAATTTTTTCAATCCGTTCTTCTGCTCCGGGGCGCTTCACAAAGGCTCGCTGTAAACCATGTTCGATTTTTGTACGATCATATTCCTCCTTACGCCCATCCTTTTTAATGATCTGTAAACGAAAAATCTCCACTTCTTCATAAGTGCTGAAGCGGGCTTGGCATTTCTCACATTCGCGGCGGCGGCGGATGGCTCGGCCTTCCTGCGTATCGCGCGAATCGATAACCTTAGTTTCTGAATGGTTGCAGAATGGGCAATGCATAAGGAAGATAATGGATAAGTGATAAATGATGAGAGATAAGCAAAATACGGGATAAGTAATTTCTCCATCACGCATCACTCACCCGCTTCGCCGGGGCTTCAGCGAGGCGAGTCATGCATCTTGCATCTCTTGCTTACAGTATACGCCGTTCTCTATAAAAGCAAAACGCCTCTCTTCTTGAGGCGTTTTCTCATTTTAACAGAAACTTACTTCTTCATCTTGCGCCGGATAAAAGCGGGAATTTCCAGATCTTCATCTTCCACCAGCTCTTTGGACTCGCTCCTCGGAGCGATACCGCGCGGCTGAATTTTCTCATCAATGATCATCACCGGCTGTTCCAATTTGCGGCTCGGAAAGCTCATCGTCTCTTCCAGCACTTCTTCTTCTCTGACCACTTCTTCCGTCGTGGAAGAAACAAAACGGGATTTGGAATGGGCTACATTCGCCCGGTTGGTAATGAGTCCCGCGGAAGGCTCTTTGACCCGAGCGATATCGAATCCGGTGGCTATCACGGTAATCTGAATTTCCCCTTTGCGGATCTGGTCATCCGTCACGGCACCGAAGATAACTTTGGCATTCGGATCGATGTTTTCAGTAATAATGCTGGCCGCTTCATTGATTTCCAGCATCGTGAGATCGCTCGAACCCGAAATATTGAACAACACGCCTTTGGCACCGTCGATAGAGAGCTCGAGAAGCGGACTATTGATCGCGGCCTTGGCGGCCTCTATGGCACGGTTATCCCCAGAGGCGATCCCGATGCCCATGAGCGCGCTGCCGCTATCCTCCATAATGGCTCGTACATCGGCAAAGTCGACATTCACGATGCCCGGCTTGGTAATCAGATCGGAAATACCCTGCACTCCCTGGCGGAGCACATCGTCGACGATGCGAAAGGCATTGACGAGCGTGGTTTTGCGGTCGATGATCGTCAAAAGTTTGTCATTGGGAATAGTGATGAGCGTATCCACCCGATCTTTCAGATTTTCCAAAGCCTCATCGGCGATAGCGCGGCGCTGGGAACCCTCAAATGCGAATGGCTTGGTAACGACGCCCACGGTGAGCGCTCCGAGCTCCTTGGCAGTCTCCGCCACAATCGGCGCGGCACCGGAACCTGTCCCGCCGCCCAGTCCGCACGTCACAAACACCATATCCGCACCTTTCAATACTTCTTGGATTTCATCGCGGTTCTCTTCGGCTGCCTGACGGCCAATTTCCGGATTCATTCCAGCACCCAATCCTTTGGTCAGATTTTTTCCGATGTGGATCTTTTCCTGCGCCTTGGAATTATGGAGCGCCTGAGCATCCGTATTGATAGCCACGAATTCGACGCCTTTGATTTTGGCATCAATCATGCGCGTAATGCCGTTGCCGCCAGAACCGCCCACACCTACCACCTTGATCTTCGCAAAAGTCTCAATGTCAGGTTTGATCTCTGCCATATGTGTCCCCTTTTAAAAAGGTTGGTTAAGTAATTGTTCCATCCATTGCCTGTCGCGCTCTTTCTCTCCCGAAACCCATGCCCCAAAGAAGCAAGTTTCTTGAAGTGTCACTCTATCACAAGGTTAGAAAGCGTGTCAAGGTAGCGAAAAAACGCAGAAAAACATCAGCTTTCTGAAAAAATGTAGCTTGTATTTTTCTCTTTATTTTCTCTCTCCCGCCAATACCCCTATGGGAGAAATTTTTTTGCTAAGCGTCTCACTTTCATCATCATACCATGCATCATGTTCGGAGAAAATGTATGTTTATTCACACGGTTGGCCTGCGCCAAAAGAAGAAGGCCGACAACCGTCGCGAACTGCGGAGTATCCACCTGATCCAAAATGCCTCCGAGCGGTTTCGGATATCCGATTTGCACAGGTAGCCGGAGCACTCTTTTCGCCAGCTCGACTGCCCCCGGCAAAAGCGCTCCCCCGCCAGTCAGGATTGCACCGCCCGGCAGCAATTCCTCGCGGCCGATGCTTTTCAATTCTGAATTGACAACGTTCAAAATTTCTTCGAAACGCGCTTCGATGATTTCTGCGATATGCTGGCGTGATACCACGGCATCCTCCTGCGAGTCGAACAGAGAGAGATCAACCTCATCTTTTTTCCCTATCTCATCCGGCAGTGCGCTTCCATACTGCAGCTTCACCGCTTCGGCCACTTCAATAGAGGTTCTTAGACCGATAGCGATATCGTTGGTGATGTGGCCGCTGCCGACCGGCAGGATAGAAAGATGGAGCAAATCGCCGTCCTCGAAGACAACCATCGACGTCGTGCTGCCGCCGATATTGATGAGCACTGCTCCCAGCTCTTTCTGCTTGGTACTCAAGACCGCTTCGGCAGACGCTATCGGTTCGACGACAAAGTTTTCGACGCTCACGCCAGCCTGCTCAAGGCTCCGGGAAATATTTTTCAAATGAGACGTGCTCCCGCTCACTATGAGGGCATTCATTTCCAGCCGGACGCCATGCATGCCGAGAGGATCCTTGATATTTTTCTGATCATCGAGACGATAGTCTCTGGGAATAACGTGGATAATCTCACGGTTGAGAGGCATCGTCAGGCGCGCCCGTACTTCATCCATTACCCGTGTCATATCATCTTCCGTCACTTCCCCATCAGCGCGTCCCACGGCCACGACGCCCAAGGCGTTTTGACAGATTATCTCCGTTCCGCTGATGCTTACAACAACATCTTCTGCCGCATGGCCGGCCATACGTTCGGCCTGTTCCAGCGCGATATTGCACGCCTTGGCGACGCTATCCGTATCTACCACCACCCCCCGGCGCATACCAAAAGAAGGCGTCCTACCCATACCGACGACGCGCAGCGGATCATCGCGAGAAATCTCTTGGGCAATCACTGCCCGAATTTCCGCAGAACCGATATCCAGACCGACACAATAATGACCTCTCGACATACTCAGGTGTGAAATTTCGAATAAAATCAATACTCAACCTTATATATGCTTATTTTTACTTCTAAAACACATCCCCACGAGCGAAACTCCGGGTGCTTTCGCTTTCAGAGCTCTGCTGCCGGTAACAGTAAAGAAAAACAAGCTAAAACCGAACACAAAACTCGCCTATGAAAACAGGGCTCTCCGTGCATATTATACCTCGAAAAGTCGCAAACGCAAAAAAGGAAAAATGATTAGAATCGAAAAAACTCAGCAAGATAAGGCACGAAAATAGCTACTCCGATAGCAACAGCCGCCAAAGAAACAAGCAGCACCGCTGCTGCCATCACGTCTTTGATAGCGCGCGCGTATGGATGGATACGCGGCTTCAGAATATCTGTCACCCGTTCCAATGCCGTGTTAGCCAGCTCCAAAGTCAATACCAAGGCGACAGAAAGAATGATCAAAGCGCGTTCCAGCCCAGACAACGGGAAGAAAAACATGAGTATAACAGCCAATGTTCCACCGATGGTATCAATTTGAAAATTCCTTTCATTGCGCAAAGCGAAAAGAATACCTCTGAACGCATGCGAGAAGCTTCTTATCAGTCGGCTCATACCCGGTAGTAGAACTTCAACGATCTCCGTAAAAACCTTAGAAGTTTGGATCAATGTTTACTCTTGTATTATTTCCGTTCTCATCAAATTCCTCCAAATACCCAGTTGAAGTTTCACTGCCGGGCATAGGAAATCGTTTTGTTTCTTTCATTATACTCTCTTTGCCTACACAAGCATATCCGTCACTCTCTCCTGAATTGCAAACATCTCATCCTCGTGATCAAACCCCACCAAGTGCAACACGCCATGAGAAAAAATGTATATCATCTCGCGTTCAAGCGCCCCCCCGTCTTCCTCTGCCGCTTTCTCAATGAACGTCGGACAAAAAAAGATCTCCCCCAGAAAGATTTCCTCTTCCGCTGCCTGTTTGAGAGCGTCCCTATCGACATACTCGCCGAAAGACAGGATGTCCGTCACGCTGTCCTTGCCGCGATACCTGGCATTCAGTTCTTGAATCCTCTCCGGCGTTACAGCCACGACGTTCAGGCTGATTTCCTTCCCCTGTAAGAAAGAAAAGCGGCACTCCTCCAAAGTCCGCGAGGCGACCCTCTGAAGAAAATCTTCTGAAAAAGGCGTCTCTACTTCTGCGGTATATTCTAAAATAACGTGCATATGGCTACGAAAGAAGGGATTCTACTACTCTTCTTACATCATCGCCCGTTGCTCGCCCAGCCACTTTCTTCATCACCATTCCCATCGCCTGTCCTATCTCTGACTTGGCAGTTATGCCAGATTCCTCGAGCGCTGCTGCGATAAGCGCCCGCAGCTCTTCCTCTGGCATCGCCTGGGGCAGATAGGCAGAAAGGACATTGAGTTCAGCTTCTTCTCTCAGAGCCAAGTCCTCGCGTGAACCTTTACGAAACTGTTCGATACTATCTTTGCGTTGTTTCGCCAGGCGACGTAGCACTTCTTCCACTTCATTATCGGCAAATTCAGCCGGAGTCTTGCGTTTCTCGATAGCCGCGTTTTTCACGGCGCTCAGGAGCAAACGGAGCGTATCGCGCCGAAGCGTATCACCCGCCTTCATAGCCTCTATCAAATGGGTGCCGATGGTTTCGTATAAAGCCATACAATTCCTACATAATAAACTTAGTACTTCTCTATCATACCAAAGTCCGCCTGAAATACAAATCTTCCGGATATACCTTTTTAATCCTAAAAACAAGAGATATTACTTTTCTTGCAATTGCAAGAAAAGTAATATCTCAATAAAATACAAACAAAAAACAAAAGCCGCCTTTGTGAAGGGTGGCTTTGAGCTGAAAAAAAATTTCTACCCACGCACCAGTCTCGCCAAAGCGGGATGGTGCGGGGTTCCGTAAGACTTCACATTCTTTTTTTGATGTCGCGCAAGGCGTCTTCGTCGAATTTGCCGAGTTTCTTGAGACGATTGATTTCCTTGCGGATCTTCACTTTGTAGAGCGCTTCGGCGCGGCGCTTGTCGCGGCTCTGTTCTTCCACGTGAAAGCGCTGCTTGCGCACTTGTCTCAAGACTCCGCTTTGCTGGACGCGCCGCGAAAAACGCCGGATGAGGCTTTCCGCGGTTTCTCTCTCTTTTCTCTTTACTTGGATCATACAAACGACCTCCTTCCCTAGATAAATCAAAATGGAAATATCGAAATGCAAAATGACAGATAAAAATGTAAAAAGGATTGAATTGCCTTAACATTTTGAACTTTACATTGTCATTTTGAACTTTCCTGCCGGCAGGCAGGGATTTTTGATTTTTTAATTACTTATGGGGCGGATACCTTCCATAAGCCGCGCTCCACCTAATAGATGCAGGTGCAAATGGGGCACTTCCTGACCGCCGTCTTTCCCCACCCGGATAAGCAGTTTATACCCTTTCTCGGAAATATTCAAGTCTCTCGCGATATCCCGCGCTACGAGAAACATTCTCCCCACTACTGCAGCATCCTCATCGTCCATAGTGGCAATACTTTCAATCGGTTTTTTGGGAACGACAAGAATATGCACGGGAGCGATGGGATGAATATCGTAAAATGCCAATATCTCCTCGTCCTCATAAACAATATCAGCCGGAATTTCCTTGCGGATGATTTTGAGAAAAATATTGTCTCCCATATTCTTCTTCAAACTTTCAAATCCTGATTGGTTTTGAGAATCTTCTTGGCGGCATCCACCAACCGCTCATGCGTGACCGTCTCCTGCGTTCCCGACACCATATCCTTGACGATGGCCGTGTCATCGAGCGCCTCTTTCTGACCGATGATGATCGTCACCTCCACGCCGAGACGATTGGCCACGCGCAACTGCGACTTCAGACTCCCGCGCCCGAAGCTTTCTGCGATGAGAATACCATTTTTTTCCAATTCTGAAAACAACTTCAGGCTCTTCTTCTTGGCCATATCGCCGAGCTGAGCCAGAAAAACGCGCGGCCGCGGCTCCTGATAGGGCTTGACTAAGATCCGCTTCATCTCCAGCACGATGCGGTCCAGACCCAGGCCGAATCCGATAGCCGGCGTTGCCTCGCCGCCGAGCGATTCGATCAGGCGGTCATAGCGGCCGCCGCCGCCAAGAGCGTACTTTTTGCCCTCTGAGTCGCTCGAGATGATTTCAAAAACGGTTTTGGTGTAATAATCGAGGCCGCGCACCAGACGCGTATTGATCACGTATGGCAGTTCGAGCTCATCGAGATATTCGAGCAGATGCTTGAAATGATCGCGTGATTCCAAGTCGAGGTAATCAAGCGACTGCGGCGCATGGGCCGTCAGCTGGATGCACTTGTCTTCTTTGCAATCCAGGATGCGCATCGGATTTTTCACCAGCCGTTCGCGGCAATTCTGGCACAATTTATTTTTCTGCGCCTCCAGATAACGGGTCAGCGCTTTCTCATATTCGCGCCGCGATTCCGGCGTACCGATACTGTTCACTTGGAACTCGATGCTCTTGAGGCCCAGTTGTTGGATCACGCGATACGCCAACTGGATTGTCTGAGCATCGAGAATCGGATCATTTTCACCAAAGATGTCAAAATTTGCCTGCCAGTGCTCTCGGTAGCGCCCTTCCTGCGGACGGTCATACCGGAAGACCGGCCCGATGGAAAAAAGTTTGATCGGCTTGGATAAAACACCCATACCGTGTTCGATATACGCCCGACACAAGCCAGCGGTCATTTCCGGACGCAGAGCCACGCGATCACCGCCACGAGTATTGAACAAGTACAATTCCTTATCGACGATATCCGTTCCCACTCCCACCGTTCGCAAATACAAGTGTGCGTACTCGACTGTCGGCAGGTCGATCCGGCGAAAACCGTATTCTTGCGATGCGTGCGCGAGAGCTCTCCTCACCCGCTCCCAATACGGCTGCTCATCCGGCAAAATGTCGCGCATCCCGCGCAGCGCCTGGAGCAGCATTTCTTCCTGATTCGCACTCGAAGTGGAAATTTTCTTCGCAGCTGCTTTCTTGTCGTTTTCTTTTTTTTCTCCTGTCTTCTTCGCTCCGTGAGAAACCTTCCCTGCCACAACTTTCTTCTGTGCCATAAAACTATGAGACTTTAAAAAAATGAATCAATTAATACAATGAGAATCGCCCCACAGGCCACGCGCGCATGAGCACCCGACCGATCACTTTGTCTTTGCTGATCGGACCGAAGGCGCGCGAATCATAACTGAACATCCGATTGTCACCCATCACATAATACTCATCATCGTGGAGCGCCACTCTCGCCATATCTTGGGTCAAAGTCCCCGCGCCAAGATAGCCGCTCTCGTCCAATACGAATCCATCCGGGTGCACCTGGTTATAAATAATTACTTTCCCCCGTCGGATCTCTACCGCTTCGCCCGGCAACCCGATAGCCCGCTTGATAAAAAACTGCTCGGGATTCTTGGGGTACCGAAACACGATCACTTCCTGACGATTGATAGCCTTGAAAGGATCCACCGTGAAACGGAAACGCTCCGTCATATCGAAAGCCGTCTGCTTGTACCCGAACTCGCTTATCACCAGATACTGCCCATCCTCGAAGTTCGGCTCCATACTGGATCCCTGAACGAAAAACGGCTGGAACAAAAAGACGCGAACCGGTATAATGATGACGACTGCCAGAAGAAAAACCTTGACCATTTCCAAAAGCAAGCCGCCGATGCCTAGATATTCGATGTCTATTTCCTGGGATTTTTCCGGAACCTCTTTGTATTCTGGCATAGCGATGTTCACTTCGCCTTTTCCAGCAAAGCCTCAATAAAAAGTAGAAAACATTGATATTCTAACAGATTTTTCCCCCCTTAGCAAGGGTCAGAAATCGCTTAGAATAGATGAAATTCACCCCTCCTATGTCCAGTGGTGCAACTTCTAAAAAATATAGAAGCAAATATCTCTCTATTGGGAAACACAATATTTATTGATAGAATAGGTAACTCTATACTAAAACTCCATTTAATTCGTTAGAAATTGTACCACTGGGTATGGATAGTCTCCGTAAACCACCCCGGCCGCATCCCCTTTCTCCTCGAAAGTACGAAGCGGAATATCCCCCGCGCTTTCCTTCTTCCCCGGATGCCCCCTCGAGTACGCTTGCTTTTCTTCCAAGAAAATCCAAATCGGCGCACCGCCGGCGCAAGATCTTCTTGGTGCTTTTCGGCGCGCTCTTTTCCATCGCTCTTGGTGCGGCGGCCTTCTTTCTCTATAAAGGTGTTTCTTTCGGCCAGAGCATCCAGCTCGAGAACAGTCCGCGTGCATCATTCTTTTCCGATATCAAACGTCTGGCTTTCTCACTCGTCGAAACCAAGCGCCCGCTCCTCCGCGGCGAAGAAAAGGAACGCATCAATATTCTCCTCCTCGGACGAGCCGGGGAGCACTACCCCGGCAGAAACCTCACCGATACTGTGATGATAATGAGCATTGATACGGCCAGTAAAAAAGCAGCCCTCCTTTCTCTCCCGCGCGACTTGTATGTGCCCATTCCTGATACCACCCTCTCCATCAAGATCAATTCTCTCTATCAGTACGGCCTGAGCCAAGGACGGGATATCCGCCCCCTGCGCTCATCCGTAGAAACCATCACCGGCCAGACAATAGATTACTTTTTCATTCTCGATTTCGACGGCTTTGAAAAAGTGGTGGATGCCCTCCATGGCATCCCGGTCGATGTGGTGCGGGATTTCTCCGATCCGCGCTATCCCGGGAAAAATTACAGCTATGAAACCTTCGAGATCAAAAAAGGCTGGCAGACGCTCGATGGCGCCACCGCTCTCAAATATGTCCGCGAGCGCCACAACGATCCGGAGGGTGATTTCGGCCGGGCCAAACGTCAGCAACAAGCGATGCAGGCCATCAAAGATAAAGCCTTCTCTCTCGGCACGCTCCTCAATGTCTTTGCTGTGAATGATCTACTCAACGCGCTGGGCGAAAGCGTCAAAACCGATATGCCCACAAGCGATATGGCGGTATTTCTTAAGCTCACCAAAACGCTCGATACCGAGAACGTCACATCACTGGTCGTCGATGCGTGGAAAAAAGACAGCCTGCTCTCCGTCTCGCATATCCAGGTCGGTCCCGTCACCGCCTTCATTCTCGTGCCGCGCGTCGGCAACTGGAGCGAGGTCCGCGACCTAGCCGAAAATATTTTCCGCCTCGATGCACTCGCGGCCCGGCGCGACCATATCAGAGATGAACAGCCCACCCTTACCATCCTCTCCTTACCGGGAGACGCTGCGGCCGCGCAAAAAATGAAACGGTTCGCGACGGAAGAAATGGGATTTTCTGAGGTATCCCTTGTCTCCATGCAGTCTTTGGAAAACCGACCCGAAGAGAGTATGATTAGAGACAGAAGCGGTCTCTCAAAGCCTTTCAGTCTCGACGAACTCATCAAGAAGTTTTCTCTCAAAAAAGTGGATGTGTTCCCCCTTTCTCTATCGCCTGAAGTAACTTCCGACTTCGTCATCGTCGTGGGTAGCGATCTGGCAGAAACGCTCTCATTCGAGGAAGATGCTTCCGGAGCAGTCCCGGATGATGCGGCTTTCCCGGAAGTTTTCCCGCCGCAACCACGTTCGGAAAAGAATTAGGAATAAAGAATCAGGAATTATGAATGAAGAATAGAACCGAGTAGTTTTTTTCTTATCATGATTCCCTATTCATAATTCATGATTCTTCTATGCAAAAATCGCAGACAAAGGGTAATTATCCAAACGTCTACCTATACACATTGATATGAAGTTAATAATCGGCCTGGGAAATCCCGAAAAAAAATACGAAAAAAACCGCCATAACGCGGGGTTTTTGTGCGTGGATTTTTTGCAGAAAGAATGGGGTTTCGAGGCCTTCACTTTGGATAAAAAACTGTCTGCATCTATAAGCAGCGGTACGCTTGACTCAGAAAAAGTGCTTCTTGTAAAACCAGACACTTTTATGAACGCTTCCGGTGCCGCAGTGCAAAAACTATTGCATTTCTATAAACTCTCACCCCGAGACATTCTTATCATCCACGACGATCTGGATATTGCTCCGGGCACCTTCAGAACGACCCTCTCCTCGCGTAGTGCCGGACACAATGGCGTAGAGAATATTATCGAAAGCTTAGGGACACAGGATTTTTTCCGCATCCGTCTGGGCATCGGGAGACCCGACCGAATCCCGCCTGAGACGGGAAACGTGGCGGGCAGGCCTTCAGACGAACCCGAGAGCTGTGTTTCTGCTCACGACTTCGTTCTACAGAACTTCTCCCCCGAGGAGCTTGCTTCTCTCACGACGCTTTTCCCAACAGTAAAAGATGAAATTTTACGTTGGTTGAGCACATAAAAAGGGGGGTCTTGTTACAGGATGTCTTATTTCCCCGCAGTAAAAGATTTTTTGACAGGTTCTCTGTTTGTCTGAGGCGAGGCTCTCGGTTCGAAAAAAGAGCTGTGTCCCGCCGTCGGTTGGGGGCGATTTTTTTTCGGTAACCGAAAGCCTTGATGAGTCCAGAGAAGAGTCAAAAAAATCTTTTACTGCGGTGAATAGTAATTTTCAAAACCTGTGTCAAAACAAAACCGCCACAAGGGCGGTCTTTTTTGTGCTGATATCGGGTTTCCATCCGCAGGCGATAGAGACTTGAAAAATCAAGCTTCCATACATTTCAAGGGAGGATGGCTAGGAGGGATGCCCTCCTTCCTCCTACGGATAGAAACCCCAAACCGGCATGAACATATTTTAAACGACATTAAAATGTAGCAAAAAATCGCAGTTTAGTCAACCCCTAGTTACAAGGATGGGGTACCTTTGTAATGAGATAAAAAAAATTTGAAACCGCAGGGCGTACCATACGGTTTCAGTTGATTGTTTTTACAAATGCGACGATGCTGATTATCAGCGACGGAGCTCAATGCCTCCGGGGTTCTTTGCGATATGCCGCTGCCAATCACGTTCGTAGAGACCGGCGTAGATGTTGCGCGCAGCATGCATCATGAGTTCTTGTTCCTTTACGAGGTCAAGGCTATGGTCGATTTTCTTACCCTTATCAGCCGCTGGAACCAGATAGGTCGACCCCACTGAGTACTCGATCCGTAAGCTTTTTGCAGTTTCGGCTCCCAGCGTGATCTTCCAGTTTCCTTGATTTTGTACAGCCCCTTTCCGCCATATCGGATCCTGATTAAACTCACGCGACTCTAGTAAAAGACGAGCGTGTACCGGAAAATCGAGATATGCCCCCACTACAACACCATCGTCGCTACAGTTCAAAAAGTTTCCGAACAGGTCGGCAAAAAACGCTGCTGGGTGAGTCCACTGTACTTTCGGAACGAACCCGCGGAGCTCATCGATTTCATGAGTAATGCAGAATTGCATCTCTGTCCCCAGTTCCTCGATTGTCGGTACAGTGACTACTTTCATCTGGTACGCCGCGGGATAAAAATCGAGCCATGCCGATGAGTGCTCGCGTATCATCTGCTCGAAAATCGCGAGCGACTCCTCATGGAGTTCTCCTGACGGTTTGTGGGTCACCCGTATACCCAGACAATGCCCGAAGCGGCGCACTTCCCAACGGGCTCTGGTAAGGCCGACGTCGAAGGTAAAGGGAAAGTCGTTTACGGTATGTTTGGAGACCTGATCGAGAGTCGCTTTTCCAAAAATTCCTCCGTCCCAATCATGCCGGTTCCAATCCGTACCATAGGCCTGTAGCAACTTCTCGGCATCCGGCTTTTCCACAAGTCTTTGCCAGTAAATCCTGCAATACTCGTGCAAGAGTTTTTTGAACTTTTGCTCGTCCGTTTGCCCACCATCGTAACAGGCATCGTCCAGAATATAAGGGTAACAAAGTGGCTTTACCTCCAAGACTGGGGCGGGGAATGATCCTTGAAAAAACTGATTTTTAAGGTGCGTTGCGTCAAACATGATTATTTTCCCTTTCGAGGGGGTTTGTGAAGGCGATCGCTCGCCAGCCCGCCAGTCGCCCGGTGGGATAGAACAGGACGATCCCGCTCCACCCTAAGAACAGCAAAGCTTGTTATCCTCAGGGTAGGCGCGACAGGAATAGCAAAGACTAACACAGGCCAAATATTATTGCAAAAGTTCCATATTGCATTTAACGGCTCATCGCGAACTCTTAGGTTTCACAAGTTTTGCAGTACCTTCAACCAATCATAACCACTTTCGCAACCTTGAATCCCTATTCCGTCTCTTACAAATGTTCTAGCGGCCGCTAGAACATTTGTAAACTCTTGATAAACATCGAAGAGGAGTACTTTTTCCGCAATTGCGGAAAAAGTACTCCTCTATGCTTTTCTCAATGAGTAACCGACCACCGGACTGAGGTTCGGTGGTCGGTTACTTCTCAAGCGAATTTACTTCTTGCCTTCGGGAGGCTTGGCTTCCTTGCCAGCGGGGGCTTTCTTCTCTTCTTTGCTCCCGCCTTTCTTTTCGGTATCGACAGCAGCGCCTTCTCCTGCGGCCAAAGTTTCTTCCTCCTTCACGACGCCCTCTACCTGGGTGACATCACCCTCTACCTTCTCATCCAAAGCGGCCATTTCCGCTTCGGTGCGCGGAGCCTCGACCAGCACGATGGTCGTCTCAAGCGGAATGAGTACTGCGACACCTGCCGGGATCTTCACATCCTTCATTTGGACGTGACTGCCGAATTCAAGGAGCACAGTGAGATCCACGATAAGCGAATGCGGCAAGTCTTTTGGCAGACAGCTCACCAATATTTCTTCTATGGGTTTCACGAGGATACCTCCCATCTCGCGGACAGCCGGAGACTCACCGACGAATTCAAGCGGGATATGCGCTTCCAGCTTCTCATCCATGCGCACCTGGAAAAAGTCGATGTGCGTGAAACGATCCGTCAGCGGATCAATCTGCACATCATTCACAATCACATTCACCGCCCTGCCTTCATCCTTGGTCACTTCGACAATGCTGTTCTCCCCCGCCTTGTCATACAGCTTGGAAAAATGCAGATACTGCACCCAGAACATCTGCGGCTTGATGCCGTGGCCGTACAGCACCGCCGGAATGGAGCCCTGCTTGCGCATCGTATCCAGATTTTTTCCCGCCTTTTCGCGAACCTTCACTTGCAATGTAAACCCCGCCATAACACTACTCTTTTAAATTTCAATTATATCAACTCCTCTACGCCCCCTGTATACTGTTTCAAAAATTGATGAGCCTCAATAACCTGATCCGATGAAATAGCTTCACCCTGGAATACCTGGCGCGCCTCGTTCTGCTTCAGATCGGTGAGCAGACCCAAGGAAACCACCCCGAACTGTCCCATCGAGATGAAGACCATCGATGCCGCCCCACAGCCTTCGCAGGTGATGTGAAGCGTCGTCCGCTTGTCGTCCTCGTCCAAAACGAGCATCTTGGTCATCCGGTATTTCTTGTTGCACACCGGACACCGCACGACAGACTGCAAATTCTCGAGTGGCATTTTCATAGAACTAGTATACCCCGTTACCTATCTTAGGAGCAATACCCCTTCTAGAACATTGTAAGACGAAGTCGCCTATCGGCTTGGACTTACTGCTCTCTCACAATTCTTCAAAATAGGTAACGGGGTAAACCCCTTTATACGTCTCAAAAGCAAAATTAAGTAACTATTTTTTCAAAAGAGCCCTAGACTCGAAGCTATCTGAGCTATGATAGCTTACCATGAGAAATAAGCCATAGTCAACCCCAGCACCTATTTTGCTACTACTAAGAATGCCTTACGTTTATAGACACTATTTGCTTCTTTGAAATGGCGACGCTGGTCCGAATAGGATCGGGCTATTCGCCCGTGCGCCGCACCTAAGATAAGGGCAAAATAGGTGCTTGGGTCAACCCTGCATCCTGTCCAATGCAAGATAAGTCTGAACGGAACACTCACTTGCGTGGATAATATGCGAGGAGTATTATACGGTTAGAATTTTGGCCAGTATTAACTATACTTTATGAACTTTGATACACCGCCAGATAGTGAACAAGGCGAGGATTTGGAGCAAGCCTTAAAAGAAGCCTTATCAGAGGTGAAAGGGAATGTGAGTGCGGCCAGAATGTTTAGAGACAATGCGGCTGAATTGATGCAACGAGTAAAAGACCTCGAAGAAAAAGCAGAGGCGGCGGACTTGATGGTACAGGAAAGGCAGAGACAAGTTTATCTTTTACAAGCCAGAATCCGAGAGAAAAAGAATTAGCAGATAAACCAAAGGCTTAAATAATACAAAGTCCAATTGGTACGAGGATCAACCTCGCAAGTTGTAAGTTTCCTTTAAGTGTGTATACTACATGGGTAACCAATTAACTAACCAGAACCCTATGGCTGACGCAATTGTCGTAGCTGAGACGGGGCACTGCATGAAGTGCAAGGAAAAGCGCGAAATGAAGGACACGGAGAAAGTCGTGATGAAGAACGGCCGGAGCGCCATGAAAGGCATCTGCACCGTCTGCGGTACGAAGATGTTCAAGATCCTCGGTATGGAGAAGTAGCCTGTCTTATCAGGAACACTAAAGCACCCCTCGGGGCGCTTTTATGTTGATTCCCTATCGTGCATCACTTATCCCACATCCCCCTCTCTTACACATCCAGATTCTTGACGGTCCTGGCGTGGGTCTGGATGAAACGGCGACGCGGTTCCACTTCGTTGCCCATCAAGATATCGAAAAGCTCGTCGGCCTCTTCGGCATCCTCGATATTCACCTGAAGCATAATCCGATTGTCTGGATTCATCGTAGTCTCCCAAAGCTGTTCCGGGTTCATTTCTCCGAGACCTTTGTAACGCTGGAGTGAGACACCGCCCACTGTTTCGTCGACACTCTCGTCTGAAACAACTTCGACTGCGCTTCCTTCGCCCGCCAAAGCCTTGACGACGGCGGGTTCAGCTTTCTTCGCCTTCTTGTCCTTTTTAGCGGCAGTTTTCGCCAGAGCCTCTTTCTTCATTGTCTCCACCAGACGCAATTTTTCTTCTTCTGTGTAGGCATAACGAACATCCTTGCCTTTTTGGAGACGGTAAAGCGGCGGCTGGGCGATGTAGATATGCCCGCCACGGATGAGCGATTCGTAATAGCGATAAAAAAACGTCAGGAGGAGCGTCCGGATGTGCGAACCATCCACATCGGCATCAGCCATGATGATGACCTTGCCATAGCGCAGTTTCGAAAGATCGAATGTTTCCCCGATACCCACCCCGAGCGCGATGATGATCGGCTTGAGCGTATCGGATTTCACCACTTTGTCGAGACTGGTTTTCTCCACGTTCACCAGCTTGCCCCGCAAAGGCAGAATGGCCTGGAATTCGCGGTTGCGTCCCTGTTTGGCGCTATTATGGACAAATATTCCCGAGGCAAGAGCGAAATTATGCGTTCCAGGAACCTCGATATCGTAGACATCAATTTTTTGAGATACTGCCGTTATCGTTTTTATCCGATGATTAAAATGTATCACCGCTTCCTGTAATTTCTTCTCTTCGCCCTGAAAAAATCTCTGACAGATAGTTTCATAGCGGATCAAGCTTTTGTCATTTGATTCTTTTCTGACTTCATTATAAGCGTCTTTATCCACCTTGTGGCTTTTCTCGTAAAGACTGTGCAAAGTCTTCAAAGCTTTTTGAAGATAGGTTTGATTATAAGAAGCTTTTCTCTTCTTCCTGAAATCAGCAGTCCACTGTTCTTTCGTTTTTTCCTTTCTCCAATGGAGCAGATTCAGATCCTGCCATTGTTTTTTCGCAGTTTCGGAAAGCCACTGTTTCTGCTCTGGATGTTGTTCAAAATACTCTCTTACTCTTGTTGCTTGCTTTTCCTTATTTTCGTCTTTTGACCAATATTCTTTTTGATTGTTATCAAGGAGTTGATTGTTTTTCTTCCTGTACTCAGCATCGGTAGCGTAGAACTCAAGAAACTTTTGCGTCATGAATTCCTTATATTCTTCATTTTCCCATTGCTTTTTGGCATTGGCACTCAGTAATTCTCTGTTTTTAAGAGCTTTTTCTCTCGCCTGTTTTCTAAATGCTTCCGTCTGCCTGGCCAGTGTCGACTTTATTTTCACATCTTCTCGATGCAAAGTCTTTTCTAACTGAACAGCGTGCAAATGCAGATGCTTTTCGCGAGAAACCCGCTGGATATTTGTCGGATCGTTATTCAATTTGTTGAAATCTACATGATGGCGATAGACTCCATTGGAAGATAGATAAACATTCTCCTTAAGATTGAAGATATCTGATAACACGTGCGTATGTATCCAGCGCTTCGCTTGCGGATCAAAGACCATTTCATAACCATCCAAAGTAGAACGACCTTCTCTCTTCGATAATTTTCGATACAGCGGGGCAAGGCTATGGTCAGGAGTCAAGTCGCGAGCAGACATGTAGGTGCCATCCACCAAGCGAAACAGATGATCAGGAGTGCAGATAAGTTTCTCACTATTATCCAAGGTAATTTTTATTACTTCGGCTTTTTTCTTGGTAATTCTTGGATGAAGGATCGGAACAACACCAATATGTCCGTTGTCATGCATGGTATAACAAAAATTCTGTTTTCCTTGTCTGTCTTCTGCTAGCAATTCTTTAAAAGAAAGATTTCTTCCGTCCACTAATGCTATCTTCGTATCTCCATCAAAACAGCCTCCGGCGGAGTCTCCCTCGACAATGTACACTTCGGAACGGGTGGCATCGCGCGTGGTGCAGTCAGCCAGTTTTCCCGGCAGCGTCATCCCTTCAAGCGCCCCTTTGCGTAACACCGCATCTTTGGCCGCCCGGGCGGCAATGCGCGCCCGCACCGTAAGCAGGCACTTGTCAATCATCTCCCGCGCATCGGCCGGATGAGTTTCCAGATATTCATTCAATCCATCCGCAGTAACCGACGATACGGCGCCCCGGACTTCTTGGTTATTGAGCTTGTCCTTGGTCTGGCCTTCGAATTGTGGATTGATGAGCTTCACAGAGACCACGGCCGTCAGCCCCTCGCTCAAATCCTCCGAAGTAAAGGCACCCTCTTTTTCCTTGATGAGATTATTTTTCTTGGCGTAGTCGTTCATGGCACGGGTGAGCGCCATCTTGAAACCGGTGACGTGCGTTCCGCCACCCGGATTCAGAATATTGTTGGCAAACGCGAACACGTGTTCCTTGAAGCCATCGGTAAACTGGAGCGCTACCTCCACAGAGATATCGCTCAGGGTTTTTTCGATGTATACCGGCGTCTGATTCTTCACCGCTTTCTTGCGATTGAGGAATTTCACGAACGAAACGATGCCGGAATCGAAATAGAAACTGTGGCGCCGTACTTTGTATTCTTCTTCTTTGCCTTTGGCTTCGCGCCAATCCTCACAACGAATGCGCACTCCCTTGGTGAGGAAGGCCTGATAGCGGAGGTACTCGAGAATCTTCGTCCAAGAATAAGCGATTTCCGGAAAAATTTCCGAGTCGGCTTGGAACGCCACTGTCGTGCCGGTTCTTTCGGACTTGCCGATCGCTTTCACATTGGCTACCGGCTTGCCCCGTTTGTATTCTTGCACCCACACTTTCCCCTGGCGCTCCACCGTCACCTTGGTAACGAGAGACAGGGCGTTCACGACAGAAACACCGACACCGTGCAAGCCGCCGGAAATCTTGTAGCCTCCTTCGCCGCCGAACTTTCCCCCGGCATGCAGCATCGTCATGACTGTTTCCAGCGTAGATTTCTTCGTTTGCGGATGAATCTCCACCGGGATGCCGCGGCCATTGTCTGTCACTTCCACGAAGTTGTCCGGTAGCAGACGCACTAAAATATCCGTGCAGTGTCCGGCCATCGCTTCGTCGATAGAATTGTTCACCACTTCCCAAACAAGATGGTGCAAACCCTCTGTCGATGTGCCGCCGATATACATGCCCGGACGCTTGCGCACCGGATCCAAACCTTCCAGCACCTGGATGGATTTCGCGCCATAACTCGTTTGTTCTGTCTTTTTCGCCATAAATGTCTTCGAGTGAAACGAGAAGCTACATTTGTGAGCGTCCCGCTTCAATTCTCTAATTAAACCTTAACCTCATTCATATGGAGCTGTAAGACCCCGCCTGCAACGCTTCGCGTAGCGATGCGGGCAGGGCTTCCGAGAAAACAATTAAATATTATTTCAGTCATATTCGGAATTGGGGCGGGATAACCATCCTTACATCAAAAACCCCTACTCATTTTTGTGTTGAAAAAAGCGTCGGGATGAGAATTCTATCAAGAGTATCGCCGCGAGGAGGAGAAGCGCATCCCACCAAGTCAGAATCCGCTGATACTGAAAAAAAACGATGCCCAGCGCATACAGAGTCAGCAGAAACGCCTGACGGAACGCTCCGCTCAAATGATGAGCGGCTCCCGTGTCTCGAAGCGCCTTCCGGTATACCCACGTCACCGAGAGCGTGAGGAATCCAGTGAGGAATGCGAAGAGACTGATGAAAAATAGTCCCGCTCCCATACTCCCGGCAGCCTCCGGATCCAGCCCGATAAGCACTCCCAGCCACGCAGAAAACGCGAAGAGCGTGAACAAACGAATACCCCACAAATATGTGGATAAGGACATAGCATTAAACTAAGAAAACAGTACTTTTTTCGACTGTTTCCTCTATCTATTCTACCCTTTTTCTCGAAAAAAAGCAACCCTTTTTATCAGCGTAAATGTCCCTTATTTAAAGCTTTTTTAAACAAAAAATGAGCCCTTCCCGACCCATTCTTTCTAAAATATCAAGCCCTCGATACATACGTCCCTTTTTCCGTATTGACGATGACGCTATCACCCGTTTTCACGAAGAGCGGGGTCGTAATTTGGATGCCGGTTTCGAGCGTGACTACCTTGCCGCCGCCTGATGCCGTATCGCCCTTGATACCCGGAGGCGCATCGGTCACCTTGAGCGTGACTTTGATCGGCAATTCCAGGTTGATCGGCTGCCCATTCCAATTGAGGATGGAAACTTCAGTCCCTTCGATAAGGTACAAATACATATTCCCGAGCACCTTTTTGGAAAGCGAGAACTGATCATAGGTCACCGTATCCATAAACTGGTATGCCTCCCCGGCACGGTACAGGTACTGCGCATAGGACTTGGAAACTTCTGCCTCCTCGATTTTTTCGGCGCCTTGGAACGTATAGTCGATAATCGCTCCGGAGAGCAGGTTCTTCAATTTGGTGCGCATCACCGCTCCCCCACGTCCGATCTTCGAATGCTGGTAGTCCATCACGACGTAGGGTTCGCCGTTCCAGATGATTTTCTTGCCGGTTTTGATCTCTGTAAGATTCAACATAGTGAAAGAAACTTACGACTTACTACCTACGACTTACGACGAAATCCTCAAAGCGTTTCTGTCTTTTTTTGTCGTCAGTTGTTAGTTGTCAGTCATTTGTTCTTATTTCACGACATATGGGATAAGCGCCATAAAACGGGCGCGTTTTACGGCGTTCGCCAGACCGCGTTGCTCTTTGGCAGAGAGGCCGTGGCGTTTCGGCGGATACATCTTTCCCTGCGAATTCAAAAAGCGCCGCAAGAAATAGGCGTCCTTGTAATCGAGCTTCGCCAGTTTTTTACTCATTGCTGCTTCCATAATAGATACTGTAAAATTAAAAAATCAAAAGTGAAAATGACAAGCTAAAATGCAAAATTATGAAATTCTAAAATGTTTATTAATTTTCTCTCACTTTAAATTTTTCATTGTCATTTTGCATTTTGATATTTACATTTTTCATTTAAAACGGGACATCCTCGATCTTGATCTCACTCTTCTCATCATCGAGGTTGATGGTCGGGATTTCCTCCTCTGCCGGAGCTTTTGATCGGCCTTGACCCGCTCCCGCATACGCTCCTACGGCGGCGCTACCTGTCCGCGCACTCCCCTGAGAAGATCCTTGGGCACGATTCCCAAGCTGCATATTCTCTCCGACAATCTCGGTGACCCGGCGCTGCGAGCCGTCTTTGGCTGTATATTCCCTCGTCTGCAAACGCCCCTCGATAAAACACTCCTGGCCTTTGGTGAGGTACTGCGAGGCGATTTCCGCCAGCCGCCCCCACAAAACGACATTGTGGAACTCGGTGCGCTCCTGGCGCGTACCGCTCTTGTCAGTCCAGAAATTGTTCGTGGCCATAGAGAGCGTCACTACTGACTGTCCGCTTTGCGTGGTCCGCATATCCGGATCACGCGTCAACCGCCCGACGAGAATGGCTTTATTCACGTTCATTGCTTTGTGAACACAAATTGCACGAATATCTACCGAATGCCACGAATATAATCCGTATACCTTCGACTGAATTCGAGTAACTTGCGTTGTTTAATGAATTATATATGCTTTATTATTTTCTAAAATTTTTCTAAGTTTTCCTCTTCTGTCGTAAGTCGTTGGTCGTAAGTCGTAAGTCAATTTCAAATATCAAGTTTTTCTTTCAATTGCTCGTCGATCTCGGCATCGCTCATTGGCTTGGCCGTCTCTTTGGGAGCCATCGGAGCCTGCGGCATCGGGCGAACTGCCCCACGCTTCTCATAGCGGCCTCCGCGGCTATCCATTTTCGGCCGTTCTACGCGTTCGATGGCTTTCAATTCCGGCAGACCTTCGGCCGAGACGATAAGAAAACGCAAGATATCTTTGGAAAGCTGGAGGGCGCGATTGATAACAACGAGCGGATGTGCCGCTTCCGCGGTCTCGCTCGCATCACGCTCGTCTTTATCGGGCAACGTGAAACGACGGGCGATATAGGTCCCGCGCACCTCTTTTTTCACCTCATAGGCCATTTTGCGCTTTTCTTCCGTCACCGGAGCAAGAAACGTCCCGTCGGCGGATACGACCATTTTCTCTACCGCCTCGCGGATACGCGGCAACTCGCTCTCCTTGGACTCTCCGACGAGATACAACAGTTCGTATTCTTGCATACACTAATACTCACTAATTAAAACGAATAAACACAAACGGCTTTTATATACTACTACCACATTTGAGAACATTCGTGGCATTATTCGTGTACATTTGTGTCTCTAATAAAAAATCCGTCAACAACGAGAGTCCTTGGTACGGGGGTTGTTCCTTCTAGTCCCAAGTGTACTTCGACAAGCTCAGCACCTTCGGCGGGAGAAACGTCGGACTTTCTCAGTTGTCTTCCCAGACTACCAGATACCCTCGCTTTTGGCAAGCCCGTCAATGTCTGTAGGCGCGATCGCAAAGAACCTCGCCTAGAGATTTTTGTAATTGCCAGAAAGGCTCTGGATGGTCTTCGCATAATTATTCAATGCGAAGCACGACCAGCCGAGATAGCGCATCGAGGCATAGGTTTCCCATTTCACGCTCACTTTTTTCCCGGTACAAGGACTCTTGATGGTCGTATTCCCGCCCTTGGCGCCGCCGTCGTTGGCCAGCTTCGATGCCATGGCCACCACACCATCCGTCAAATTCCAAGGATCAGGCGGATTGTGGCCAGTACGTGAAGCGATGGTACTCTTGTATCCCTTCCAGGTATCAGCCATAAATTGCGCCGCACCCATAGCGCCGCCGGTTCCTTTGTAGCTTTTCGGCGGGCAGGATACTTTTAATTTTTTGTAATCATAATCGAGCTCGTTGGCTATTTCTTTGAAAATTCCCAATCGATAGGCGCTCATCTTGCTCTGCTTATAATCGCAACCGCCGACTGAAGCTCCCAAACGTGATTCAACCGACAACATTCCGAAAAGAAATCCTTCCCGTATGCCCGTCTTGCTAGCGGCAAACTGGATCGCGTCTTTGATGTTTTTCGCATCATAGCTCTTCCCCAACAATTTGTTCAAATCACCTTTCAACTCCTGCAGTTTCGACTGCAACTCCGCAATGGTCGCCTGCTGATCCTCGAGATCATCCTCTGTTTCTATTTTTTCGGCGACTAGAACCTGCTTCTGTCTGCTCTTTATCTGAAGCAATGTCTCGTGATCTTTTTTGACATCTTCCAAAGAAATTTTTTCGTCAGTAATTTTTGCCCGCATCTCACTTATGTCCTGAATCACGCCCTGCATTTTTTCCTGAGTGGAAAAAAGACTGTCATTCTCTTGAAAGAGCCCGAGAAAATCGTTACTCGACAATATCACCTCAGGAAGCGGAATGCTGCCGTTGAAATACATCTCCTGAATGAGCCCGCTCAAGACATGCCGCTCCAGTACGAGCTGCTGCTCAAGGTTGGCGATTTCACGCTCTTTCTGCCCGATGGTCTGCTCGGTCTGGTTGAGCAGATTCAAAGTACGCTGTATCAGCTGTTGCGTGGATGTGAGCGAGGAATCGATCTGATTCAAATCCTGCTGCAAAACATTAAGCTCTGCCG
>Ga0209211_10001876_pt1 | contig 37934 bp, 34 predicted proteins | sample RifGroA2_FD_183992 | JGI IMG/M metagenome (GOLD analysis project Ga0209211, IMG submission 183992) | Groundwater microbial communities from Rifle, Colorado, USA - Groundwater A2 (SPAdes) (version 2) | ecosystem: Environmental > Aquatic > Deep subsurface > Groundwater | place: Rifle, Colorado...
CGTGCCGGCAAGGCACTGAAAGACGCGCTGTAAGAGTGCACATTCCCGGGTAACCGGGAGACAGGTTGGTTCCCGTCCTGTCGTATTGTGAGGGGAGTGCACTTGAAGGCTTGAGGCAGCAAGTGTTGCGGCCCCGGCCGCAGACTCCGCCAGACAAACAACAAGGTGAACGGCAAAACCGTTCACCTTGTTTTTTTGGTAACAAACCGAATCCATGTTCAATTTTGTCCAGAACAATCAAACGGCGATCAAAGTCATCCTTGGCGCGGTAGCGCTGACCTTTGTCGGCTTTGGCGTTGGTAGCTATACCGCTGCCGTTGACGAGCCTTTCCTGGCCAAAGTCGGCGACAACAAGATTTTTGCCCGCGATGTCGAGCGCCAGCTGGAAGGCCAGCCGGCCAACGCCGCGACCCGCCAGGCGGTGCTGGAGAACCTGATTCGCCAGCAACTGCTGATTGCTGCGGCAGAGCGCAACGGCATCACGCCGAGCGTGGAGCAGTTGCGCCAGGCGATTGCCACCATTCCGACGTTCCAGGAAAACGGCAAGTTCAGCCAGGCCCGTTACGCCGAATTCATCAAGAGCCGCTACCGCTCGGCAGAGGATTTCGAAGCTGACGTCCGTCGCGACCTGATGCTGCAGACGCAGATCACGCCGTACCTGAATACCCATTTCGTGTCGTCCAGCGTGCTTGCCCGCATGGGCGCGCTGTTCGGCGAATCGCGCGAAGTGCGCGAAGTGCTGATCACGCCGGCCGGTTTTGCCGCCGACGTCAAGATTGACGACGCTGCCGTCAAGGCCTACTACGACAGCAACAAGACGCGCTACCTGGAGCCGGAATCGGCGGTGGTCGAGTATGTGTCGCTGTCGCTGGATGAGGTGGCGGCGACGCAGGTGGTCAGCGATGCCGAGGCGCAGGCGTACTTCGACAAGCACAAGACGGAATTCGGCAGCGAAGAGCGCCGCGTGTCGCATATCCTGTTGACCGTGGATGCGGCGGCGAAGCCGGAAGCCAAGGCAGCGGTGAAGCTTCACCGCTGCCTTGTGCTGCAGCAACTCAAGGCCAATCCGGCCGGCTTTGCCGCGCTGGCCAAGGCCCGTTCGCAGGATCCGGGCTCCGCCGAGCAGGGCGGTGACCTCGGCTTCTTCGGCCGTGGCGCGATGGTCAAGCCATTCGAGGAGGCAGCCTTTGCGCTGCAGCCGGGCCAGATCAGTGCCGTGGTGGAAACCGAGTTCGGCTTCCACATCCTGAAGCTGGATGAAGTGAAGGCGGTTGATTTCGCCGGCCAGAAGGCGGCGGTGATCGAGAAGCTGAAGCGCGACAAGGCCGGCGCCAGCTATCGTGCGCAGCTGGAGAAGATGGGTGATCTTGCCTACCAGCAGCCGGACTCTCTGCAGGGACTGGCCGAACAGCTGAAGCTGACGGTGAAAACCGGGCCGGCGATGAGCCGCAGCGGTATCGCCGGTGACGCAGTGCTGGGCAATGCCAAGGTGCTGGAGGCGGTCTACGGCGACGATGTGCTGAAGAAGAAGCACAACAGCGAACCGGTGGAACTGTCGGCCAGCAATGCGGTGGTGCTGCGCGTCAAACAGTACCAGCCGCAGCGCCAGAAGCCGTTGACCGAGGTGCAGGCGCAAGTGCGCGCCGAGCTGACCGCGCGTGAGGCGGCCAACCGTGCCGAGAAGCGCGGCCTGCAACTGGTGGCCGAGTTCAAGGCCGGCAAGGGGCTGGATGGTCAGAGCTGGGGCGCGTTGCGCAAGGTGTCGCGTCGTGCCGCCAACGGCATGGCCGTACCGGAGCTGCGCGCGGTGTTTGCGGCCAACGTTGGCAAGCTGCCGGCGTTTGCCGGTGCCCGTCGCGACAATGGCGACTACGTGATCTATCGCATCGACAGCGTCGACAAGGCACCGACGGCCTCGGCACCGGAGCTGGCGCAGCTGAAGGGCGTACTGGGCGAGATGTCGGCCAATACGGTGCTGATCTCCTACCTGGACGAACTACGCAATCGCGACAAGGTGATGATCAGCCAGCAGCCGGCGGATCAGTAAACCGGCAGCAAGCAAAAAGGCCCCGCAAGGGGCCTTTTCTGGTTTTGCCCTCAGGGCAGGGATCAGGCAGCGAAGTTTTTCGCCACGAAGTCCCAGTTCACCAGCTTCCAGAAGCCTTCCAGGTAGTTCGGACGGCTGTTGCGGTAGTCGATGTAGTAAGCGTGTTCCCACACGTCGCAAGTCAGCAGTGGCTGCTTGTCGGTGGTCAGCGGGGTAGCGGCGTTGCTGGTGGACACCAGATCCAGGCTGCCGTCGGTGTTTTTCACCAGCCAGGCCCAGCCGGAGCCGAAGGTGCCAACGGCACAGGCAGCAAAGGCTTTCTTGAATTCGTCGAACGAACCCCACTTGGCGTTGATGGCGTCAGCCAGCGCGCCGGTCGGCTCGCCACCGGCGTTCGGTGCCAGACCGAACCAGTAGAAAGTGTGGTTCCACACCTGGGCGGCGTTGTTGAAGATGCCACCGGAGGATTTCTTGACGATTTCTTCCAGCGAGGCGTTCTCGAACTCGGTACCCTTGATCAGGTTGTTCAGGTTGGTGATGTAGGTCTGGTGATGCTTGCCGTAGTGGAATTCCAGGGTTTCCTTGGAAATGATCGGTGCCAGGGCGTCCAGCGCGTACGGCAGTTCGGGCAGTTTGTGTTCCATCGTGCTCTCCAGAGTTAAAAAGTAAAACAGCATGCGCTGTTCGACCAATGAAGTTTACTGTAATTGTGCGAATGCGCCAATTCTTGACTAAATCACTACACTAAAGGTTCGCTTTGTGCATTTCGACGTAATTGTGATCGGCGCCGGCGCCGCCGGCATGATGTGTGCTGCCACCGCCGGTCAGCGCGGCCGCCGCGTGCTGCTGCTGGATCACGCCGCCAAGCTGGCGGAGAAGATCCGCATTTCCGGCGGCGGGCGCAGCAACTTCACCAATGTGCACGCCCGTCATGACTGCTATGTGTCGGAGAATCCGAATTTCTGCCGCTCGGCGTTGGCGCAGTACACGCCGCAGCACTTCATCGCGCTGATGGAGCGCCACGGCATCGCCTATCACGAGAAGAAGCTGGGACAGCTGTTCTGCGATGACAGCAGCCAGCAGCTGATCGACATGCTCGATGCCGAGTGCCGTGCGGCCAATGTTGAACGGCGCATGGGCGTGAGCGTGCACCAGGTTGGCCGCAACGAAGCGTTCCAGCTGGAAACCAGCGCCGGCAGCTTCAGTTGCGAGTCGCTGGTGATCGCCACCGGCGGGCTGTCGATCCCGCAGATCGGCGCCACCGCCTTCGGCTACCAGATCGCCGAGCAGTTCGGCCTGCCGGTAACGCGGCTTGATCCGGCGCTGGTGCCGCTGACCTTCCACGTCGAGGATGCGGCCCGCTTCGCGCCGCTGGCCGGGGTGTCGCTGGATACCGAGGTGCGCATCGGCAAGGTGCGCTTCCGCGAAAACGTGCTGTTCACCCACAAGGGCCTGTCCGGGCCGGCCATCCTGCAGATTTCCAGCTACTGGCAGCCGGGACAGGAGATCGTCATCAACTTGCTGCCGGATCTTGATGCCGAGGCGTGGCTGGAAGAACGCGCCGGCAGCGAGCAGCTACTGGCCAACGTCATGGGCGAGCTGGGCTGGCCGAAGCGTTTTGCCGAGGCGTGGCTGGACGGGCAGGGCGCCAATGTGCGCGGCAAGGATCTGGCGCCGAAAAAGCGCCGCCAGCTGGCGGAAACGCTGCATAACTGGCGCGTGCTGCCCAACGGCACCCAGGGCTACAAGAAGGCCGAGGTCACCCGCGGCGGGGTGTCGACCAAGGCGCTGTCGTCGAAGACGATGATGGCGAACGACGTGCCGGGGCTGTTCTTCATCGGCGAGGTGGTCGACATCACCGGCTGGCTGGGCGGTTATAACTTCCAGTGGGCGTGGTCTTCCGGCTTTGTCGCCGGCAAAAACTGTTAGAATCACGCTCTCTCCTGCCTGGCTGCGGCCAACCTTGTGGTGTGCGCCCGCGCGCACCCGTGGTCGGCCGCGCCACGGCTAAATGGCATCACCGGATACCCCAAGCTTTATGAGCGATTACGATTTCAACGATTCCTCGGTGGCGGCCATCCGCACGCCGCCACACTCGATCGAGGCCGAACAATCGGTACTCGGCGGCCTGCTGCTGGACAACAGCGCCTGGGAAAAGATTGCCGACCTGCTGACCGAGGCCGATTTCTACCGCCACGATCACCGCGTGATCTTCAAGCACATCGCCCGGCTGGTCGACATCGCGCGTCCGGCGGACGTGGTGACCGTCTCCGAAAGCCTGGACAAGAATGCCGAGCTGGGCAGCGTCGGCGGCCTGGCTTACCTGGCGATGCTGGCGCAGAACACGCCGTCGGCTGCCAACATCCGTCGCTACGCCGAGATCGTGCGCGAGCGCTCGGTGATGCGCTCGCTGGCGCTGGTCGGCACCGAGATCGCCGAATCGGCCTACAACCCGCTGGGCCGCGACGCGGCGCAGCTCTTGGACGAGGCCGAGGGCAAGGTGTTCCAGATTGCGGAATCCACCGCCAAGTCCAAGCAGGGCTTCCTGGAAATGCCGGCGCTGCTGAAAGAAGTGGTCGAGCGCATCGACATGCTGTACAGCCGCGACAATCCGGACGAGGTCACCGGCGTGCCGACCGGCTTTACCGATCTCGACGCCAAGACCTCCGGCCTGCAGCCGGGGGACCTCGTGATCGTCGCCGGCCGTCCGTCGATGGGCAAGACCGCGTTCTCGATGAACATCGCCGAGCACGTGGCGATCGAGGCCGGCCTGCCGGTGGCGGTGTTCTCGATGGAAATGGGCGGCACCCAGCTGGTGATGCGGATGCTGGGTTCGGTCGGCCGGCTGGACCAGCACATCCTGCGTACCGGCAAACTCGGCGACGAGGACTGGCAGAAGCTGACCTACGCCATCGGCAAGCTGTCCGATGCGCCGATGTACATCGACGAAACCCCGGCGCTGACCGCGCTGGAGCTGCGCGCCCGGGCACGGCGACTGGCACGCCAGCACGGCGGCAAGCTCGGCCTGATCGTGATCGACTACATGCAGCTGATGTCGGGCTCCGGCCGCAGCGACAACCGCGCCTCCGAACTGGGTGAGATCTCGCGTGGCCTGAAGGGCCTGGCCAAGGAGCTGCAGGTGCCGGTGATCGCGCTGTCGCAGCTGTCGCGTAGCGTGGAACAGCGTACCGACAAGCGGCCAATGATGTCCGACTTGCGCGAATCCGGCGCCATCGAGCAGGACGCCGACATCATCATCTTCATGTACCGCGACGAGTACTACAACCCCGATTCGCCGGACAAGGGTCTGGCGGAAGCCATTATCGGCAAGCACCGTAACGGCCCCACCGGCAAGGTGCGGCTGGCGTGGCTGGGCATGCACGCCAAATTCGACAACGCGGCGATACACGGCGTCACCGGCTGGGCCGACGCCGACGGTTAAGCAATTTGTTGCGGCCAACCTTGCAAGCTTGGCCGCAGGTCTAGACAGGGAATTCCGATGAGCTTTTTCGACAAACATGTTTTTGTCTGCTGTAACCAGCGCGCCGAAGGCGAAATGTGCTGCAACAACTTCGGCTCCAGCGAGTTGCTGGGCTATATGAAAGACCAGATCAAGGCGCGTGGCCTCAACGGCAGCGGCCAGATTCGCGTCAACAAGGCCGGCTGCCTCGGCCGTTGCGATGAAGGCCCGGTGCTGGTGGTGTACCCGCAGGAGACCTGGTACACCTTCATCGACAAGGCCGACATCGACGAGATCGTCGAAGAGCACATGGTCCATGGCCGTATCGTGGAAAGGCTGAAAATCTGATGCTGAAAGCGATGCAGAAGATCGACATCGCCGGCCCGGTCGGCGCGCTCGAAACCATCGTCATCCCCGCGGCGGGCGAGCAGACCGGCATCGCCGTGGTGTGCCACCCCAATCCGACGCAGGGCGGCACCAATACCAACAAGGTGATCCAGACCGCGGCCAAGGCGCTGTCGCAGCTGGGTTACACCTGCTACCTGCCCAACCTGCGCGGCGTCGGCAGCAGTGGCGGCAGCCACGATCACGGCATCGGCGAGGTCGACGACGTGATCGCGGTGGTCGATTACGCGCGCCAGCAGCACGGCGCGCTGCCGCTGGCACTGGCCGGCTTCTCCTTCGGCGGCTTCGTCGCGGCGCGCACCCGTGCCCGTATCGACGCCGACAAGCTGCTGCTGATGGGGCCGGCGGTGGGCAAGTACGAGATTCCGACGCCGGAGGTGCCGGCCGATACGCTGGTGATCCACGGCGAGGCGGACGAGGTGGTGCCGCTGGAAAACGTGATGGTATGGGCGCGGCCGCAACATCTGCCGGTGATCGTGCTGCCGGAGGCCGGTCACTTCTTCCACGGCCGGTTGGTGCAGCTGGCGGGGCTGATCAAGCGCTGCTGGTAAGCGCTGGCGCTGTGCCGCAAGACAAAACGTTGGCCGCAATCTCGCGATTGCGGCCAACGTTTTTGTTTTTTACCTGCGTCGGTGTCAGCGCAGGTAGTCGCCGTCGGCTTCCGGCTGGTAGCTGACTGCCAGCACCTCGATGCGGGTGTGGCTGCCGTCCGGCAGTGGCCAGTCGATCTGCTGGCCGACGGCCAGCCCCAGCAGCGCGCTGCCGATCGGCGCCAGGATGGAAATGCGGCCGTTGTCGGCATCGGCGTCGGCCGGATAGCACAGCGTGATCTCGCGCGCCTCGCCGCTGTTGTGCAGGCGGATGCGGGCGCGGCTGTTCATGCTGATCACATCGGCCGGCATGTCCCGAGGTTCGACCACCTCGGCGCGGTCGAGCTCTGCTTCCAGTGCGGTCACCCCCGGGAAATCCTTGACCGAAACCCGTTCGATCAGGTTGGTCAGACGCAAGTGGTCCAGGCTGGACAGGGTGATCGCCGGCAGGCTGCTCATGGTTGCTCCTTCAATGGGTCTGGCGGGAGGCTCCCGCACAATGCAAAACGTGATGCGGCGGCAGGCAGCATCACGATGTCTGCATCATAGCCGATTCGCGCGATGGCGGCAGCCGGCCACCGTTTGTCCGCTGGCGGCCAACTCCTCCTTTCGAACTAGTTTCCCCCGCCAATTGGCCTTGTGCGGCTAACCCTTAATCGTTGTAGGGTTTAACCCTGTGGCGAATGTTGGCCGCATGCGCGGCGGCGTAAGGTGTGAGCTGTACTAATCGCGCGGGTAGCTCACCATGGCTTCGAATACTTACAAGCAATACGCTGTGCTGGCATCCAGCACGGTGGCGTTTACCGTGTGCTTCATGATCTGGATGATGTTTGCGGTATTGGGCATTCCGATCAAGGAACAGCTAGGCCTGTCGGAGACCCAGTTCGGCATCCTGGCGGCAACGCCGGTGCTGACCGGTTCGCTGGTGCGGGTGCCGCTGGGCATCTGGACCGACCGCTTCGGCGGCCGCATCGTCCTGTTCCTGCTGATGCTGACCTGCGTGATCCCGATCTACGCGATGCAGTTTGCCACCAAGTACTGGCACTTCCTCGCCATCGGCCTCTGTGTCGGTCTCGCCGGCGGCTCGTTTTCGGTGGGCACTCCCTACGTGGCGCGCTGGTTCCGCAAGGAGCAGCAGGGCATGGCGATGGGCGTGTTCGGCGCCGGTAACGCCGGTTCCTCGCTGACCAAGCTGATCGCGCCCGGCATCATCGCCGCTGCCGGCTGGCAGATGGTACCGACCGTCTACGCGGTGATCATGCTGATTACCGCCATCCTGTTCTGGTTCTTCTCCTTCCACGATCCCAAGCATCTGGTGACCAGCAAGACCTCGCTGGCGCAGCAGTGGGCGCTGATGAAAGACCCGGCGGTGCTGCGCTACTGCCAGTACTACTCGGTGGTGTTCGGCGGCTATGTCGCGCTGGCGCTGTGGATGACCAAGTACTACGTCGGCGAATACGGCTTCGATATCAAGCACGCCGCCTTCCTGGCCGCCTGTTTCTCGTTGCCCGGCGGTGTGCTGCGCGCGGTCGGTGGCTGGCTGTCGGACAAGTACGGCGCCTACAAGGTGACCTGGGGCGTGATGTGGGTGTGCTGGGTGGCCTTCTTCATCCTGTCCTACCCGCAGACCGCGTTCGTGATCCAGACCATCAACGGCCCGCAAAGCTTCCACCTCGGCCTCGGCACCACCATGTTCACGGTGATCCTGTTCGCCGTCGGCGTGGCGATGGCAATCGGCAAGGCCTCGGTGTTCAAGTTCATTGCCGACGAGTTCCCCGACAACATCGGCGCAGTATCCGGCGTGGTCGGCCTTGCCGGCGGCCTGGGTGGCTTCCTATTGCCGATCATGTTCGGCGCACTGGTCGACCTGACCGGGGTGCGTTCCAGCTCCTTCATGCTGCTGTACGGCACCGTCTGCGTCTCGCTGATCTGGATGCACTTCTCCTTCCGCGCCGTGCGCCAGAAAGAGGAAGCGGCCGAGGCATCGTTTGCCAAGAGCGCAAAGCTGACCATGGCGGAACGTTGATATCCGGCTGGCGCCGGGTGATGTGTCGTAATGAAATTTAAGGGGTGGCAGGGGCCACCCTTCAGGGAGGATGACAAAATGTCACAAAGTTCGTCTCATGTTCTGACCCGCTGGGAGCCGGAAAGCCCCAGCTTCTGGCAGCAAGACGGCAAAGCCGTCGCCCGCCGCAATCTGTGGCTGTCCATCCCGGCGCTGACGCTGGCCTTCATCATCTGGCAGGTATGGAGCGTGGCAGTGCTGAACATGCCGAATATCGGCTTCAGCTACACGCAGAACCAGCTGTTCTGGCTGGCGGCCTTGCCGGCGCTGTCCGGCGCCACGCTGCGCATTTTCTACTCCTTCATGGTGCCGATCTTCGGCGGTCGTCGCTGGACGGCAATCTCCACCGCCAGCCTGCTGATCCCGGCGATCGGCATCGGCTTCGCGGTGCAGGATCCGAACACCAGTTACGTGACCATGCTGATCCTGGCGCTGCTGTGCGGCTTCGGCGGCGGCAACTTCAGCTCCTCGATGTCCAACATCAGCTTCTTCTACCCGAAGGCTGAGAAGGGTACCGCGCTGGGGCTGAACGCCGGCCTGGGCAACCTCGGCGTGTCGGTGGTGCAGTTCGTGGTGCCGATCGTGATCACCATGGGCCTGTTCGGCAGCTTCGGCGGCGAGCCGCAAACCTGGGTCAAGGGCGAGGCCACCAAGCAGATGTGGCTGCAGAACGCCGGCTTCGTGTGGGTGCCGTTCATCGTGTTGTCGACGTTGGCCGCATGGTTCGGCATGAACGACATCGCCTCGGCCAAGGCCTCGTTTGCCGACCAGGCCGTGATCTTCAAGCGCAAGCACAACTGGCTGATGTGCTGGCTGTACATCGGCACCTTCGGTTCCTTCATCGGTTTTGCTGCCGGCTTCCCGCTGCTGATGAAAGGCCAGTTCCCGGATGTTGACCCGAGCAAGTACGTGTTCTTCGGCCCGCTGGTCGGTGCGCTGGCGCGTCCGGTTGGCGGCTGGCTGTCGGACAAGATGGGTGGCGCCAAGGTGACCCAGGTGGTGTTCGCACTGATGATCGCCGCGGTGTTCGGCGTGCTCAACTTCCTGCCGCACGGCGGGCAGGGTGGCAACTTCCAGGGCTTCTTCGCCATGTTCCTGTGCCTGTTCGCGCTGACCGGTATCGGTAACGGCTCCACCTTCATGCAGGTGCCGGCCATCTTCCTGACCCTGCACCAGCGCATGGCAGGCAAGGGCGACGCGGCACAGAAAAAAGCGGTCGCCGACGCCACCAAGGAAGCCGCGGCGGTACTGGGCTTCTCCGGTGCCATCGGTGCCTACGGCGGCTTCTTCATCCCGAAAAGCTACGGTACCTCGATCGCGCTGACCGGCGGTGTCGATGCCGCGCTGTACGCCTTCATCGCCTTCTACGTCAGCTGCCTGCTGATCAACGGCTGGTACTACGCCCGCAAGAACGCGGAAGTGCCTTGCTGACGACTTCTCCAAGTTTGCGGACTTTTTCTGCAATCTTCTTCGGCGCCCCTCGGGGCGCTTTTTTTTTGCGCCGCAGCAGCGGTGACGATCCCGCCGAACCGCGCGCCATCGTGAATTGCTAGATGTGGATCAAGGCTGACACAGGGCGCCGCCGGCTATACGTCATGCGCATCAGCAATGGTGGCGGGATAGCGCACACCTTGCCGCACCACCATACGAGCCGCCCGCAGGCGGCCACCCGCACGCAATGACAGGAAATCCAGCAAGCGTAATGCCCACGACGTTAACCGGCTTGACCCCTCTTCTGGAGTGTGACGATGACCATCAAACTGAAGTTGTTGTGTTTTACCGTTCTGGCCCTGCTGGCGGCGCTGGTGCCCAGCATGGTGGGCCTGAACGCCTTGCGGGCGGCCGATGCCAAGCTGGACGTGGTCAATGAAACCATCATCCCGCGGCTGGGGCTGGTGGCAAATATCCGCAGCACGTTCAAGGATCTGCGTATCGACGACATCCTGCAGGTGTACGAGCAGGACGGCAGCTTCCAGCTGCAGGCGCGGCTGCGTACCCGCGAAACCTCGCACAAGCTGCGCCAGCTGCTGCGCCAGCTGAAATCGCAACTGCGCCATCCCGAGGACCTGGCCAACCTGCAACGCTTTGACACGCTGTTCGAGCAATACCTGCTGCTGCTGGACCGGGTGCACGCGGTGCGGGTGACGCCGGGAATGACGGCGCCGCAACTGTCGGCGGCGATGGAGCCGTGGCGCCAGGTGGGCACCGAGCTGGGCAGCTCGGTGACGGCCATCGTCAACGATGTGCTGGACGAGGGCCGTCACAACCGGGCGCAGGCCGAGGCGGAAATGGCTTCCGCCAAGCTGGCGTTTGCGGTGTCGCTGCTGCTGTCCATGGTGTTGCTGTTCGGCTGTGGCTGGCTGATCCTGCGCAGCATCAACCGCCCGGTGCAGTCGGCGGTGCTGGCGGTGCGCGGCATTTCCGACCGCCAGGACCTGTCGCAGCGCGTGGTGGTGCACAAGAATGACGAGATCGGCGGCCTGCTGAAGGCGTTCAACCACTTGCTGGGCAAGATGCGCGATTCCATCCACCAGATCGGCCATCACTCGCACGCGGTGACGGTGGCGGCGGAAGACCTCAGCGTGGCGTCCGACCAGGTGAAGAGCGGCGCCCACCACGCCAGCGTGTCGGCCACGGAGATGGCGGCGGCGGTGGAGGCGGTTACCGTCAGCATCGGCCACATTGCCGAACGCACCCGCGATGCCGACCGGCTGGCGACGGCCTCTGGGCAGCAGGTGGTGCACAGCGAACGGATGATCCGTGACACGGTGACCGAGATCGAGAGCATCGCCAGTGCGGTGAACGACACCGCGCGCTATGTGCAGGAGCTGCAAAGCCGCAGCGAGTCGATCGGTTCGGTGGTCAACGTGATCGGCGAGATCGCCGACCAGATCAACCTGCTGGCGCTGAACGCGGCGATTGAGGCCGCCCGTGCCGGCGAATCCGGTCGCGGCTTTGCCGTGGTTGCCGACGAGGTGCGCAAGCTGGCCGAGCGCACCACCGCGTCCACCGGGCAGATCCACGCCACCGTGTCCAGCATCCGCGAAGGTTCGACCGCCACCGTGCACCTGATCGGCGACGTGGTTGGCCGCGTCGAGCAGGGCGTGGCGCGGGTGCGCGAGGCCGGTGTCGCCATCGGCGAGCTGCGCACCCTGGCCGGGCAGGTCGGGCAGCAGGTGGCAGATATCGCTGCCGCCATCCACGAGCAGAGCGAAGCCAGCGGCCGCATCTCGCAGAAGGTGGAAGGCATCGCCCAGATAGCCGAGGAGAGCAGCGCCGCGGCGCAAAGCACCGCGCTCAATGCGCTGCGCCTGCACGAGCTGGCGCAGAACATGCGTCGCGACGTGGCCTGTTACACCACTTGAGCCGGAGCCGCTGCGGGCGGGTGCCGGCAGCGGGTAGGGTGGTTGCCATCTTGAGGGCAATGGTAATTTTCTTACATGAAACTTACATTTAATGAATGGCGTGTATAGGCGTTCCCGCCGTGGCGGCAGCGCCGTGTTTTTTCAAGATCATGAAAATCAACAGGAAAAAATACTGCCGCCGCAATGACTGCTGCTTAATTGTTGTAAGAATGGTGAAAGTAATCGAGTACAAGCCGCATTGTCATTAGACTACCGCTCCCATGCATAACAACACACGGAGCCCTAGTCACATGCCACAGCATGTCCACACACCACAATACGGGAAGCCGCTGGCGGTGCTGACTTCCCTGTTCTTCATGTGGGGTCTGATCACCTCGCTCAACGACATCCTGGTGCCGCATCTCAAGGGCGTGTTTTCCCTGAGCTATGTGCAGGCGGCGCTGGTGCAGTTCAGCTTCTTTACCGCCTATTTCGTCGTGTCGCTGCCAGCTGGGCGTCTGGTGCAGGCCTGTGGCTACCAGCGCGGCATTGTCGCCGGGCTGTGCACCGCCGGCATCGGCTGTCTGCTGTTCTACCCGGCGGCAGCCAGCCTGTCGTATCCGGCCTTTCTCGGCGCGCTGTTCGTGCTGGCGGCGGGCATCACCGTGCTGCAGGTTGCGGCCAACCCTTACGTAACGCGACTGGGGCCGGCGAAGACGGCATCCAGCCGCCTCAACCTGACCCAGGCATTCAATGCGCTGGGCACCACCGTGGCGCCGCTGCTGGGTGCGATGCTGATCCTGGTCGACAGCCACGACGGCGCGGTGGCCGAGGCCAGCGCGGTGCAACTGCCGTATCTGGTGCTGGCCGGCCTGCTCTTCGCCATCGCGGTGGTGTTCGCACTGCTGCGCCTGCCGGCAATCAAGGACGAGCATCCGCAGCAGGCGGCCGCCGCCGGCGAGGTGGTGCGCCACAGCGTGTGGCAGTACCGCCATCTGCTGCTGGGTGCGGTGGCGATCTTCGTCTACGTCGGTGCCGAGGTCAGCATCGGCAGCTTCCTGGTCAGCCTGATGGAGCAGCCGGACATCGGCGGCCTGAACCAGGCCGCAGCCGGCCGTCTGCTGGCGGTGTACTGGGGCTGCGCCATGGTTGGCCGCTTCCTGGGTAGCGTGGTGATGCGCCACGTCGCCGCCAGCAAGGTGCTGGCCTGCAACGCGCTGCTCAGCGTGCTGCTGATCGCCGTGGCGGTGCTGTGTGGTGGCAAGCTGGCGATGTGGAGCCTGCTGGCGGTCGGGCTGTGCAACTCGATCATGTTCCCGACCATCTTCTCGCTGGCGCTGAACGGGCTGGGGCGCTTCACCAGTGCCGGCTCCGGCGTGCTGTGCATGGCGATTGTCGGCGGGGCGCTGATGCCACTGCTGCAGGCGTCGCTGGCGGACAGTCTCGGCCTGCTGCTGTCGTTCGTGGTGCCGCTGCTGTGCTACCTGTTCATCTTCTACTACGGCATCGCCGGTCACAAACCACGCTGATGGTCGTTTGGCCGCGCTGAAGCCGCTCCCCGGGGAGCGGCTTTTTTCATGGTCGTCGCGCCACTGCATCACGGGGCGGATACCTCCCAACGCCGGAGCCGTCTACCTCTTTCGAACTAGTCGCCTTCCTCCCTCTGCGCCGCATCGCTGCCACCTGTGGCGAATGGGCGCCATTGCCCCGTTTTCCTATTCTGTCAACCGTGACCACAGGTATCCGCATTCGCTTGCGGCCAACCTTTGCGGGCCGCGATGGCGGCAAAAATACGGAGGCAAAATGAGCCACTTTCTCGACAGACTGAATTTTCTGGGCAAGGTGAAATCCACCTTCGCCGATGGCCACGGTGCGGTGGTAAAAGAAGACCGCAAGTGGGAAGACGGCTACCGTCAACGCTGGCAGCACGACAAGATCGTGCGTTCCACCCACGGCGTGAACTGCACCGGCTCCTGTAGCTGGAAGGTGTATGTCAAAAACGGCCTGATCACCTGGGAAACCCAGCAGACCGACTACCCGCGTACCCGTCCCGACCTGCCTAACCACGAACCGCGCGGCTGCCCGCGTGGCGCGTCGTACAGCTGGTACGTGTATTCCGCCCAGCGCGTGAAATACCCGATGGTGCGCGGCCGCCTGATGAAGCTGTGGCGCGAAGCCCGCAAGACCATGGGCGCCATTGACGCCTGGGAACAGATCAGCCAGAACCCGGAAACGGCCAAACAGTACAAATCCAAGCGTGGCCAGGGCGGTTTCGTGCGCGCCAGCTGGGATGAAGTGAATGAAATCATCGCGGCATCCAATGCCTACACCATCAAGAACTACGGCCCTGACCGCGTAGTCGGCTTCTCGCCGATTCCGGCGATGTCGATGGTGTCCTACGCCGCCGGTAGCCGCTACCTGTCGCTGATCGGTGGCGTACCGCTGTCGTTCTACGACTGGTACTGCGACTTGCCGCCGGCCTCGCCGCAGGTATGGGGCGAGCAGACCGACGTGGCCGAATCGGCCGACTGGTACAACTCCACCTACCTGATGGTGTGGGGTTCCAACGTACCGATGACGCGTACCCCGGACGCCCACTTCTATACCGAAGTGCGCTACAAGGGCACCAAGACCGTGGCGGTATCGTCCGACTTCGGCGAAATGGCCAAGTTCGGCGACATCTGGCTGGCGCCGAAGCAGGGCACCGACGCCGCGCTGGCGATGGCGATGGGCCATGTCATCTTCAAGGAATTCCACCTCGACAATCCGTCGGCCTACTTCACCGATTACATCCGTCAGTACACCGACATGCCGATGCTGGTGACGCTGCGCCAGGATGGCGGCCGTTACGTGCCGGACTACTTCCTGCGTGCCTCGCACCTGGAAGCCAATCTGGGCGAGAACACCAATCCGGAATGGAAAACGCTGATCATCGACGAGCTCAGCGGCAAGATCGTGGCGCCGAACGGCTCCATCGGTTTCCGCTGGACACAGCCGGAAGGCGAAGCCGGCAAGTGGAACCTGGAAGAGAAGGACGGCGGCAACGGCAACGAAGTCAAGGGTCGCCTGTCGCTGATCGAACAGCGTGACGACGTGGTTGGTGTGGCCTTCCCGTACTTCGCGGCCGAACACGACGAACTGCTGACCCGCAACGTGCCGGTCAAGCGCATCACCCTCGCCGACGGCAAGCAGGCGCTGGTGGCCACCGTGTTCGACCTGATGGCGGCCAACTACGGCATCGACCGTGGCCTCGGCGGCGGCAACGTGGCGAAGGATTACTTCGACGACGTACCGTACACCCCGGCCTGGCAGCAGAAACACACCGGCGTGAAGCCGGAGATGGTGATCCAGGTGGCGCGCGAATTCGCGCAGAACGCCGACCAGACCCGCGGCAAGTCGATGGTGATCGTCGGCGCGGCGCTGAACCACTGGTACCACATGGACATGACCTACCGCGGCATCATCAACATGCTGATGATGTGCGGTTGTATCGGCCAGAGCGGCGGTGGCTGGTGCCACTACGTCGGCCAGGAAAAACTGCGTCCGCAAACCGGCTGGGCACCACTGGCCTTCGCCGCCGACTGGAACCGTCCGGCTCGCCAGATGAACGGCACCAGCTTCTTCTACGCGCACACCAGCCAGTGGCGCCACGAGAAACTGGGCGTCAACGAGATCCTGTGCCCGACTGCCAACGGCAGCATGGCCAACATGGCGCTGATCGACTACAACGCCAAGGCCGAACGCATGGGCTGGTTGCCGTCGGCACCGCAGCTGACCACCAACCCGCTGGACATCACCCGTCTTGCTGCGGCCGAAGGCAAGGACCCGATCGCCTACACGGTGGAAGGTCTGAAGTCCGGCAAGCTGGACATGGCCTGCAACGACCCGGACAACCCGAAGAACTTCCCGCGCAATATGTTCGTGTGGCGTTCCAACATCCTGGGTTCCTCCGGCAAGGGCCACGAGTACTTCCTGAAGTACCTGCTCGGCACCCAGAACGCGGTGATGAACAGCGAAGAAGGCTGCATCAAGCCGAGTGAAATCACCGTGCGTCCGGCGGTGGAGGGCAAGCTGGACCTGCTGGTGGTGCTGGACTTCCGCATGTCCACCACCTGCCTGTACGGCGACATCGTGCTGCCGACCGCGACCTGGTACGAGAAGGACGACCTCAACACCTCCGACATGCACCCGTTCATCCACCCGTTGTCGGAAGCGGTACAGCCGCTGTGGCAGGCGAAGAGTGACTGGGAAATCTACAAGGGCTTCGCCAAGGCGATCTCGGAAGTGGGCGGCGACTACCTCGGCGTGCAGAAGGATCTGGTCCTGACCCCGCTGATGCACGACACCCCGGAAGAGCTGGGCCAGCCGTTCGACCCGCGCGACTGGAAAAAAGGCGAGTGCGAGCCGATCCCGGGCAAGACCATGCCGAAGATGACGGTGGTGGAGCGCGATTACACCAAGATCTACGACAAGTTCACCTCCATCGGCCCGTTGCTGGAAAAAGTGGGCAACGGCGGCAAGGGCATCGCCTGGAAGACCGGCCACGAAGTGGACGTGCTGCGCGGCCTGAACCAGACCGTGGCAGAAGGGGTTGCCGCCGGCCAGCCGAAGCTGAACACCGCTATCGACGCCGCCGAGATGATCCTGACGCTGGCACCGGAAACCAACGGCCACGTGGCAGTGAAGGCCTGGGGCGCGCTGTCCAAGATCACCGGTCGCGACCATACCCATTTGGCACTGCCGCGCGAGCATGACTCCATCCGCTTCCGCGACGTGCAGGCGCAGCCGCGCAAGATCATTTCCTCGCCGACCTGGTCGGGCCTGGAAAGCGAAGAAGTCAGCTACAACGCCGGCTACACCAACGTGCACGAGCTGATTCCATGGCGCACCATCACCGGCCGCCAGCAGTTCTACCAGGATCACCTGTGGATGCGTTCGTTTGGCGAAGGGCTGTGTGTGTACAAACCGGCGGTCGATCTGAAGACCACCGCGGCGGTACTGGGCAAGAAGTCGAACGGCAACGCCGAGATCGTCCTCAACTTCATTACGCCGCACCAGAAGTGGGGTATCCACAGTACCTACTCCGACAACCTGCGCATGCTGACGCTGTCGCGTGGCGGCCCGCACGTCTGGGTGTCCGAGATCGACGCCAAGAAGGCCGGCATCGTCGACAACGACTGGATCGAGGTGTTCAACGTCAACGGTACGCTGACTGCCCGTGCGGTGGTGTCGCAGCGGGTGCCGGAAGGCATGACCCTGATGTACCACGCCCAGGAGAAGATCGTGAACGTGCCGGGCGCGGAAACCAGCGGCAAGCGCGGCGGTATCCACAACTCGGTAACGCGGGCGGTCACCAAACCGACGCACATGATCGGCGGCTATGCCCAGCTGTCGTGGGGCTTCAACTACTACGGCACCGTCGGCTCCAACCGCGACGAATTCGTGATCGTACGCAAGATGAAGAACGTGGACTGGCTGGACAAGCCGCTGGCTGATAACGCCTAAACCCTTTTGGCCGCGAAGCCCGCGCCGGCATGCAGTGACGCTGTAAGGTGTCGTGCGCGGGGTTTGTCGCAAAAAACAGGAGTATCACAATGAAAATCCGTGCCCAAATCGGTATGGTGCTCAACCTCGACAAGTGCATCGGTTGCCATACCTGTTCGGTAACCTGCAAGAACGTGTGGACCAGTCGCGACGGTGTCGAATACGCGTGGTTCAACAACGTCGAGACCAAGCCCGGCATCGGCTATCCCAAGGACTGGGAGAACCAGGAAAAATGGCAGGGCGGCTGGGTGCGCAAGCCCAACGGCAAGCTGGAGCCGCGCCAGGGCGGCCGTCTGAAGATCCTCGCCAACGTGTTCGCCAACCCGAACCTGCCGGCGATCGACGAGTACTACGAGCCGTTCACCTACGACTACGAACATCTGCAGAACGCGCCGGAAATGATCACGCCGCCGACCGCACGCCCGGTCTCGGTACTCACCGGCAAGAAGATGGACAAGATCGAGTGGGGCCCGAACTGGGAAGACGACCTCGGCGGCGAATTCAGCAAGCGTTCCAAGGACGCGCTGTTCGAAGGCATCCAGAAGGAGATGTACTCGGCGTTCGAGAACACCTTCATGATGTACCTGCCGCGCCTGTGCGAACACTGCCTGAACCCGGCCTGTGTCGCCAGCTGCCCGTCCGGCTCCATCTACAAGCGTGAAGACGACGGCATCGTGCTGATCGACCAGGACAAGTGCCGCGGCTGGCGCATGTGCGTGTCGGGCTGCCCGTACAAGAAGATTTACTACAACTGGACCACCGGCAAGGCCGAGAAGTGCATCTTCTGCTACCCGCGTATCGAAGCCGGTCAGCCGACGGTGTGCTCCGAGACCTGCGTTGGCCGCATCCGCTACCTGGGTGTGCTGCTGTACGACGCCGACAAGATCGAAGCCGCTGCCAGCGTCGAAGATCCGAAGAGCCTGTACGAAGCGCAACTGGGCGTGTTCCTCGACCCGAACGCACCGGAAGTGATCGCCGAAGCCAAGAAGCAGGGCATCGCCGACAGCTGGTTGCTGGCCGCGCAGAATTCGCCGGTCTACAAGATGGCGATGGAATGGAAGGTTGCCTTCCCGCTGCATCCGGAATACCGCACGCTGCCGATGGTGTGGTACATCCCGCCACTGTCGCCGATCCAGTCCGCACTGGAAAACGGCCTGATCGGCGAGAACGGCATCATCCCGGACGTGAAAGACCTGCGCATCCCGATCCAGTACCTGGCCAATCTGCTGACTGCCGGCAAGGAAGAGCCGGTGGTGAAAGCGCTGGAAACCATGGTCGCCATGCGCCGCTACATGCGCAAGAAGAGCGTGGAGAAGGTCATCGACGAAAGCACGTTGAAGGGTACCCATCTCAAGGCCGCGCAAGTGGAAGAGATGTACCAGGTGATGGCGATTGCCAACTACGAAGACCGTTTCGTGATTCCGTCCAGCCACAAGGAAATGGTGGAAAACACCTTCGACGACAAGGCCAGCTGCGGCTTTACCTTCGGTAACGGCTGCTCCAGCGGCACGTCCGAGCCTAGCCTGTTCGGCAAGAAGAAGGCATCCCCCATCGTGTTCCACGACATGCGTCGCGACCGCAAGGCCAACGCCGGAGAATGAGCATGCACAACCCGATGATTTATCGTGCGCTGGCGGCGCTGCTGGGTTACCCGCAGCCCGACCTGATCGCCGCGCTGCCGGAAATCCGCGCGGTGCTGGCCGACGACGCCACCCTGGTGGCCGCGGTCGAGCCGCTGCTGCAAAGGTTGGCCGCAGGCGAGCTGATCGAGGTACAGCAGGACTACGTGCAGATCTTCGACCGCAACCCGTCGCACTCGCTGCACCTGTTCGAGCATATCCACGGCGAGGACCGCGCCCGCGGTCAGGCAATGGTGGATTTGATCGAGGAATACAAGGCGCACGGCTTCGAGCCGGTCAGCGAAGAGCTGCCCGACTACGTGCCACTGTTCCTGGAATTCCTGTCGCTGTGCGAGGCCGACGAAGCCAATCGCCTGCTGGGTGATGCGGTGCACGTACTGGCCCACGTCGCCGGCCGGCTGGTGGAGAGCGGCAGCGACTACGCCGGCGTGCTGCAGGCGCTGGTCTCGCTGTCACCGGTGGCGCCAGAGCCGCTGTCGGTGCCACCGATCCGCGACATGGACGAGGCTCTGGAAACCTTCGGCCCCGGTGCCGATGGTGTCGAGCCGCTGCTGAAGCCAACGCTGCCGCAGATCGCCCCGGTCAATTTCTATCCCAAGGGTAGCGGCCCGGCCGCCTGCCATTAATCCGCTGACGGTCCGGGTGGGCGCTGGCGCGCACCCGTTGGCCGCAAGGAGAAAGACATGGACTACTTGCATCAATTCGTTTTCGGGATCTATCCCTACATCGCGCTGGCCATTTTTCTGCTTGGCAGCCTGATGCGCTTCGAGCGCGAGCAATACAGCTGGAAGAGTGAATCCAGCCAGTTATTGCATCGCGGTAGCCTGCGCCTGGGCAACATCCTGTTCCACCTCGGCATCATCGGCCTGTTCTTCGGCCATGCCGTCGGCCTGCTGACGCCGGTGGCGGTGTGGGATGCGCTGGGCGTGACGCACAGCTTCAAGCAGGTATTTGCGATGACCGCCGGCGGCATCATGGGGACCCTGTGCCTGATCGGCGTACTGCTGCTGTTGCATCGCCGCTTCTCCAACGACCGCCTGACGGCAAATACCACCTGGCGTGACAAGCTGGTGCTGCTGTGGATCCTGGCCACCTTGCTGCTCGGCCTGTCCACCATCGCAGTATCGGCCGGTCATCTGGATGGTCACGAAATGGTGTTGCTGATGAGCTGGGCACAGCACATCATCACCTTCCGTGGCGATGCCGCCACCTTTGTCGCCGGCGTGTCGCCGATGTTCAAGGCGCACCTGTTCATGGGCATGACCCTGTTCGTGATCTTCCCGTTCACCCGTTTGGTGCACGTGTGGAGCGGTTTTGGTGCCGTGACCTACCTTGGTCGCACCTGGCAGCTGGTACGGCCGCGCCATTAACAAGCATGGTTGTTGAAAAAAGGCCTGATTTTGCAATCAGGCCTTTTTTGTGCTTAATCAACGCGGATGTTGCGGCGCACTGCAATACTGACGGCGAATCAAGCCGATCCCGTGATTGCAGTGCAATATGTTGGCCGCACAATCAGTCGGCAATACACTATGCTTGATGCCTATACAAAATAAAACATGACCGGGCCGCAACGGTTTTAGAACGTGCCTGACAAGATTTCTCTACCCACCGGAGTCAATGCCATGCTTTCCCGCCTCAGTATTGGTCACAAGCTGATCCTGCTTGTCCTGCCGTTTGGTCTGATGACCTTTTTTCTGGCCTCCACGCTGTCACTGCAGCGCTACAGCTTCCTCGGCGACATGCAGCAAGCCCGGCATCTGGTATCGGTTTCGACACTGGCCTCGACGCTGGTGGACACGCTGCAGGCCGAGCGCGGCCTGAGCAACGGCTATCTGAACGGGCAGGGCGCATTGCCGCCTAACCTGAGCGAGGCGCGCAGCAAGGCCGACGCCGCACTGAAGGCGCTGGAAAGCACCGCAACGGCACTGCCGGAGGGCGAAGTCAAACAGCGCGTCAATACCGTGGCCGGCGGCGTGCGCGGCCTGCTGGGCCAGCGTGGCGCCATTGACGGCCGCAGCCTGGCGGCCCCGGCGGCTTTTGCCGCCTACAGCCAGCAGATCGAAGCGCAGATCGCGCTGGTCGCCAGCCTCGGCACCGCTTCCGACGAGGGTGATGTCATCCGCTTCAGCACCGCCTTGTCCAACCTGCTGTGCACCAAGGAATACGCCGGCCGCGAGCGCGGCTTCGTCAACGGCGCACTGGCAGGCGGCGGGCTGACCCAGGCCAGCCTCGGCCAGGCCATCGGCCTGCAGGCACGCCAGGATGCCTGCGCCGGACAGCTGCTGCTGCTGGCACCGCCAGAGCTGGCGCAATCGCTGCAGCCCTTCCTGCAATCCGATGCCGCCGCCACCCTGAAACAGCTGCGTGCCAGCATCTACGGCGCCGAGCCGGGCACACCGTCAAGCGTGACGCCGGAACAATGGTTTGCCGCCACCTCGGCGCAGATCGGTCAGCTGAAAACCGCGCAAGAAAAGTTGCTGCAGCAGCTGGATGACGTGGTGGCACAGAATATCGACGAAGCCTGGCGCAGCCTGATGATTACCCTCGGCGGCACCCTGCTGCTGTCGCTGCTGTTGCTGATCGGCGGCCTGGCGGTGTACCGCAGCATCCGCAAGCCGGTGATGCGCCTGGAGCAGCTGATGACCAGCATGAGCCACAACCTGGATCTGGCGCCACGCGCGAAGCTGGAAGGCGACGACGAGATCGCGCGCATGGGCCGTGCCTTCGACGAGCTGGTCGATGCCTTTGCCGGCACCCTGAAGGTGGTGAAGAGCAATGCCCACAGCCTGATGAGCGCCGCCGAAGCGCTGCAGACGGTGTCGGCCCGCGCCGCCTCCGCCGCGGAAGCGCAAAGTGAATCGTCGACCCAGATCGCGGCGGCGGTCGAGGAAATGACCGTCGGCATCGCCTCGGTACGCGACAACACCCACGACAACCTGACCGTGGCGCAACAGATGCAGCAGGGCGTCAACGCCGGCCGCGAGCGGATGCAGGAAACCACCCAGGCGATGCAGCACACCGCCGGCTCGCTGGACAGTGCCGGCGAGGTGATCGTCAGCCTGGCCGACAAGTCGCAGAGCATCCGCCAGATCATCACCGCGATCCGCGACATCGCCGACCAGACCAACCTGCTGGCGCTGAACGCGGCGATCGAAGCCGCCCGCGCCGGGGAAATGGGCCGCGGTTTTGCCGTGGTCGCCGATGAAGTGCGCAAGCTGGCGGAACGCACCGGCAAGGAAACCGTGGAAATCACCCAGCTGATCGAGGTGATCACCAACGAGACCGCCAACGCCGCCGGCCAGATGCGCACCGCGCGCACGCGCATGGAAAGCGGTCTCGACCTGGTGCAGGCCACCCTGCAGGATCTCAACGGCATTCACGATGAGGCCAACCAGACCGCGGCCAAGAGCCAGGACACCGCGGCCGCGATGCAGCAGCAGGCCGCGGCCAGCAACGAAGTCGCCGTCAACATCAGCCGCATCGCCTCGCTGGCCGAAGACAATGCGCTGATCGTCGACGAGGCGGCGGCGCTGTCCGCGCAGCTGAACCAGACCGCAACCGAACTGGTGGCGCAGGTCGACCGCTTCAAGCACACCTCGCAAGCCTGAGTCGCAGTTTTCGCCAGGCAATGACGATGCGGCCAACCTTGAAAAAGGTTGGCCGCATTGTTTTGGGCGCGGGTAAGCGGCGGCCCTTAGAAGCTGTTCAAGGTCTCGCGCGCTCACGCGAGACAAGGCGAAAACGACTGAGGAAGCGGCGTTTATCTTGATACAAGCCAGCATGCCGAAGGCGTTTTCAACGCCGTATCGCCCCGTGGATATCCGTCGCAGCAGACATTGAACAGGTTCTCAGTCCTGCGCCACCGGTGACAGTGCCCGGCGCACGGTGTCCTCGTCCAGCGCCGCCGAGCACAGCTCGATGAAACGGTAGGCGTAGCTGCGCAGGTAGTGGCCGCGGCGGATGGCGACGCGGGTGGTCTGGTGGCCGAACAGCGGTGCGCCTTCCACCACCCGCACCTGCGTATCACGCTGCGGGTCCACCGCCATCGAGGCGATGATGCCGACGCCCAGCTCCAGCTCGACATAGGTCTTGATCACGTCGGCGTCCAGTGCCGCCATCACGATGTCCGGCGCCAGTGCCGCATCGGCAAAGGCGCGGTCGATCTGCGCGCGGCCGGTAAAGCCCTGGTGGTAGGTGACGATCGGGTAGTCGGCCAGTGTTTCCAGCGTCAGCGGCTGCTGGTGCAGTGGGTGCGCCGGCGGCGCGATCACCGCGTGGTGCCAGCTGTAGTAGGGGAAGGACACCAGTTCCGGCACCTCGGCCACCGCCTCGGTGGCGATGCCGATGTCGGCTTCGCCGGCCAGCAGCAACCGTACCAGCTCGTCCGGGCTGGCCTGATGCAGCACCAGGTGGACCTTGGGGAAGGATTTCTTGAACGCGGTCACCACCTTGGGCAGCGCGTAGCGCGCCTGGGTGTGGGTGGTGGCGATGGTGAGCTGGCCCTCGTCGCGCTGGCTGAACTGCTCGGCCAGCCGCTTGATGTTGCCGGCGTCCAGCAGCATGCGCTCGACGATGGTCAGCAGCTCCTTGCCGGGGTCGGTCAGGCCGAGAAAGCGCTTGCCCTTGCGCACGAACAGCTCCACGCCCAGCTCGTCCTCTAGGTCCTTGATGTGTTTGGACACGCCGGACTGCGAGGTGAACAGCGCGTTGGCGACCTCGGTCAGGTTGAAGTTCTGCCGCACGGTTTCGCGGATGATGCGTAGTTGCTGGAAGTTCATGCGGCACCTGCCGTTTCGGGGTTGGCAAACACGCGCACGCTGCGCGGTTGCAGGCGTACTGGCTCGCCGGCGATCAGGCTGCCGGCCAGCGGGTGGCTGGCGGGCAGTTCGACATCGAAATGCTGGCCGGCCACGTCGTCGCGGCCCTCCAGTTCCACCCGGGTCAGCGCGCCCAGCGTCAGCACGCGGCTGATGCGCGCCGGAATGCCGTGGCCGAACTCGTGGCGCACGATGTCCAGCTCGTGCGGGCGCACAAAGGCGATCACCTCGCCGTGCTGGCCGTTCTGCTCGGCGGTAAGGGTGGCGTTGCCGATGGCGATGCCGCCGGCGCTGCTGTGGCCCTCGAAGCGGTTGGCCGCACCGAGGAAGCCGTACACGAACGGCGTCGCAGGCTGCTGGTAGACCTCGGACGGGCTGCCGATCTGCTCGACGCGGCCGTGATTCATCAGCACCACGCGGTCGGCCACTTCCAGCGCTTCTTCCTGGTCGTGGGTGACGAAGATGGAGGTGATGTGCAGCTCGTCGTGCAGGCGGCGCAACCAGCGGCGCAATTCCTTGCGCACCTTGGCATCCAGTGCGCCGAACGGCTCATCCAGCAGCAGCACGCGCGGCTCCACCGCCAGCGCGCGGGCCAGCGCGATACGCTGGCGCTGGCCGCCGGACAGCTGCGCCGGGAAGCGGTCGGCCAGCCAGTCCAGCTGTACCAGTTGCAGCAGCTCGTGCACCTTGCGCTTGATCTCGGCCTCGGACGGGCGGATGCTGCGCGGTTTCATGCGCAGGCCGAAGGCGACGTTGTCGAACACCGTCATGTGGCGGAACAGCGCGTAGTGCTGGAACACGAAGCCGACCTGGCGCTCGCGCACGTGGGTGTCGGAGGCGTCGTCACCATCCAGCAGCACGCGGCCGCTGTCGGCCTGCTCCAGCCCGGCGATCACGCGCAACAGCGTGGTCTTGCCGCAGCCGGACGGGCCGAGCAGCGCCACCAGCTCGCCGCTGGGGAAGTCCAGCGTCAGGTTGTCCAGCGCAATGAAGTCGCCGAAAGCCTTGTGGATGTTCTGTACCTGGATGCTCATCTTTTTCTCCGTGGCCGCGTCATGCGCGGCCCGTTTAAATTGGGGCAAGGTTGGCCGCAACGGCCAGCCGGTCGCGATCAGTCATGCGCCTGCGCGGCACGCCATTCGATCCAGCTTTTCACCGCCAGCGTCACCAGCGCCAGCAGCGCCAGCAGGCTGGCCACGGCAAAGGCAGCGGCAAACTGGTATTCGTTGTAGAGAATCTCCACGTGCAGCGGCAGGGTGTTGGTTTCGCCGCGGATATGGCCGGACACCACCGACACCGCGCCGAATTCGCCCATCGCCCGCGCATTGCTGAGGATCACGCCGTACAGCAGTGCCCAGCGCACATTGGGCAATGTCACGTGCCAGAACACCTGCCAGCCGCGTGCGCCCAGCACCACGGCGGCTTCTTCTTCCTCGCGGCCCTGCGCCTGCAACAGCGGAATCAGCTCGCGCGCCACGAAGGGCACGGTGACGAACACGGTGGCCAGCACGATGCCCGGCACCGCGAAGATCACCTTGATGTCGTGCTCCAGCAGCCAGGGGCCGATCCAGCCGTGGCTGCTGAAGACCAGCACGTAGATCAGGCCGGCCACCACCGGCGACACTGAAAACGGCAGGTCGATCAGCGTGATCAGCAGCTGCTTGCCGCGGAAGTCAAAGCGGGTGATCGCCCACGCCGCCGCCACGCCGAACACCAGGTTCAGCGGTACCGAGATCACGGCCGCCAGCAGCGTCAGCTTCACCGCTGACAATGCGTCCGGCTCCACCAGCGCATCGAGATAGGTATGCCAGCCCTTGGCCAGCGCCTCGGCAAACACCACCGCCAGCGGCAGCAGCAGGAAGATGGCGAAGAAAGTCAGCGCGGTGCCGAGGATGGTGTACTTCACCCAGCGCGCCTCGCGCGTGGCCTGACGGCTTTCCAGCAGCGCGGCGCGGTCGTGCTGGGCATACAGATTGGCAGTAATGGCGGCCATTATTCGCTCCTCCCGTTACGGCGTGCCTGCCACGCCTGCAAGCCGTTGATGGCCAGCAGCAGCAGGAACGACGCCACCAGCATCACGCTGGCGATGGCGGTGGCGCCGGCGTAGTCGTACTGCTCCAGCTTGCTGATGATCATCAGCGGGGTGATTTCCGACACCATCGGGATATTGCCGGCGATGAAGATCACCGAGCCGTACTCGCCGACGGCGCGGGCAAACGCCAGTGCGAAGCCGGTCATCAGCGCCGGCTGCAGCACCGGCAGGATCACGTGGCGGAAGGTCTGCCAGCGGTGCGCGCCAAGGCTGGTGGCGGCTTCCTCCAGCTCGGTTTCCAGGTCTTCCAGCACCGGCTGCACCGTGCGCACCACGAAGGGCAGGCCGATGAACACCAGTGCCACCAGCACCCCCAGCGGGCCGAACGCCACCTTGATGCCCAGCGGCTCCAGGTATTGCCCCAGCCAGCCGTTACCGGCGTACAGCGCGGTCAGCGCGATGCCGGCCACCGCGGTGGGCAGCGCAAACGGCAGGTCCACCAGCGCGTCGACCAGCTTCTTGCCGGGAAAGCGGTAGCGCACCAGCGACCACGCCAGCAGCAGGCCGAACACGGTATTGATGGCGGCGGCCAGCAGCGCCATGCCGAAACTGAGCTGGTAGGAGGCCAGCACCCGCGGTGCGGTCACCGCGTCCCAGAACGCCGCCAGCGACAGGCTGCTGGCACGGATGAACACCGCCGCCAGCGGGATCAGCACCACCAGCGACAGATAGGTCAGGGTGAAGCCCAGCGACAGGCCGAAGCCGGGTAACACGCGGGGCAGGGTCGGCGCTTTGGTCATGGTGCACCTCCGTCATGGGTAGTAGGCATCGCGGCATCCTGTTTTTATATAACTGCAAACAGGATATTGCCGGCGACCTTATTCCGAAAATAAGGAATTCTTCGTTGCTTATTCAATAAGCGAAAAAGCCGGCAGCGGAAACGGGGTGGGCGCGAGCGAGCAAATCCTCCGCCGGCGAGCGGCGGCCGCGGCCAGCCGGACAACGTCGCAGTACGCGTGCCGTCAGGGAAAGCAGATCGGGGAGGGAGGACGCGGTCGCGCCAGCGGCCGGGTGCCAGGCGGCGCGCGGACTACAGGTTGCCTTGCGGCCAACCTTCCACCTGCTGGCGCAGCTGTTGCAGCAGCAGGCGCAATTCGCCGAGCGCGGCATCGCCTTCGCCACGCAGGGTGTGCAGCCGGCTGCCCCAGCGGCTGGCAAAGGCGACGGTGCTGGTCAGTCGCGGCCAGTGCGCCTGCGGCGGGTGGTAGACGGTGAGGCTGGGGAAGGGCAGCGGCGCGGCGGCGGCCAGATCGCCGCTGGGGGACAGCAGCAGCGCGCCGAGGGTGCGCTGCGGATGGCGCGCCAGCACCGTCAGCGCCGGCAGGCACAGCTCGCCGGCGGCCAGCAGCAGCACGCTTTTGCCGTGGCTGTGCAGCCACTCGTCCAGCTCGGCTGCGCGCGCCAGCAACAGCGCGTTCTGCTGGTGCCCGAGCCGCAGCAGGGTGTGGCCATCCGCCTCATGGGCATCGGCCAGCACCAGCAGCGTGCTCAGCGCGGCAGCAGACTCAACGGGTAATGATCTGGTCAAAGATCGCTCCATCGGCGAAGTGGGTCTTCTGCGCACGAGTCCAGCCGCCGAACACCTGGTCGATGGTGAACAGCTTCACCTTGCTGAACTTGTCGGCATACTTGGCGGCCACCTTGGCGTCACGCGGACGGTAGTAGTTGGCCGCGGCCAGCTCCTGGCCTTGCGGGCTGTACAGGTATTGCAGATAGGCTTCGGCCACCTTGCGCGTGCCGCGCTTGTCGACCACCTTGTCCACCACGCTGACCGGCGGTTCGGCCAGGATGGATAGCGACGGGGTCACGATGTCGAACTTGTCCGGGCCCAGCTCCTTGGTGGCGAGGTAGGCTTCGTTTTCCCACGACAGCAGCACGTCACCGATGCCGCGCTGGGTGAAGCTGACCAGCGAGCCGCGGGCGCCGGAATCCAGCACCTTCACGTTCTGGAACACCTTCTTCACGAAGTCCTGCGCCTTGGCGTTGTTGCCGCCCGGCTGTTTCAGCGCGTAGCCCCAGGCCGCCAGGTAGTTCCAGCGCGCGCCGCCGGAGGTTTTCGGGTTCGGCGTCACCACTTCCACGCCAGGGCGGGTCAGATCGTTCCAGTCCTTGATCGCTTTCGGATTGCCCTTGCGCACCAGGAACACGATGGTGGAGGTGTACGGCGCGGCGTTGTTCGGCAGGCGTTTCTGCCAGTTGGCCGGAATCAGCTTGGCCTCGGTGTGCAGCGCGTCGACGTCGTAGGCCAGCGCCAGCGTCACCACGTCGGCTTCCAGGCCGTCGATCACGCCGCGCGCCTGCTTGCCGGAGCCGCCGTGCGACTGCTTGATGGTGACGGTTTCACCGGTCTTGGCCTTCCAGTGCTTGGCAAAGGCGGTGTTGAAATCCTGGTACAGCTCGCGCGTCGGGTCGTAGGACACATTCAGCAGGCTGACGTCGGCGTAGGCGAAGCTGGCGCTGCCCAGCAGCAGGGCGGCGATGATCTGGCGGGACGAGAACGACATGATGGTTTCCTTGTGTGCGTGCAGTGATGGCACCACTGTAGCGGGCGCCCTTATGCAAACAAACCAAGAAAAACTGTATTGCTAATCGCGTTTGGCGATATGGGAAGTGAGGTACTAACCCGGTTGCAGCGCGCCGGCCGACAGCCGTATGCGTTGCCCTGCGCTCAGCGTGGCGGCGTCCTGCGCGCTGAGCAGCACTTCCACCAGCTCGCCGGCGACCAGCACCGTTACCCGCCACATCACGTCGGCCGGCTGGCAGGCCAGCACCTCGCCGTGCAGCGCGATGCGGCTGCTGTCGCGCGGCGTCTGCAGAAACACCTGCGCCGGCGTGCCCTGCGCGCCGATGCGGCCGTGCTCCAGCTGCAGCACCTGGTCGGCCACCGCGAAGATCTCGCCCAGATCGTGGCTGACCATCACCGTGGTCAGCGCAAAGCGCTGGTGCATGTCACGCAACATCCGTTGCAGCTCGCGGCGCAGGCCGTGATCCAGCGCCGATAGCGGCTCGTCCAGCAACAGCAAGGTTGGCCGCATCGCCAGCGCCCGCGCCAGTGCCACGCGCTGCTTCTGGCCGCCGGACAGCTGCGCCGGATGCTGCCGTGCCAGCGCCGCCAGTCCGCACAGATCCAGCAGTTCCTGCACCAGGGCGCGCTCGCCGCGCGCGGCGCCAAAGGCGATGTTGTCCGCCACGCTGAGGTGCGGGAACAGCGCGTAATCCTGGAACACCATGCCGATGCGGCGCTGCTGCACGGGCAGGCTGTGGCCGCCGCGCAGCCAGTCGGCGCCGTTCACCTGCAGCCAGCCGCTGTCTGCCGCTTCCAGCCCGGCCAGCAGCCGCAGCAGCGTGGTCTTGCCGGCGCCGGACGCGCCGCTGAGCACGGTAAAACTGCCGGCGGCCAGCGTGGCGGCGACATCCAGCTGCAACTGGCCGTTGGCACCGTGGCGGGTTTTTTGCAGCGAAAATTCGATCATGCGATACGCTCCGCGCGGCGGCGCAACAGGTTAACCAGCAACACCACGGCAAAGGAGAACGCGCACAGGATGGCGGCGTAGGCGTGGGCGGCCGGGTAGTTCAGCGCCTCGACCTCGTTGTAGACCGCGATCGACGCCACCCGCGTCACGCCGGGGATGTTGCCACCTATCATCAGCACCAGGCCGAATTCGCCAACGGTGTGGGCAAAGCTCATCACCACGCCGGCCACCAGCGCCGGCCGCACGCACGGCAGCTCGACGCGCAGCAGGGTGGAGAGCCGCGATTTGCCCATGGTCCAGGCGGCCTCGCGCAGGCTGGGCGGCAAGCCGCTCAGTGCCGCCGCCACCGGCTGCACCATGAACGGCAGGCTGAACAGCACCGAGCCGATCACCAGCCCGGCAAAGGAAAACACCAGGTTGACGCCGAACAGCTCGCGCAGCCAGGCACCGGGCGCATTGGCCGGTGACAGTGCCAGCAACAGGTAGAAGCCGAGCACCGACGGCGGCAGCACCAGCGGCATCGCCACCAGCGTGTCCACCAGCGGCCGCAGCCGCGAGCGGCTGTGCGCCAGCCACGCCGCCAGCGGCAGACCGAGCAGCAGCAGGAGCAGCGTGGTGGTTGCGGCCAGGCGGAAGGTCAGCCACAGCGGGGCGAGGTCGAGTCCGCTCATGGTGCCGGCTCCAGCAGTTGCAGCGCATTGGACTTGATCAGCGCGTACACCGCCATGCCCTCATGCAGCGCCAGCGAGTCGCAGGAGCGGCGGGTAATCACCGCGTGCAGTGTGGCGCCGGCACTGTGCAGCGTGACATCGCTGAACAGCGCGCCGTGGCGGATGGCCACGATGCGGCACGGCAGGCTGTTGCGGATGCTCAGCGTCGGGCAGGCCGCGGTGGACAGCGCCACGTCCAGCTCGCGGAACAGCACCTCCACCGTTTGCCCGGCCTGCCACGGCGGCAGCGCGGCACTGGCAAACGCGGTGCAAGGTTGGCCGCACAGCGTCAGCTCCAGCAGGTGCAGGCCGTCGGCGCTGTGCCGCGCGTGGATGGTGGCCGGCAGCCGGTTCATGGCAGGCGGTAGCCGTAGCGTTGCAGGATCTGCCGCGCGGCCGGGCCGGACAGGTAGTCGAACAGCTTGCGGGCGTCCGGATTGGCCGCCGCCGGCTTCAGCAGCACCATGTCCTGCACGATGGGCTGGTGGCTGGCGGCGGGGATGTCGACCCAGCGACCCACGTCCTTCATCTGCGGCGCCAGCACCAACGCCTTGGCGACAAAGCCGGCCTGGGCCGCACCGCTGTCGACGAACTGCGCCGCCTGCGCGATGTTGTCGCCGCTGACCAGCCGCGGCGTGACGCTAGCGCTCAGCCGGTAGTAGTCCAGCACCCGCAGCGCCTCGCTGCCGTAGGGCGCGGTGCGCGGATTGGCGATGGCGATCTTGCCGCGGCTGGCCGCCAGCCACTGCTGCCACTGTTGTGGCTTGAATTGCGGGTCTTTCGACCACAGCACCAGCGCGCCCAGCGCGTAGCTTTTTGGCGTCTGCAGCGTAAAGCCGCCCTGCGCCAGCTTTTGCGGGAACTCGTTGTCGGCGGATAGGAACAGCTCGAACGGCGCGCCGTTCATGATCTGGGTGGCGAACTTGCCGGAGGAGGCGAACGACGGTTGCACCGCGATGCCGGTATCGCGGCTGAAGCTGGCGGCGATGTCGGCAAACGCATACTGCACGTTGGCCGCAACCGCCACCTGTACCGGCGCGGCGTTGGCGAAAGAGGCGACGCACAGCGCCAGCAGACTGCACAGCAGGGTAGGTTTCATCAGGTTTCCGTTCAGTCGAGAATGCCCAGGATCACGCTCTGGGACGAGAAGAGTGCGCACACTGCGTCGTCCACCGCGATGGCGAGGCTGGCCAGGCTGTCGTTGTCCACCATCGCGCACAGGCTGTAGCCGCCGGGCAGGGTGACGATCACCTCGCTGTTGACCAGGCCGGCGGTGATGCGGCCAACCTTGCCCGGCAGGCGGTTGGCGATGGCGACCTGCGCCGCCGCCTGCGGCAGCGCCAGGGTGATCCACGACGCCTTGATCAGCGCGATGGCGTGGCCGCCTTCGTGCAGCGCCAGCTCGTCGCAGCTTTCGCGGGTGATCTGTGCCTGCAGCTGGCTGCCGCCGGGCAGGCGCAGGGTGATGGTGTCGTTGACCGCACCGCGCTGGATGTGGCTGATTTCGCCGGCCAGCTGGTTGCGCGCCGAGGTGCGCACCGCCAGCCGGCCCAGCAGCGCCAGCGTCTGCCGCTCCTGCATGGATCCGGCCTGCAGCGCGACGCCGGTTTTTTCCCACGCGTCCAGCAGCTGTTCGCCCAGCGCGGTCAGCCGCGTGCCGCCGCCGCCCTTGCCGCCGGTCAGTCGCGCCACCAGCGGTTGCGGGCTGAGGTTGTTGATGTTGTCGATGTGCTGCCACGCCGCCTTGTAGCTGAGCTGGCACTGCCGCGCGGCGGCGCTGATCGAACCGTGCTCACGGATGGCGCGCAACAGTGCAATGCGCTGGCCGGTGCCCTTGCCGGCGAAGGGGTGCAGCAATTCGCTCATCGCTATTCTTTCGCTATTCAAAAACGGGATAACGTTAGCGCCAAACAAGGGGCCACGCAAGCCCCTTGTCATGACGCGCCGCCTCAGGCCTTGTCCAGGCCGTGCTCCACCGCGTACACCGCAGCCTGCACCCGGCTGCTCAGGCTCAGCTTGCGCAGGATGTTCTGCACGTGCACCTTGATGGTACTTTCCGCCAGATCCAGCGCGCGGGCGATTTCCTTGTTGCTGGCGCCGGAGGCGAGGTAGCTGAGCGTTTCGCGCTCGCGCGGCGTCAGGCTGTCCAGCTCCTGGTTGCGCGGCTCGGCGACTGGGGCGCGCAGGCGCGCCACCAGCTTGGCGGTCATCTCCGGCGACAGCACGCTGTCACCGTCCACCGCGCGGCGGATGCTGCTGAGCAGGAAGTCGGCATTGATGTTCTTCAGCAGGTAGCCGCGCGCGCCGCTCTTCATGCACTCGGCGAGGTCTTCGCCGTCCTCGGACACGGTCAGCATCAGCACCGCCAGCTGCGGCTGGGTTACCAGGATCTGCGACAGCGCGTCGCGGCCGTGCATCACCGGCATGTCCAGGTCCAGCAGCACCACGTCGGGCTTGAGCAGTTCGGCCTGCTTCACGCCTTCCAGCCCGTCGGCGGCCTCGCCGATGACCTCGAAATCCGGCTGGCGTTGCAGCAGCGCCTTGAGGCCGCTGCGGAACAGGGTGTGGTCGTCGACCAGTAAGATACGGATGGCAGTACTCATGCGGCTTGTCTTTCTGTGTGCGGCAGGGTGAGGGTGACGGTGGTGCCGCCGCCGTCCCGGTTTTCAATCTGGATGCGGGCGTTGATGCGCGATGCCCGCTCTTGCATGATGGACATGCCGACGTGGCGGGCCTGGCGCGCGGCCAGCACCGCGGCGTCAAAGCCGCAGCCATCGTCGCTGATGCGCATCACGAAGTCGTCGTGGTTGTCGATGTCGATATCGACGCGGTGCGCCTGCGCGTGCTTGCGCACGTTGGACAGTGCCTCCTGCAGGATGAAGATCACCTGCAGTTGCTGTTCCGGGTTCAGCGGCAGGCCATTGCCGCGCAGCTGGTACTGGGTCAGCACCCCCGCCTGCTGCTCGAAGCGTTTGAGCAGGGTGTTGACCGCGTCGGGGAAGTCTTCCTTGCTGATGCGGGTGCGGAAGTTGAGCAACAGCTCGCGCACATCCTCGTAGCACTCCTGCACCCCGGTCTTGATGAAGGCCAGGTTTTCGCGCGCCTGCTCGTCCTGGGTGTCGCCAAGCGCGCTTTCCAGCATCTGCACCTGCAGATTGAGGAAGGACAGCGACTGCGCGATGCTGTCGTGCAGGCCTTGTGCCATCAGGTTGCGCTCTTCCGAAACGGCAAACTGGCGGTCGCGGGCGGCGAGGCGCAGGTTCTCGATGGCGACGCCGAGGTGGCTGCCCAGCGTCTCGATCAGGAACTGTTCCTGCGCGCTGAGGCGGGTGTCGTCACGGAAATAGAGGGTGAAGATGCCGACGTTCTGCTGATTGACGCGAATGTGGAAGATCGACACGCTGCGGAAGCCGGCGCGCTCGCAATGTTTCTGCTCCTTTTGCGGCAGCTCGCGGAACAGGCGGATCACCGAGCTGGGCTGCTCGACGGCGGCGCCGCAGTAGCAGCTGTCGATGTGGGCGCAGTCGTGGGTGTGGATCATGCCGTCCGGCAGACCGATCTGCGCCACCGGCTCCAGCTTGCCGCGCTTGCTGTCGACGATGCGCACGCTGGCGGCGTCGGCATTGGTCAGCTGGATCAGACGCTCGATAAAGCCCTTGCACATGGTGTTGAGGTCGTGCGATTCGTGCAGGTAGGCGGTGACGCCGTACAGCGTGGTCAGCTGACGGTTTTTCTCGTCCAGCGAGCGCGTCTTGTCACGCACCTTGTCTTCCAGCGTCGCGTACAGCTCCTGCAGGCGGCCGGCCATCTGGTTGAAGCCGGCAGACAGAATGGCGAATTCGTCGTTGCCGACCACCGGCACCCGGGTCGCCAGCTCGCCGTCGCGTACCTGCACGATGGCGTCGCCCAGCTCGTTCAGCGGGCGGATGATCAGCAGGAACATCAGGTACATCATGGTGATGGCGCCGATGATGGCCATCGCCATCAGCGTCATCTGGAAGAAGCGCAGCAGCGTGGTATTGCGCGCGTTGTCTTCTTCTACCAGCCGTACCAGCTTGTCGATGCGGTTGACGAAGGCGCCCAGATCGACGCGGGTGGTGTTGCGGCGCGGGTCGAGCTGTACCTGTTCCAGCTTCGGCAACATCTCGTGCTGCCAGTAGCGGGCGATTTCCGCCGCCTGCGAGCGCACTTCGACATTGTCGGGCAGGAATAGCGGCCGCGCCGGGTCGCCCTTGCGCAGTCGCGCCATGGTGTCGCTGAACTGGGCGGCTTCCTGCTGGACCTGGGCCGGATCGGCGCCTTCGCTGACCAGTAGCGCGACGCGGTAGCTGCGCATGCGCAGGCTGCCGGCGTCGTTGATGGCGGCGGCGCCGCCTTCCAGTTTCCACGACAGCACCAGGGTGTAGCCGATGGAGGTCATCGCCAGCACCAGCCAGACGATGGTCAGGATCAGCAGCTTGCTGGACAGGCTGCGCACGGAGGGGGGGGTGGGCAGGGGCATGGCTTAGGTCGTCCGGCGTATGGTCAGCACTGGTCGCGCAGCGCAGAATCGTTGCTGTCGGCTTGCCAGTGGCCGCTCTTGCCACCCTGCTTTTCCAGCAGGCGCACGCCGTCGATCTGCATGGCGCGGTCTACCGCCTTCAGCATGTCGTAGACGGTGAGCAGGCCGGCCATCACGCCGCTGAGCGCTTCCATTTCCACGCCGGTACGGCCCACGGTCTCGCTGGTGACGAAAATGTGTACCCGCGACAGCGCCTCATCCACGCTAAAATCGACGTTGACGCGGGTCAGCGCCAGCGGGTGGCACAGCGGGATCAGGTTCGCGGTTTGCTTGGTGCCCTGGATGGCGGCCAGGCGGGCGATGCCGATGACGTCGCCCTTCTTGGCATTGCCGCTCTGCAGCAGCGCAAAGGTGGCCGGCAGCATGGTGAGATGGCCGGTGGCCACCGCCACGCGGCGGGTTTCCGGCTTGTCGCCGACATCGACCATGTGGGCCTGGCCGGCGGCATTGAAATGGGTAAGCGGATTCATCTGGATCATCGAGTGTGGAGTCTGGTTGAACGATAGCGCCGTATGGCGTAGACCACAATCCACCAAAGGGAGAGGGTATGCAAAAAGTGCTGGGCATTGCCGGCTGGTCCGGCAGTGGCAAAACCACGCTGATTGGCGCGCTGTTACCGCTACTGGCCGCGCGCGGACTGACGGTGTCGGTGATCAAGCACAGCCATCACGACATCGAGCTGGACGTGGCCGGCAAGGACAGCCAGCGCCACCGCGCCAGCGGCGCGCACGAGGTGATGGTGGTGTCGCCCTACCGCTTCGGCCTGTTTGCCGAGACGCCGCAAGCGCTGACGCTGGAGCAGCAGCTGTCAAGGTTGGCCGCAGTGGACCTCGTGCTGCTGGAAGGCCAGAAAACCCTGCCGGTGCCGCGCATCGAGGTGCACCGCAGCGCCTGCGCCAAGCCGTGGCTGTACCCGGACGACCCGTTCGTGATCGCGCTGGCCAGCGACTGCGCGGCCGCGACCGATTTGCCGCAATTGCCGCTGGACGACCACGCCGCGATTGCCGATTTTATTGCCAACTGGCTGAAGGATTCAGCATGAGCATCACGCTACTGTATTTTGGTGTCCTCAAGGACACGCTGGGCTGCAGCACGGAAATGCTGGCCTGGGACGGCGGCACCACCGCCACCTTGCTGGACTTGCTGCGTGGCCGCGGCGAGGAGTGGGCGCAGGCACTGGCGCCGGGCAAGGTGTTCCGCCTGGTGGTCAACCAGCAGATCGTGCGCGGCGACGCGGCGATTCCGGACGGTGCCGAAGTCGGCATCCTGCCACCCGTGACCGGGGGCTGACATGTACTGCGACATTACCGTACAAACCGCCACCTTTGATCTTGGCGCCGAAGAACTGGCGCTGCGCGCGCATGCTGGCGACGCCGGGGCGCTGGTGGCCTTCCAGGGCATGGTGCGCGCCCACGACGAAGCCGTGCCGCTGGCGGCGCTGTTTCTCGAACACTACCCCGGCGTGACCGAAGCCGAAATCCGCCGCATCGCCGAGCAGGCCGCCGCGCGCTGGCCGCTGAGCGCCTGTCGCGTTATCCATCGCGTCGGCGCGCTGGCGCCGGGCGAGCCCATCGTGCTGGTGCTCATCGCCGCCGGCCACCGTGCCGGCGCTTTTGCCGCCGCCGAATACCTGATGGACTACCTGAAAACGCAGGCGCCGTTCTGGAAGCGCGAGGATTTTGTCGACGGCAGTAGTCGCTGGGTCGAAGCCAAGGCCAGCGACGACGCGGCATGCGGGCGCTGGCATGACTGAACAGGTGGCAGTGCTGCTGCTGGCCGGGGGCGAAGGCCGGCGTATGGGCGGTCAGGACAAGGGCTTGCTGCCGTGGCGCGGCCAGGCTCTGTACCGTCACGTGCTGGCACGGCTGGCACCACAGGCCGGCTGGCTGGCGATCAGCGCCAACCGCCATCTGGACGACTACGCCACCAGTGGTCACACCGTGTTTGCCGACGAGGCGACATGGCAGGGCATGGGACCGTTGGCCGGGGTCGCCACCTTGGCGGACAAGCTGCCGGACGGCATCGACTACGTGCAGCTGGTGCCGTGCGATGCGCCCTTGCTGCCGGCCGATCTGGTCGCGCGGCAGCTGGCCGTCCTGCAGGCAGAGCGTCGCGCCGACGCCTGCTGTCCCTACACCATCAACGGGCCACAGCCGGCGTGTGCACTGCTGCGCCGTAGTGCGCTGGCGCGACTGCCGGACTATCTGGCCAGCGGCGGACGCAGCCTGCGTGGCTTTCTCGCGCTGCTGGATTGCCGCATCGTCAATTTCGACGATACCCGCGCCTTCAGCAATCTCAACGATCCGCAATCACTGGCCCAGCTCGGCCAGTAGCCTGACGCGTTCCCGCGAGCCGGTTCCGGTGCGCATTGCGGCCAACCTTGCATAAGGTTGGCCGCAATGTTTTGCCAGCGGCAGTTCGCCGTTTGTCCCGGTGCCGGGCACTGACGGGGTTGTGCCAGATGCGCCTAGGGTGCCAGCCGCGGCTATCGTCATCGCGTGGCGATCAAGGCAGGGGCTGATGGCGGGCGGGGTGTCCTTCTTTCAAGCCGGAGTTACTTGCGGTAGACGTAAAAAATGGCGCCATCAGGGCGCCATGTTGCATGCAGCGGACGGGGCTTATTGCTGGCCGAGCGGGCAGACCAGCGGCACGAACTGGTTGGACGGTGTGTCCAGCCCCCACAGCGTGCCGTCGTTAAGGTCGAAATACCAGCCGTCGAGGGCGACTTCGCCGGCTTTTACCTTGTCGGCCAGCCACGGATAAGTCAGCAGATTGTTGAGCGACACCAGAATGCCGGCCTGCTCGCAGCGACGCAGGCGGGCGGCTTCGTCCTCTGCCGCGTGGTGGCGGTAGATCAGCTCGCGCGCCGGGGCGGCGATGTCCAGCCAGCGCGTCAATGCACTATCCTGGGGCGTGTTGCGCTGCATTAGTGCACGAATGCCCCCGCAACCGGCATGGCCCATCACGATGATGCGCGCCACCTGCAGGTTGAGCACGGCGAATTCCAGCGCCGCGGCGACGCTGGCGTGCCGGTTGTCCGGCGAACAGGGCGGTACCAGGTTGGCGACATTGCGGATCACGAACATCTCGCCGGGCTGGCTGCCCATCAGCGCCGGCGGGTGCACGCGCGAATCGCAACAGGCGATCACCAGCGTGACCGGGTGCTGGCCGTGGCGCAGCGCGGCA
>Ga0209211_10001877_pt1 | contig 37933 bp, 46 predicted proteins | sample RifGroA2_FD_183992 | JGI IMG/M metagenome (GOLD analysis project Ga0209211, IMG submission 183992) | Groundwater microbial communities from Rifle, Colorado, USA - Groundwater A2 (SPAdes) (version 2) | ecosystem: Environmental > Aquatic > Deep subsurface > Groundwater | place: Rifle, Colorado...
TTCTACTACATTATTGAAGTGTGTTCTTAATTGCAAGACGGTAGGCATCTGCAATCCTTTTTGGCGCAACTTGTAATGAACTCCTTCTTTTGGATTGTCCTTGTTTTCCCATTTAAAGCCCTTAAACTCATCTGGCTCGTATTTTGCTATAAGCAGGGAATGTTGAGGGAGAACAATATAGTCTGCTTTGTTTATTGCGGCTGCAACTTTCAGTGGCTTAGTATCTAGCTGTTCTTCTTTCCTATCTTCTCCATTTAAAAGACTTTCAGCTATTGCGTCAAGTCCTTCTGGATTTACAGGCACAAGTGGGCGATAATCATTGTTTTTCATGGTAGTTTGCCATACTGCTATTGTATTCAGAGGCAACATGATGTGCTAGATTGATTGCATTAGCTTTGTCCTCGGATCCAATTGTATCAATAGCATTCTTTACTATAGTTCTTACTTGAGCAGGTTTTACCTCTTTATCTCCAATTTTCCCTGTTCTTATCACTTGTAGTGCAGCAGCATAGTTGTTTAAGAGAGGTTTATTGCCTGTCAGTTCTGTATAATCTGTTTCAAGTTTAGTGGCAAGTCCTTGAATAAACGCAATACGATCATTAGCATACAACGGATCTTCAGTCATTGCTTTTTGCGTCGGTTGCACTTTATGCCAGAGCAAATAAGGCAGTATTGTTTTAAGATGTGTAGGAGTGACTGTGCTATCTCCATTTATCCATGCAAAAGCGCGCGCATAACGAGGCATTGCTTGTGCTGTTCTTACGCTTAATTCATTTAGAGTATAGGTAAAAGTAGCATCATTAAAGTGTCCAGGCTGTGCGTTGTCCTGATTAATCTGCCAAGCATTACCTTTTGTTGCACGAGCAATGTTTCCGCTTGCAGCTTCAGTAAATCTAAGGGAGCTGTAGACAAAATCAGCGAAAGTACTCATTTGAGGAACATCATATTCCATTTGCTGAGGCATATTTTTAATTTCTTTACGGATTTTGTCGAAATCTAAGCGTAAGTGCTCAGGAATTTTTACTGCTTCTTCAAGTCCACCATTTAGTTTCTCATCTCCTCTCTGTCTAATCTTTCTTAAGTCCCATGAAGGTGGGCTTGTTACCATTACTGCAACATCGAATCTATCTAGAAAAGGAGGTGTGAATTGAAATGTACCTTCGTCTGCATAGTTTGCAGTTACGAACAAAGGCCCTTTCTTTGCTTCTAAAAGTTTTCCACCATACACTGCTTTACCGCTATCAGCTAATCTCATCATAATACTTAGTACGTCAGGAGGAGTTCTGTTACCTTCATCAAGAATCTTGACAGGGCATTGTAAAAATCTACTTGGGACAACTACTTTTTCTCCACTATTAACTAATTTACCAATATCATAAGAAGCAACCATCTTTTCCTCGGTTAATTGAGGGTGTCCTTGGATTTCAGAAGCTAAGATCTCCTCTAAAGGTGTTCCAGTAAAGAAATGGCCTGCAAATTCTGCTCCTGTGGTTTTACCAATACCTGGTGCTCCAGTAACTAACATTGTGCCATGATTTAGCAAAGAAGTCAAAGTAGAAAAAAGCAATGGCGATGCATAGGCATTAGAGTTTTCTTGTATAATTGGTATCTTATATCCTGTGCCTCCTGCTAAGCTTAACTCTTCAGGGGCTTTAGGAAAAACATCAAAGTTAGTATTAACATAGAGGCCTCGGTCTCCAATGAGACTGTAGAGTGCTCTAACTTTTTGCTGTTCTGTAAGCTGGTCTTTTATTTGATCACTCATTATAGCAATCCCTCCAACTCTTGTGCGCGAAGCGGCTCTTGACTCCTAATTTCATCAATATATTTTCTTACAAGTGAATGTTGTTCTGGTCTATAGAAAGAACCATATTTTGGATTATTATTAATTAACTCTGGATTAAATCTTTTTGTAAATATTTTATGGTTAGCAGTTGAGAGTGCAAGATAGAGGTCTATAGAATTTTGATCTCTAAGCCAATCTGGTATTGGTATTGCGGTCTGGGATGAGCTTACAATACTATTGTAAGAACCTTGTACTAAACCATTTTGAGTAATAATATATACCTTATCAACAGAATCTGCTCCAAAATCAATAAATGGTTTAAGGTGAGTTAGAAGATTATCAAATCTCCATTTGTCTTGATTAATAAATTTAGGTAGCAGATTTACTACTTTGGAAGCAGATTTTGAAGATAGATCAATAACGTTTACAAGCAAGGGAACTAGAGCAATGTTATTAGGATTGGCTTGTTCTAATGTACTTCTTTCAAAATATGCATCTACATGGTCTATGTCAGAGCTATGATTTGTCAGAGAAGATATTGCCGAATGTAGAAAACTACTGCATTCATTTGCTTTATATGCGATTTTTTCTAATTCGTTCATTCTGCTTCTGCCTCCTTTACGACAGTGAATCTAACTTCAACTACGGTTTGAGGTTTTAATTCTTGCTTTAAGAATTTTGGAATCACAATTACTGCTTGTGCTCCATGCTTAGCCACTTTCTTGGTTATTACGTAACTTTTTGGTTTTTGTGCCATTTTATATACTTTTTATGTATAAAATATCTATTTAAATCTTTCTATTAGTGTATTTTTATAGTAGTAACTAAAATATCTTACTGGAGCCCATGCAGTGTTGCATAAATAATTCTAAGATTATCATTTTTTCTTTGTAACTATTACGTAAACCCTTTTGATATCTGCTTTTGTCAGACTTATCCAGGGCTTATTGTTGAACCAGCGATTTACGACACTCAATCTAGAAATGTATGCAAGCAATGTTTTATAGGAAGAATCATCAATTGAAGAAATATTATTTTTCTTTTTAGCTTGTATTCCCGAAACTCAAAAAAACGTTTGAATAGTCTGCGATTATCCATACAGATCTATTCACTCTTCAATAGCCTTTCTTTCGCGCCTTCATATTGCAACTTTAAATCCATAGTTTATCGACGCATAGCTACTATTTAAAGTCACCTAAAGTGGTACAAATATGGTTAATGATCCCGCGGAGATTCGAACTCCGGACCCCCGCCTTTCTTAGCTTCACAGCCGTGAAATCGTGCTTCCGACGAAACACGCTCTTATAAGAGCGGTGCTCTAAACCAACTGAGCTACGGGATCAAAAAGAGGATATTTAGAGGATATTTAAATATTGTTTATACACCAAATGCGTTAATTTAAATAAATGAAGGCAATTTAATAGTTATGATAATAGGTGTAGTTGGACAGATTGCTTCTGGAAAGTCAATTTTAAGCGATATTCTTGTTCAGCACGGGTTTGATAAACTTGCTTTTTCAAGTGAAATCAGAGAGGAATTGCGTTTGCGTGGACTTCCTCTAGAGCGCAAAATTCTGCAGGATATTGGAAACGAAATGAGGGAGCGTGAAGGAAATGAATATTGGGCGAAAAGAGTAATTGCTAAAATAAATTACGGAAAGAACTATGTCATTGAAGGGATGAGAAATCCTGCAGAAATTGAAGCATTGCAGAGATTAGATAATTTTATACTTATAGCAGTTGATGCCCCAATTGAAAGAAGATTCCAATGGATAATGATGCGCGGTAAAGATGGCGATCCACATACTCTTGAAGGAATTAAATTAATAGACGCGCGCGATATGGGCATAGGAGAAGAGTCGCATGGGCAGAAAACAGCAGAATGTATAAAACGTTCTGACCATATAATTATTAATGACGGTACGAAAGAACAACTTACAAAGAAAATTGAGAAATTACTAAAAAAGCTAAAGATTAATGGTGATCTTACCAGCGATAAGCTTTAAATGTCTATTTTCCAGATAAAAACATGCTCATTGGAATACTCGGGCGCCCAAATGCAGGAAAATCAACTTTTTTCAAAGCGGCAACACTAATTGATGTACTAATAGCCAACTATCCGTTTGCTACTATAAAGCCGAATCGTGGCATTGCATATGTGAAAATAAAAGATCTTGCAGCCGAGTTTGGCAAGGTAAGCAATCCGCGTGAAGGATATGTGAAAAGTGGGTGGCGTTTTGTACCTTTTGAGCTTATGGATGTTGCAGGACTTGTAGAAGGAGCGAGCCAAGGCAAGGGACTTGGGAATGAATTTCTCAATGATTTATCAAGCGCTGATGCATTTATTCATGTTGTTGACATGTCTGGAGAAACAGATGGTGAAGGAAAACCAACTGCTAAATATTACCCTGGAAAAGATATTAACATAATTGAGAGAGAATTGGATTTATGGTATCTTGGAATATTAAAGAAAGTCTGGTCTTCATTCGCTCGAACAGTTGAGATGCAGAAAAAGAAATTTGAGGAAGCCGTGGCGACGCAGTTTTCAGGGCTAAAAGTAAAACAAGAAGATGTAAGATATGTTATAGTCAAATATGGTTTCTCTGTAGAAAAGCCTACCACATGGAGCGAAAGCGAGCTTGCAAGATTTGCACGGCTTCTCCGAAAATCTACAAAACCAATGATTATAGCGGCTAATAAAGTAGATCGTCCGGATGGAAAAGAGAATTTTGAGAGAGTTAAGTCGGAATTTGATTATCCCATAGTTCCATGTTTTTCTGAAGGAGAGTTAAGCTTGAGACAGGCTGATAAAGCCGGAATTATTAAATATGTCCCGGGAGAAAATAATTTTGAGATGGGCGGGCAGTTAAGCGAAAAACAGGAAGAAGCTCTTAAAGCAATACAGGAAACAATGAATGATTTCGGAAGCACCGGAATACAGAATGTATTGAACAATGTTGTATTTGATATCTTGAAGTATATTGCTATTTATCCTGCCGGTGCAAAATTGAGCGACAGTAAGGGAAATGTCCTACCAGACTGTTATTTAATGCCTCCTGGCTCCACTGCTCTGGATTTTGCTTATAGACTACATACGGACATTGGAAAGAGTTTTGTTAAAGCCATTGATGTAAGGACAAAGCAGGCAGTGGGAAAAGATTACGTTCTAAAACAAGGCGATGGATTGGAAATTATGACTAAGTAAAGCTTTTAAATGCAGAATATTCTTAGAAAAACATGCAAAAAGATATATTTTTGTTACAAAGAAGAATAAGGGAGAATGAGCAGGTTAAGAGGTCTTATACAAACAACAGATTATGGAGTGCTATAGAACAAGCTGGCTGGTTAATGGTAACTCCTGAAGAACTTTACTTGCTTGGTAAAGTAAATTGTGGGAGAGACTTTTTATGCGAGATAAGAGATTGGACCGCCAGATACTCTAAAATAGGAGCTGATAAGCTAGGCATACCTATAGAAAGTGAATTTTTTATTGAAGTTTGTGATCGCAATAGAATTATACTATCTACATTGCGGGCCGCAGATGATTTAGGTTTGGAAAGAACATTTATGTACTGGTTAAGGGAAGATGAAATGAGAAATTTTATCAAAGAACACGAAGATATGGAATCTTTCAGGAAAGGCACAGGATTTATTAACTTCCTTTATAACCAGTGTTTAATTCCAAAGATATGATTCGCGTAACTGTTAAACCTCGCTCTAATGAAGACAAAATAGGGGCAATGTCAAACAATGAGTATAAAATATATACTCGTGCAGAGCCCATAAATGGCAAGGCAAATCTTTCTGTCATAAAAATTATTGCTAAGCATTTTGGAGTTAGACAGAAAGACATAATCATAAAGAATCCTTCATCAAGAAAGAAGATTGTAGAGATTAGGAGCGACTATGTGTAAATTTATCACCAATAACCTCTATTTTTCTTAGTATCTAATTGGATATTATAAAATATATTCTAGTGTATTGTTGCGTCTGCACGACTTGAATAATTCAGGTTCTTAAATCTTAAGCTTTTTTGGTGCTAAACTACATATAATAAAATAGCCACTAAAATAATATTTTAATTATATAGTAGTATCTTAATAAAAAGGTTTAAATACGTATTATTCATAGAAAAAATATGAGTTCAGAATTCAATTCAGTACAATTAAGGGAAAAATACGCAGACTTTAATGGCAAAATAAAAGAGCAGATGCCATTGCTTTTAGCTGATAATAGGTATCCTATGTTCACAAGAGAGCTTGCAGAACAAAGAGTGCAGGGAAGAGGCATTGGAAGATATGTTGATACTGGAGATTTAGTAACTTATAATGGAAAAGGAGACAATCAGGAAATCAGATTCATTCTAACTGCAAACAGGCAAGGACTTACTGAAACAGGAAGATTTGCTCTAGGACTTATTAATCCTCATTCAGATTATGTCAACGGAGCATTAAATCTTACTAAAGCGAAGGATGCGCAAGGCAAAGATGTAAATGGAGCATATGAAGCTATCTCAGGAAGTGGAGTAATTGCTGTAAAAAGAAAAGATTTTGGAATTCTAGGAAATAGAATGACACAAGAGCAAGTTTTGAATCATAAGGGTTGGAGAATATTGCTAAGACATCCTGATGAAGTTCCAGTGGAATTTGCAGAAGATTTTGAGGGTGCAAAAGAATATATCGGTAAAGTTGTTTTCTCAAGATATGACCAAGCAATGGGAATGTTCCCTTCAGATGGAGAGAAAGTCCCAACTTTAAGGGCGTGGTGCGTCTACTGGCTTGGTGGCGACGGCGGGTCTGATGCTGTTGGCAGTTGCGGGCTTGATGATGACGATGGTTGCTCGGTCGGATATCTTGTATTTTCTTATCCTTAACCCAGTTCATAAGTTGCGGGCTTGATGATGACGATGGTTGCTCGGTCGGTGTAGCGCCAGAGGCGCTGAGTGCGCCAAATAAGGCAATTGTTAATGAGCATCTTGGTCTTGGAAAATTAGGGCTTGCTCAAAGATAAACCTGCAAGATATATCTTTAATCTAAAAATAATTATTGTTTTTTGCACATAGTCGTTAGGAGCGTTAAACATTTAAATCCTTAGAGATATTATTTTAGATGAAAGTTGCGGCAAAAGTGAGATTTAATGCCTCAAAAGAGAGATGTGAGAAATTTGGAGAGAACATGTATCTTATATATGTTCAATTTGAACAGGATGATGACTCTCCGTCCATGATAACTTCTATTCTCTCGCGGGAACTTGGAGTTCCAATCTCGCGGCTTGAATTTGCAGGATTTGATGTTCACAAGAACTGGATTTTTGAAATGCTATGAAATATGAATATGCGTCAGATTTGCAAATGCGAATGCAAGATATTGTAAATATACTTGGAATGCACCATATAGATATTGATAGGGTAAAATGCTTTCGGAGTCTGGGCTCATCGACTAGGCGGACTATTGCAAGATGCCATACAGTGGGGAAATTAATGCAGAAAGCAATGAATATGCCTGCTCATTATGCCATTGAATTTCTTGAGCCCTTTGAGAAAATGAGCGAATCTGAGCAAGACAAGGTTATAATACATGAATTACTCCATATACCTAAAACATTTGGCGGAGGATTTAGACAGCATGACTTTGTATGCGAAAGCAATATAGAGACAATGCATGAGAAATTCGTCAGTCTTAAAAAAAGAGGAATATCTCTTGAAGAGCCCAAGAAAAAGACTTTTCCTTTTTGGAGATAAAAATCTTTTACTGTGAGATTTATAAATAATAAACATTTGTATTTTGTATGTTGGTCAAGTATAAAAATAAAAATACCTATCACAGGAAACTATCCGGTATTTTTAAGCCTCAAACTGTAAACTATCGTATTGCACCCAGTTTGAGCAATAAAAATTTATTTATTCAAGCCAGTAAATTAAACTGGCTAGGTCATATAAGGGGTTTGATGTTTCGTAGTTCTAAAAGTGAAAACTTGCTTTTTAATATATCATCTGATAAAAATCCTGTCCTGCATTCTTGGTTTGTTTTCTTCCCTTTTTTGGTTTTATGGCTCAACGATAAAAACAGAGTTGTTGAATGGAAAAAGGTTTATCCTTTCTCTATGGGAATTAAATCCAGCAAAAAATTCTCTAAATTCGTCGAGATTCCGTGCAATAACAAAAATAAAAAACTTGTCAGATATTTCGTCGAGAGAGGAAAGATTTAAATATGAGATTGTTTACTGATGGATATAAAATAGTTTAAAGCTAAAAGGAGGTGTGTGCTATGGGATCAGTTATTGCAAAGAATGTTGTTAAAAGAAAGCCGGGCTATCTCTACTACGTTGATGGAAAAGGAAACGTATGTGAGGCAAAGATGGCTCGCGGCGGCGGAAGAAAGAAAAAGAAAAGATAATCCGTAAAATCAAATTTTTATTTTTATATTACCCTATTTTATTGAAGTAAGTTGTTAAATGTTATCTTATATCTTAAATATCTTTTTCTTAACTTGGAAAGAGGGCAAGGAAAAATTTAAAAACGCCCCGTTCCATGAAGAAATAATTAAATTGCCTTCATTAAAATGAAAGAGAAAAAAACCAAGGAAGAACTCGAAAACGAGGATGACGAATATCTCTCCGATGACGAATGGGGAGATGATGACGAAGACTCTGACGAAGAAAAAGCCAAGTGATGTCGAAGTGTCTGATAAACCACACATTTCATATGGAACACTTTGAGTACAAGAAAATCCAGAGGATTTTCTGATTTTTAAAATTTATTAGGTTTTTATCTAATCTACCACCTATAATTTTATAAGAGAAGTCCGGCTTTTTCTCAAATGAGTGACGGACCTTCTTATGTAATGCCTGAAAATGTCTCGCGTACCTTGGGTAGAGACGCACAAAGAAATAACATTCTAGCCGCAAAAATAATAGCAGACATAGTTAAGACCACTCTCGGACCTAAAGGAATGGACAAGATGCTCGTTGATAGTTCCGGCAATATAATCGTCACTAACGATGGGGCAACTATTCTTCAGGAAATGGAGATAGAACATCCTGTGGCAAAAATGATGGTAGAGATAGCAAAGACACAGGAAAGCGAAGTAGGAGACGGAACAACTACCGCAGCTTTGTTGGCTGGAAAACTCTTAGAAAATGCAGAAAAACTTTTAGATAGGAAAATTCACCCCACTGTTATAGTAAAAGGATACAGAATGGCTGCTGAAAAGGCAGTTGAAATACTTAAATCCCAGTCTGTTAGAATATCTGATGAAAGCATGCTTAAGAATATTGCACGCACGGCAATGACTGGCAAGTCAGCCGAAGGAAGTAAAGAGAAACTATCAGACATAATCATTGGTGCTGTAAAATATGTCGGAGAAGGAAATAGCGTTTCTATGGAAGACATAAAAATAGAGAAACGAAAAGGGGGAAGCATTGATGAAAGCGAATTGATACGGGGTGTTGTTTTGGACCGAGAAAGAGCAAATGCGGAAATGCCAAATATGATAAGCAATGCAAGGGTTTTGCTTTTAGATATCCCTCTTGAAATTAAAAATCCTGAAACAGAAACAAGGATTTCTGTATCAACGCCTGAACAGCTTGCAAGCTTCGTGGCTTCTGAAGAGAAGTATTTAGCCAGCATATCGGATAAAATAATTAAGTCTGGAGCAAATGTTGTTTTCTGCCAAAAAGGAATTGATGATGTCGCACAGTATTACCTTGCACGGGCAAGAATATTTGCATGCAGGCGGATTAGCAGGTCTGACATGGAGAAACTTGCAAGGGCCACTTCGGCTAAAATAATTTCTAATTTAGATGACCTGAAAAATGAATATTTAGGAAGCGCGGAGTTAGTGGAAGAAATAAGGCAGGGAGAAGAAGCCCTCACTTATGTAAGAGGATGTAAAAATCCTCATGCAGTTACAATTTTACTTCGGGGCGGAACACCCCATATTATTGACGAGACAGAGAGGGCAATAAGAGATGGTTTAGGAGATGTAATTGCGGCCCTGAAAAGCGGAACTATTGTCGCTGGAGGAGGAGCTATAGAAGCTGAACTATCCCGTCAAATCCTTGGCTATGCAAGAACCCTTGGAGGAAGAGAGCAATTAGCTGTACAGGAATTTGCTTACTCTCTAGAGTCTATACCTGAAACTCTTGCCGAGAATGCGGGACTTGATCCATTGTATATCATTACAGAATTAAAAAGAGCCCATGAGTCTGGGAAATCTACTTTTGGATTAAATCTCTTTACAGACTCTTTAGACAACACTCTTCAGGCAGGCATTGTAGAGCCGACAAAAGTTAAATTACAAGCTATTAGTGCTGCCAGTGAAGCGGCTACAATGATATTGCGCATTGATGATGTTCTTATAAGCAAAATGCAGAAAAAACATGATGAAGGCCAATATAATATGGAATAAAATTAAAGCTCGTTAAAATTGAAGCAATTCGCTCTCTTCGTCACGGTAATCAGGACGAAGTGCATCCAAGCCGCTAAATAGTTCATCTATTTCTATATCATCGTCGTATATATCGGAGTGCATCGTATCACCTCCTTTCATTAGTATCAAAATGTAGAGAGTATATTTAGAGTGATGTTGTCTAGTTAAGCACTACACTTTCACCTTGTGAAATTTCTTTGACATACTATTCGTTCAATTTTCAGCATCATTAAGCACATTTATAAAATTAATTTTCCTGAAAAAATAAATGGTGGCTGTGGGCAGTCTAGTAGCCTTACCCTTGGGGTGGGTAAGACAGGGTGCGATTCCCGGCAGTCCCATTTGTAGTATTCAAATAAACAACAAACCGATATAAATAAACCATATTTATTATTGTAATCTATGCTGGAAAAAGAAGGTATTAAAGAAGAAATAAAAGTAGGAAATTCTTTTACGAGCTTGCCTGCTGGTAAATGGGACCCGCTGGAAAAAGGATATGAGGGAAGATGCCCATGCTGCAATAAAGATGCTTATATTGGAATCGTGATAAGGCACGTTTAAAGTATTCTCCAGTTTAAAACTAGAGTTTTTCTCTGTATATTAAGTCTCTTTCTGTTCCTCTAAATGCTGTTGAATAATCTTCATTGCCTGCTGTTTGGTCAAATTCATATCTCCACCATATTTCAAGTTTTCAAGAAGGTGTCTTTGTTTTTCAGTCATTGGCTGTTCTTTTTCTGTTTTCTTCTCTCCAGGACTTTCAGCATTCAGATGTATATCTTTCCATCCAGATTGCCTGTTAATAAGCAAGGAATTGTATATTCTAACAGCCCCGTCAAATAATATATTGTCATCTAAATTTCCCAATGCTTCTTCCTGCTTTATGTGCTTTAGCTTTTTTATTATCTCCCTGAACTTATCGTGGCCCTCGGAAGTGGATAGCGTTTTGCGTGATTGATATGTCATACAACTGAAAAGAAAAACGGCATTAAATCAATATGTTGTCTGCAAATGTACAAAGAGGCTTCTTGAATAAAACTTCCAACAATCTTTAAATACGCTGATTATGTAGATAAAGAATGAAGATATTGACGCTGCATTGCGACTTCATAAGGTTTAAACCTTTGAAAAAAGCAATAAAAAATCCTGAAGAGCTAAGCGAGGAGAGAAAGAAAGAGATTGTCGTGAAAGATCCATTGGTTATCCTAACTGCTGTTGAAAAAGGGGATAATGATAAAGTTGTTAAAGAAATGATTGCGTCTGTAAAAAAGACTGCTGGAGAAGTTAAAGCAGAAAGAATAGTGCTTTATCCTTACGCACACTTATCTTCCAACCTATCCGACCCTACAACTGCCTTGGAATATCTGGCTGAAGCTGAAAATGTCCTCAAAAAAGAAGGTTTTGAAGTTACACGTGCGCCTTTTGGATATTATAAGGAGTTTGAATTGAAGTGCAAGGGACATCCTCTTTCTGAACTAAGCAAGCAGTTTAGAGCGGAAGAAGATTCTACTTCCATGAAAGCAAGCGTGAAAGAAGATATCATAGATCCTTCAAAATTATATAATAAAATATCTCAAACTAAGCTTGACACTTCAAAGCTAAAAGAAAACGACCATAGAATAATAGGGCAGAAACTTGGACTATTCATGTTCAATGAATCTTCGCCTGGAGCACCATATTGGCTTCCAAACGGATTAATAGTATATCATGAGTTATTAAAATTCTGGAGAGAGGAGCACAGCAAGGCAGGATATAAGGAAACAATGACTCCATTAGTCAATAAAAAAGAGCTTTATGATATATCCGGACATTGGCATCATTACAAAGAAAATATGTTCGTTTCGGACATGGGAGAAGACGGCGTTTATTGTCTGAAGCCAATGAACTGCCCAAATGCTATGATTATATTTAAATCACAGACAAGAAGCTATAAAGACCTTCCATTGAGATTATCTGATGCTGACAGATTGCACAGATATGAATTATCAGGAGTTCTTAACGGTCTTTTGAGGGTAAGGTCTTTCCAGCAAGACGATTCACACAATTTCATCACCGAAGACATGATTAGCAGTGAATATGAAGAGATATTCAGGATATGTGAGAAGTTTTATTCTATTTTTGGCTTAGATTACTCATTTAGGCTTGGGACAAGACCAGATAAGTTCTTAGGAGAGTCAAAAACCTGGGACAAAGCTGAAAAAAATCTTAAGGAAATACTAAAGAAGTCAGGGAAGAAATTTACTATTGCAGAAGGAGATGGAGCATTCTATGGCCCTAAAGTTGACATAATTATGAAGGATTCTCTTGGCAGGGAATGGCAAATGGGAACAGTCCAGCTGGATTTTCAGTTACCTCAAAGATTCGGGCTTAAATATGTTGATAAAGACGGAAAAGATAAAATTCCTGTTGTTATACACAGAGTAATATATGGCTCTTTAGAAAGATTTATAGGAATATTATTGGAACATACAAATGGATCTCTACCAATATGGTTATCTCCCGTACAAGTAAGAGTCATAGACTTCACGGAAAGAAATACTAAAGCGGCACAAAAAATAATGGAGGAAATAAAAAAGGCTATTCCAGAAATAAGAATAGATTCTGATTTTAGAAATACTACTGTAAATGATAAAGTGAGGGATGCGGAAATGCAGAAAGTTCCATTAATTATAGTAATAGGGGACAAAGAGGAAAAAAGCAATACCCTCGCCTTAAGAAAAAGAGGCGAGAAGCCCGAATTTGAAGTTAAGTTAGATTCTTTCATAAAAGAAACTAAAGGTAAGATCGAAAACAGAAATTAAAGTTTGATAATTTTGCCTTCCTGCCAATCCTTAAGAACAATTCTTGCAGAGCGGTCTATATCTATTTTCCCGCCTTTCCTAAGAATATTCCTTTTTCTCCCAAGTTTTTCTAGAAATATCTCTGGATCGCCTTCTGATTCCGTATCATAGAATTTCTCAAGCAAACCTGGATTTTTCTGCATAATATTGCCTACAATTAAATCTGGATTCTTCACACTGTCAAAAGTCCTTACATTTATTTCTGCGTGCTTTTGCATATCTTCTGAAGAAGTTACTGCGTGCTCATTGCTGGGAATGACTCCCGGTGTATCCAATATAAGTATGTCCTTGCTAAACCGTATTTTCTGAATGCCTCTGCTAAAACCGGATTGAGAAGAAGTTCCTGCTACTGAACGTCCAGCAATAAAATTAATTAGAGAGCTTTTTCCTGTGTTCGGATATCCTATAACCCCTACATGCGCTTTTGCATGAGTAACTCCAAACCTCTTTACTTCTATTTTAATTCTTTCTCTTAATTTTCCAAGACCTATTCTTTTATTACATGAAAAAAGCACATACGGGACTAGCTGCTTCATTATCGGGTTCTTCTTTAAAGAGTTTATATCTACAAGATCAACTTTATTGATTATGTTAATGATAAATTTGCCTTCTCTCTTGATTAACCCCTCAAGCTCTAAATTCCTGGTTTCCTGAAGGAATCTTGCATCTAAAACTTGAAGAACTACATCAGATATTCGTATTACTTCTTTAGCCAATGCAGGATATTCCTTTCTATGTTTATTATGGGTCTCTGATGGTCTTCCCTGCTTACGCATTGCATATGCTTTTCTTCCTGCCATGTTAATAGAAATATTGTGAGTTTAAAAACCTGTTATATTGATTTTACTATTATCCCATTTAGGTATAAGACTCATTTGGAGCAATAAATGGCTGGAATTGCAGATACGAGATATATATTCTCATAATTGTGACTACTATGAAATAACATAGATACAAAGATTTAAATATCTTATTTTTTAGTTATATAAATGGCAAAAGAAGTAAGATATGGAGTGATATCCGATATTCATGAAGATCCAAGAATTATAGTTCCAGCTTTGCAAGTATTGAAATCACAAGGTGCTGATAAACTTTTGATTAATGGAGATATTGGCGGACGTGGATCAACTATACAAGATAGTCAGCAATATACAGAATTTATCTTAAATGAGATTGCTAATTCTGGATTAGAAGCTTTTGTTCAACCTGGAAGCCATGAAACATTTTTAGGTTATGATCCAGTAATAAAGCATTTTGCAAATAAGCATTCAAATATCATAGACGCAACAGATCCTAAGAATCAAAAAGTAGATCTCAATGGGCATAGTTTAGTATTCTTGCCAGGATCAGACTTTTTATGTGGAGGAGAATATCAAATTAATTCCAATATTCCAACTGGACTTTACGTTCAGAACGGTAATGAGCTAATGTCAATAGACAGTCTTCAAGATTATGTTGATTTGTTAAATAGAGGAATTCATCTACCAGCAATGAGGTCTAGCAATATGAATGATTTATCTTCTTTAGTTTCTAATCCAGAAAATACAATCGTAGTATGTCATGTTCCTATAAAATTCAACAATATTCAAAATGGAGTTGATATGGCTCATTTTCATCAACAAAGATTGTATCATACAGAGAGAGAGGAGATTAATAAGTGGACTTATACTGAACTTGCAGTTGTTCCAGGATTCTTTTCTCGAGAGCAGTTAGCACGACAGAACAAAACTCTTGCTTTTGGATTAAATGAAGATGATGAAAAAATCTTGAGAGAGATTCTAGAACATATAACTAGAAGGGGATTGAAAGGTTTGGCTGTTTTTGCTGAAAGAAGAGAAAATCGTGGAAATGCGGAAATGGCTAAGATATATGACGATTTGGGAATAACAAAGGCAGTTACAGGGCATTTTCATGAGAGCAGTCACAGAGCACATAATAGAAAAGGAAATCCAATTTCAGGCGACACATATGTAAATGAATTATTCTGGAACTCTGGTCATCTTGATAGAGGATATACTGGAATATTAACTGTCAAAGGTGAACAAGTAAAATATCATAATATAGATTTAAAATATCTTCAATAAACTTGACACCCAAGCATGAGATAATTGTTCTTAGCAGTTCTCTGTATCATAATCGTTAGGTTTATAATTGAGTTTTATTAAGGCTCTTTATGCCCACGTGGGACAGTGGTACTCCATACGCTTGGAGAGCGTACTTCCGTAAGGATTCCCAGGTTCGAATCCTGGCGTGGGCGTTACTCTTCTGATCAAAAACGGAGCATCAATTCTACAGTTTTTTACAATAAATGCCCAAGTTTTTCCTTCTTTACCTTTAATTGTGACTCATTATACTTGCTTAAATTTGCACGAAGAGGAATACGTTCAACTTCTATATTCATATTATTAAAAGCTTCAAGCTTCTTAGGGTTATTTGTTAAAAGCTTTATCTTATGTAACCCATATCTCTTAATTATTTTGATTGCATTAGAATAGTCTCTTGCATCTATTGGAAGTCCTAAAGCAATATAAGAATCAACTGTGTCTAATCCAGTATCTTGCATTTTATATACTCGCACATGATTTTTAGGTCCGACTGATCTCCCTTCATGATTAATGCAATAAATAAGAAGTCCTGAACCATTTTTGACTATTCTTAAAAGAGCCTCATCTAGCTGCTCTTTACAATCACATCTTAAGGATCCAAATATGTGTGCAAGATTACAAGCAGAGTGAATTCTTACTAGAGCATCTTCTTTAATTTTCCCAAACTGAACGACATAAAAAGCTTCTTTCTCTATTTCAATGTAATTTAGCTTAAACTCAGCATTTGTACCATCCTTTAGTAAAATAGGTAGACGAATTGATTCGTCTTCCTCAAAGTTATGCATATTTTCTTAGACTCTAATCTTTATTTAAATAATCGCTATCCCCTTTGGAGGGAAGGTTTTATATATTATAGGCTTTTAGTAAAAATATGGATTTATCATTATTTGAAAAAGCAGGGCTTACTAAGAATGAAACAAAGGTATACATTTCACTTTTAGAGAAAGGAAGATCCACTTCTGGTCCACTTATCAAATTAACTGGAATTAATAGCTCAAAAATATACGAAAACTTAAATAAACTACAAAGAAAAGGTTTAGTTAGCTATACTATTGAGAGAAATAAAAAGCATTTTGAGGCAACCGAGCCAGATCGCCTTTTAGATTATTTAGAAGAGAAAAGAAGGAAAATTGAAGAAGAAAGCATCGATATTAAAAAGATACTTCCTGAACTACAATCTTTGCGTCTTTCCTTCAAAGGAGAGCAACAGGAAGCAGGTATTTACCAAGGAATTAAGGGCTATCGCACTCTTTTAGAAAATATGTTACAAGAACTTAATCCTAAAGGAACTTATCTTGTTTTTGCCTCTGGTTTGTTAAAAGATATATTAGGTCCATATTGGAACATATATCAAAAAAAGAAGGAAAAATTCGGTATTAAATCTCGTTGTATATGGGATTTAAAAGTAAAGAAAGATAAGAATTATCTTAAAGAATATTACGGTTTGGGAAGATTTATTTCTAAAGACTCTTATCTTAGCCCAGTTGATATATTTGTTTATAATGACAAAGTAATTCAAGTTTCTTATAAAACTAAACCTATTTTTGCAGTGGTTATTAAAAGCAAAGGCTTAGCACAGAGTTACCGAGAACTTTTTAAGCATACTTGGAAAACAGCTAAAGAATAACTCTGCTCTCTAAAGTTGTTTGAAAACTTGACGCTCTTATGTTGGGAACCACCGCACCTTAAGGGTGCGGTAAACATAAGGAATTCTTGATTAACGGAGCATCATATCACAAAAGAGAAATTCAAAATGCTCGCGAAAGCCACCCAGATTAAATAGGGTGCGATTATCCAGCCGGACTTTTTATCAATTCTTCCAGCAAACAATATAATCATAATAATAGTTATTAAAATCACCACTATGTCAATAAACGCAAGCAATGAATTCTGAAGTTCAAAGAACAAATAACTCCAGAGAGCATTGGCAGCTAAATTAATTCCAAATATAGCCGCAAGTTTCTTCTTCTCTCCTTTCTTAGCTTTTGTCCACGCAAAATAAATAGATAAAGCAATAAGGAAATAAAGAATGACCCATACCGGCCCAAATATCCAATCTGGAGGAGTAAAGACGGGCTTATTCTGCTGATACAATGAACTATCAACATTTCCAGCAGTGAACAGACTCCCAATAAAAGAGACTCCGAAGACTATCACCAAACAAATAATAAAAACTTTCCAATTTTTCATCATCAGATTCTACAAAATAAGTTTATAAAACTTAGGGATTTGTTAAGTCCAGCCTTAACATAAAGATTATTTCTGATTTTTCTCTCAAGATTCACTCAACTATGACAGAGCAATAGATTATATAATTTCAACAATTTCGCTTATATCTTTTTTAAGGAGTAAATCATAGGCGATCTGAGAGATACTTCTCTTTTAATCCCTTCTTTCTTTAATATATCTAAAAATAAGTATTTTTTTGCACATGCCTTCAGTATAGAAAAATTTATATATCAATTCTGTAGTAAAATTTTACATATCTAACATGAATATAAAACCTTTAGGTGAGCGTGTGCTCATCAAGCAAGCTAAAACATCAGAAGAACGGACGAAATCAGGACTTTACATTCCTAAATCAAATTCAGAAAGGAAAGAAGGGACAATCATTGCTGTAGGAGCAATGAACGATGGAAGACCGCTCCCTGTAAAGCCGGGCGATCATGTCATTTATGGAGGATATAGTTCAGAGGAGCTGGAAATTGACGGAGAAAAACACATCATGGTGGAATTAAAAGATATTATTGCGATGGTAGAATAAGATGAACGTTAAAATAAGAAAGATAAGATTTGAAGGAATAAGGGATAATATTTCTCTCTTTATTTATAGATATGGTGATAAGAAATTAGAAGAGGCGGAGGTTTTACATGGTATCAAAGCAGATAATATTTAATGAAGAAGCAAGGCAGGCATTATTGAGGGGAATTGACAAAGTAGCAAATATAGTTAAAGTTACACTTGGCCCGAAAGGAAGAACGGTAATTTTAGACAGGTCGCCTTCCCCTTTGGTCAGTAACGATGGGGTGACTATTGCAAAGGAAATAGAGTTAAAAGATAAATTTGAGAACATGGGGGCAAAATTAATAAGAGAAGTTGCTTCGCAAACGCAAGACAAGGCTGGAGACGGAACAACAACAGCCACAGTTCTTGCCCAGTTAATGATTTCTGAAGGATTGAAAAATATAGCTGCAGGCTCAAATCCGGTTGAAATGAAAGCAGGCATAGAAGTAGCAATAGCAAAAATAATTGAGTTCCTTAAGCAGAAATCACTAGATGTTAAAGACAAGAACAAGATTGCGCAAGTTGCAACTATTTCTGCAAATAATGATGAAAAAATAGGTGGATTGATAGCTGAAGCAATGGAGAAAGTAGGAAATAAAGGTGTAATTACAGTTGAAGAATCAAAAAGCATAGACACATATCTTGAATTAGTAGAAGGTATGCAGTTCGATAAAGGTTATCTCTCCCCATACATGATGACTAATCAGGAAAAGATGGAAGCTTCCTATGAAGACCCTTATATATTAATTACTGACCGTTCTATCTCTGCTGTTAAAGAAATAGTGCCAGTCTTGGAAAATGTTGCTCAGGAAGGAAAACCTCTAATTATTATCGCAGAAGATGTTGAAGGAGAAGCTCTTACAATGTTAGTTCTTAATATCTTGCGCGGAGCTTTGAAAGTATGCGCAGTAAAATCTCCTGGATTTGGAGACGAGAAGAAAGAGCTGCTTGAAGATATTGCAATACTGACTGGAGCAAGAGTTATATCTAAAGATAAAGAAGACAAGTTAGAAGATATAAAAATTGAGGATTTGGGTTCAGCAAAGAGAGTCAAGATAAACAAAGAAAGCACAGTTATAATAGAAGGAAAAGGAGATAAAAAAGGAATTGAACAAAGAGTCAGGGTAATTGAAGCACAGATAAAAGATGAAACAAGCGAATATAGAATGGAAGATTTACGTAAGCGTCTGGGTAAATTAAGCGGTGGTGTCGCGGTAATAAATGTTGGAGCGGCTACGGAAACAGAGCTAAAAGAAAAGAAAATGCGCATTGATGATGCGCTTCATGCTACAAAAGCTGCAATTGAAGAGGGAGTTGTTTCTGGAGGAGGAATATCATTAGTGCAGGCTGTGAAAGAGCTGGATAATCTAAATCTCCAAGAAGGCCAAATGGTGGGGGTACGGATAGTTAAAAAGTCCTTAGAGGGACCTATAAGGCAGATAGCTTTTAATGCGGGTAAAGATGGTTCAGAAGTCATTGCATACTTAAAAGACAAACCTGTAGGTATAGGATATAATGCAAAGACAGACAAGTATGAAGATTTATTTGCAGCAGGAGTTATTGACCCAACAAAAGTAGTTCGTAACGCATTACAGTCAGCAGGCAGTATTGCTGCAATGGTAATAACAACTGAAGGGCTTGTCGCAGACTTTGAAGAAGACAAAGATAAAACTACACCGGCAATTATAATATAAACTTGATCAAAATGGTATTTAATATACTTATTTCTACCTTTGCCAAAATTTATTAACTAATCTATTTTTTATCTCTCATGATTAAACAAGTACAGATAATAGTCTTTGGAAGCACAGGAGACCTTATGAAGCGCAAGTTAATCCCCGCATTTGGAGAGCTGATGCAAAAAGGAACTATTAATAAAGATTCTTCCATAATTGCGTTAGGACGCCGTGAATTTAACAGCAAGACCTATAAAGATTTCCTATCTGAAGAATTTCCTGAAAATAGAATATTAATAGAGTCATTACCCATAGAATATATAAAATTAGATGTGAATGTACCTGAAGATTTTAAAAATTTGGCAGAGATATTAGACAAAGATAAAAGGCCATATTCAGAGATAATATTTTATCTGGCTACAAGTTATGAATTATTTCCGAGCATAATTAACGGTATTATCCACTCCGACATGAAAAAAAAAGACGGCAAGGTTGTTCTGGAGAAGCCGTTCGGATTTAATGGAAAGTCATATAAAGAAATTTCTGAAATTCTTCATAAGGTATTTTCTGAAGATAAAATATATCGTATAGACCATTACATAGCTAAAGAAGCAGTTCAGAAGATGTTGCATCTAAAATTAAACTATGAGAAATTTGATAAATTAATTAGCAATAAGTTTCTGGATAGCGTATCAATAATATCCGATGAAGAGATAGGGGTAGGAAACAGAATAGAATATTATCATAAAACTGGCGCTCTGAAAGATATGGTGCAGAATCATCTGCTTCAATTGCTTTCCTTGATTCTCCTTGATTCTTCTCTTATGAAAGAAAAAGGAATTCATGAAGCTAAGAGAATTTTTCTGGATTCTCTTATACCATCCTCACCCGAGAAATATCTTTTTGGGCAATATTCATCATATTATCAAGCTTGCACAAAAACTGGGCTGAATCATTGCCATATAGAGACTTTTGCCATGATTGACTTGATGTCTTCACTGCAGCATCTGGAAGGAGTAAAGATAAATATAAGGACTGGAAAGAAGATGCCTAAAAAGTATATAGGCATAAAATTAAAATTGAAAGAAGAATCAATCTTGCCTGAAGAAATAAAAGGCAGAGAAATATCAGTAAATATCTATCCTGAAGCAAGCATTTCAGAGCCGTTTAAATTGCCTGATATAAAAATGGAATATAAAGATGAATATGCATATCTTCTTTCTGAAGTTATTTTAAGCAATAATAAATATTTCGTCTCTAATGAAGAATTAGTTTCTTCATGGAAAATTATAGATGAGATAGAAAAAGAATCTTCAAAAATTCCCTTCTCAATATATAAAGATGGGAGCTATCCCGATGTAGAAAGCAAACCAGCAGGTTTTATTAATGAGCATTCATAAGAAAATACATGCCTATATTTGTCATAGAACATTTGGAAGATAAAGTCTGGCCTTGGTGTATTATTGAATACAAGAATATATCTAAAACAGTTGGTAAAAATAATCTCTGGTTTACAAATATACCTAAGAATTCTATATATAAGCTAAAGGCATATGGAATTGTTTTTACAAAATCAATAAAATCAATGAATCTTGAAAAATCCTGCGTTATGGATCCGGAAGCTGAAAAGGTTTTGTCCCCGAGAGACAAAAAAAGTTTTAATTATTTAATATTTGGGGGAATACTGGGGGACTATCCTCCTAAAAAGCGCACAAAAGAAGAACTCACAAGATTTTTAAGAAATTCTTCTTGCAGGAACATTGGAAAAAAACAGATGAGTACAGATAATGCAGTATATGTCGCGAATGCCATAATTAATGGCAAGTCACTTGATAAAATAAAATTTCAGGACAAACTGGACATAAAAATAAACAATATAGAGTCTATAATCTTGCCTTATAGATATGCTCTAATTAAAAATAAGCCATTTATTAGTAATGAGCTTATTTCTTTTCTGAAGAAAAAGAAATCTTTTTGATAATATAGTATGAAACGGCGCTCATGGAAAACAAAGTTAATATCCATATTACAGGATATGCTCTTCCTAAATCAAACCATGGATGATAATAAACCCAGTTGATATTGCTGTATTCAGAAGTAAAATTCCTACTTGCAAAATAAACTGCTATTATTTCAAACCAGCTTATAAATATAGCTTTTCTGTTTACATTCTTTTTTAAGGTTAAAAAATATACTGCAATAGGAGTCGTAAATATATGCTGTAATGAAAGCAGATGTACAATTGGCAAATTTTCATCAAATAGATAATCTACTATTCCTAGCAATGACTCTCCAGCTAGTAAAGCATAAATAAAATCAAAGCTCCATATGATGGAAGGAACAGCCAATATTAATATCTGACTTGTAACAAGCAGATGTATCTTAAAAATAAATCCTATCCCGATAAGTACTAGTCCTATATAGCAGAAAGCAACTAAAAGCTCTGGTTTGTCTCTTAATATTGCTGCTGTCCAGGATATTAAACCCCAAAAAAGAAAGAAGAAACCTATCTTTCTATCCAGGTTTGTATTTGTCATTGCTCAAACTGGATGCAATACGATAGTTTACAGTTTGACACTTAAAAATACTCTGTTGCTTGATGCGATTGGGATTTTTATTCATTTGGTATTGTCTCTTGGATTGTTGGCAAGGCATATAAAATCCATCCCTCGTCTTTCATTCTGTCTCTTATCTCACTGATTAAAGCGTTGCCGTGCACTTCAAGTGAAACTCTTGTCATATTCTCACTTCCAGATAGCATGGAATTAAAAAGAGAGTTTAAATGTGATTGTATTGAATTATAATATCTGCCGTTCTTAAGGGGAACCTTTATTCCTTGCTGTTGGAGACTTAAGAAAAATTGATTCTCTTTTTCTGTATGGTTATTCCATATCCCATAAATCTTTCTTAGAACATGAGCAAGATTGGCATGATTTATATCTTCACACTCCATTACTGTCTCAAGCTCTAGCAGTTCTCTCTCAATTATCTCGTGCTCTTCTATAAAGTCACTTCTTTTATCCATACAAAGAAAAATAAATCAGGTTATAAAAGAAAGAGTCGTAGTCTCCCAGACAACTTAATTGCTCTTGGATCTGGACCATAGTATCTCATAATACTTGCCGTAAGACTCTGCAACTTCTATCTTCTTTATGGTTATGACTGCAACAGGATTGCTGAATATAATAAATATTACAGTATCTCCGCATATGTTAGTTGATACAGGAGAATCAAAATATTTTGACAAATGTCTTGCCTGTGTGTACTTCATCCTGTTGAGTTTTTTAATTCTCTCCCATGCATCATGATTATAGATATGTCTCATATGTATTTTTTTCTTTATTCTTTTCATGTGAAAATCTGCCAGAAAACCAAAGCCAAAAGTTTCAAGAGCTTGTTTAGATGCCCCGTATATTTTTATCTCGCTGTTTAGCTCAAGAAGATCAAGAAGAGCATTTCTGGCTGCAAAGACTCCTTCAGATATAGATACCCCTTCTTTTCCCTGCTTGACATTAGTCAGTTCCTTTAAGTCAGGTAATATGCTGTTAACTTCCTGCTTTTTCTGCTCTATATAAGTGTGTATCTTATTAGGGTCCATTGCTTGAAAGAGGGTCTTTGAAATATTTTTTACTTGGGATATAAATCCTTTCTCAAGAAGTTTTCTAAGAGCATCATAAGTATTTGGTCTGTGTATCTTAGTCCTTTTGGATACTTCCAAAGCCGTTGATGAACCATTTTTAATTAAATCTAAGTATATTATTCTTTCATTTTTATGGAGCCCTATAAATTCAAGGACTTCCAATATCTTTCTTTCTTTCTGGGTATATGTCTCCATATTTAATAAGAATGCACTCCGTGACTATTATTATAAGTATTTCCGCTTTAAGTACTTTACTATTTTGTCTACTCATTCTAGACAATTGAGGACTTTTCTAGGTTTGTCAAAGTCCTCAAAGCATCGCTTTGAAAACCTGAAAAATGTGGGATATTCAAAGCTCTCAATTATAAAAGAGCTAATTGTGGCAAATTAGCTTTCTCTAATTTGTTGCCATGATAGCTTACAAGTTTCTTTTGGTATATTAATTGTTGATTTAGTCTTTGTCTCTTGAAGGGGCATAATTCGGAAAGGGGCGGACCGTCTGGAAAAATGCTTTCGCCGACAAATTTTACAGGCGTAGCTAAACAGCATTCTCCACCTTCTAATCCTAATTCTTCTCCATTCACATATCTATGCATGCTGAAAGGCAATCTCTGATGAAAGCTTATATGGCGCACGAAATCGCCTATTATCCTGGCGGCATCGTGGGCAGGACTCTCAAGAAGCCTTGAAGCTAACTGCGATTCTCTTCCTGCATTCTGCGAAGGTTCGGCTATTGCAAGTTCAACTTTCAGAAGCTCTTTCGGGTCAGCATAGCGTTGATTAATCTCTGAAATAGGAATTCCACTTTCTTTATTTTCGCCTATGTAACAATCCTTGATAGAAGGTATTTCTCCACCATGGTCTCCGTAAACACGAATTCCTCTTATAAGACTTACATGGGGTATCTCTCCGCATATACGCTCTAAAGATTCTCTCTCATTATTAACAAGATATTTTAACATATTTCCCTCTATTCTTAACTGATCCGGACAAGAAGAAGTTAATTTATGTTTCCATTCTGGATTAAGTTGTGCGCACTTTAAAAGGTATGCTCCTACGGGGTTAGTCATAATGTTAATTATAGAATTAAAATTGGTTTTTAATAATAATCCTATAAGCTCTTCCATCTTTGACTTAGAAGTTTCAAGAAGGAGAGGATCGTGCTCCTTTCTAGACCTTATATTCTCTATGCTTGGAAAGTTTGGGTCATGGCGATACCCTCCAGTTGTTACCAATAATATGTGTGAGTTCGTAGAAACTAAATCGCTAAGAGAATTATGTATAGTTAAACGAGAACTATCGTATGGTCCAATTAGTTTTTCGGCCCAATCTCTATAAAACTCTGTTGTGAATGTGCTTCTCCCTATGGGCTTATTCAAGTAATTGCTATAAACATGTATATGCTCAACGCATGGCCTGTTACCTCTAGAGGAGATTTGTGTGTTTGCGCTTAAAATTGCCTGATATCCTAAATTGCCTATGCCTACAATAGAGAGAGTAATTGGATCCATAATCAAGTTTTTTTCAGTCAACTCATCAAAAAGCTGAAGAGATTTATTTATTGATTGTATTCTCTCCTTGGAGAAAGCTACATCTACAAGAGTGCTTTCATCTATTTTTTCCTTAATCGCGGGCTCAACTCTATCACCGCGTACATGTCCCGTAGTAACAAAAAAAGAAGGCTTGTATCTTCCTTTATATATTTCCGTTACTTTTTCGGCTACTCTAAGAGCGTTTGGGAATCTATTCCAGGATTTTAAATTATAATCGCATATAAATGCAGTCGGAATGCGTACTTCATTACTGTTTTTCTTAAGAGATTCAAGCTTAGAAATAAGCTCTCCCTCTGAATTTATAAGCTCTAATCTTGGCTTTGCAGGAAGAGACTTCAGAGTATGTTCTATGAGTGCAAGGTCATCATAGTCATCATCAATTATCCAAAAACATGGGGAATTCATAAATTACATTAGTATCAATAAAGACGACTATTTTAAATTTTCGGTGTTGATTTTCCTGTAATTATCCAGCAGTTCGGTAAATTTTCCCTGTTTTATCGCCTCTCTTGCTTTATGCATTAAGTTCTGAAGAAAATAAAGATTATGATAGCTTGCAAGTCTCTTTCCAGTGCCTTCTTCTTGTCTTAGAAGATGTCGTATATATGACTTGCTGTATCTTTTACAGACAAAACATGAACACTCTGTATCAATAGGTGTTTTATCTTCAGCATATTCTGCCCGGAAAAGCCTTATCCTGCCTTTTGAGGTGAATAGATTCCCTCTTCTTGCATTCTTTGTTGGAAAACGTGAGTCAAATATATCTACGCCTCTGGAAATCGCTTCAAGCATCTCCAATGGTTCACCAGCCCCCATTAAATAAATAGGTTTGTTCTCCGGAAAGACATTTTTAGCAGTTTCAATCATCTTATATTCATCTTTTTTTGGCTCTCCCAATGCCAAACCTCCAATTGCATACCCATCAAAGTCTATTTGTGCAATTTCACGAGCTGATTGCTCCCGCAAGTCTGTATGAACTCCCCCCTGGCAAATCCCAAACAACAACTGCCTCTTTTCTCCATTTTCTATTTGCCTATTATCATGATGCAACTTGCATCTTTGAGCCCATAAGCCGGTTTTTCTGACTGCTTCAGCAATACTTTCTTTTGATTCTTCAATAAGAGGCATACTGTCAAGGCACATAGCAACATCACTCCCTAACCCAAGCTGTATATCCATGTCAATCTCTGGAGTGATAAAGACCTGTTCCCCACTAAATGGATTTCTGAAAATGACTCCATCCTCCTTTGACCTAACATATAATTGAGGAGAATACATCTGAAAACCTCCCGAATCAGTAAAAATAATGCCTTTAAATGTGCTCAATCCACTAATTCCTCCTGCATTTTTAACTAGAGAGACGCCCGGACGAAAAGAAAGCACAAAGGCATTACATATAATTGCCTGTGCGCCCATAGTTTCTAAATCCTCAATAGAAATATATTTTACAGTTGTCTTTGTCGCTACAGGCATAAAAAAAGGTGTCTCGGCTACTCCTGATTTAGTGGTGAGTTTTCCAACTCGCGCTTTGCTCTTTGAATCTTTAGCTATAATCTCAAATACCATATATCAAAACTCTTGTCAGGCTATAAAAAGGTATCTTAAATAAAAAATCCATCGTTCGCTTCGCTCATTTACAGAGAATTTGGTTGAATGTATCGCTCTTTGTACCAAATTCTCTGTATTTATGTTCCATGCTATATCGTAGCGAGCTAATGGGTATTGCACCCAGTTTGAGCAATCAAAAAGTTCGTATTAAGTAGTCTATTTATATACTAACTCTTTCTAAATACCTTTAATTTCTAATCCAAGTATGAAAAACCTAAATGAACATCCGCTAATATTGCGTTCGCCCCTCATAGTAGAAAGAGCTATTGCGGGAGCGCCAACAAAAGTAGAAGTATCTAAAGTGGAAAATGCTCTCCTTAAGCACGAATCTAAAAGCCACCAAGTGTGCGCTGCCACCCCGAAGACGTTTGCTTCCCCATCAAAACGTCTAACGATTCGGCATTATACCCTAGTTTTCGCAAGTCTACAGCGAATTTATGTGCGGGACCGTGGTGTGTGTACACACGATCAGGATTACACTTTCTTACAAAATCAATAAGTGAAGGATAGTCTGAATGACTTGAAAACACAAATCCCTTATCAATGCCTTGCTTAAACCTTGAATTCTGTGCTATCCATCCTGTCAACAACACTCTTTTATAGCTCGGAGGCAAAAAAGCCGCATCATGCATTCCACTTATAAACACTGAAGACTTCGGTTCATAATACTTAAAATTTAAATCTAACTGCTTATTGAAATTAGCGATTCGGGAATGCATTGTGAAAGGAACTTTATGGCGCTCTAAAATATGACAGATTTCTTGGGGTTTCCCAAAAGAATCAAGCATCATTATTACACTTTCTTCATGCTTTTGGACATATTCAGCTATTTCAGCAGCAACTTCTTGTTTTTTTGGAAAAATATACTCCGGACTGCCATAAGTACATTCCATTATCAGAGTTTCACATTTTATGGGCTTTGCTACTCCGCAATACACCCCCTGTGTATTGAAATCTCCTGTATAAAGCAATTTTTTATTAATTAGAAACATACTGCTGCCCAATATATGCCCTGCCGGGAGTTGTCTTATTGCACTGCTTTTATAATCTATTATTTCAGATACTTTTCTCCTTAAAGCAATTACTTTCTTTGTAAGTTTTGAACAACAAAGAGCATTATTTTTAAAGCGTGTAGGCATATGATCAGTATGTGCATGGCTTACTAAAGTAACTTCTCTCCCTTCAGGCTTATCTAAGCCAAGCTCCGCAGCCTTTAACTTAAATAAATTGTCAAATGATATCATTTTAAATTATAAACTTCTTGATAAGAACATACCCATATTTATGTTTTTATTAACACTGTCACTTAATACCAGCAAAGCCACTTCTTATCATTATTAATTATGTCCTCATAGAGATACTTGCACTCACCATCTTTCGGTCTTTCGGAAGTCTGTGTTTGGCACACATGTCCAGTTTCTGCAAGCCATTTATCCCAGTTTTCCTTTGCAACCTGATAATTTCTATGGCTCGGCAAATAGGCATCCCCGCAATTCTTGGGCTTTTTTGCAGAAGCCGCAGAATTACTGCTAGCTTCGCATTCTGCAGTATGAACTTGCATTCCCTTAAATGCAGATTTTATGAAAATCTTTCCAAAGGAAAGCTTCAACTTATTTATCAAGCCATGAGCTTTTATTGTGGCTTTTCCGCTTAAGTAGTAAGAAGCAAAGGCGCCAACAGGATTCTCCTTTGAAAGAATACTGTCTAACTGACAACTTGATAAAGTAATCTTGTAACTATATGCTCCTCCTTCAACCTTTTCTACCCCGATAATCTTTCCGTCTTTGATAGTTACAGCAATATCGCTTGCATCAGTTATATCCAATAATAGAATACCGTTAGTCATGAGTTTCTTTAATTGTGGAGGCACTTCTGCAGAACATGCATTAAGAGCAGTATTTATAGAAGGTATCTCATCAAGCAGTGCAGAAGTTGTCTTTGCCTCAACACTGAAATTACATATAGATTCTGCACTCGCATATTCAATAAATAATACTGCTGCCAAGAAAGCCATAATAAAAATACTACATTTGACAATCATAATCCTCTTTTGCATATTATTCTTAAGAAAATAGCATATTTAAATCTAACTTCTGGAGGGGCTATAAGAAAGAAACAGGATGAAGATTTGAATATTGCAACGAGTAATCCAGAAGTATTTGAAGCCATGAACAAGAAAAGACTAGAGTGTTCATTAGCAATGCACAATAATAAATAAAACACTGTTTCAAAAACTGCTACTTTATGACAGTATTAGAAACGAGTTAGAAACATTAAGTATAGTCCTGATGAATTCACTAAGTTCAAACAGAAAATACAGCCCATTCTTATTGATATTTGCGAGTAGTTTTTGAAAAAATAGGATAGTGTAAGTAATCCATATTGGTAACTTTGACTTATTGAGGGAATTAGATAAAATGAGCAAAGAAAAATAAGAGATAGGATTAAAGTTCTAATGAATATTAAGAATAAAAGATATGTACATAAGTAAGCATCTTAGAACTTGAAGAAAGATATCACGTATAACAGCTTTAGCATAAAGATTAAAAGTTTGTACTAATAGATTGTAGGATGAAAAAAGCAGATATCGCTATCTTAATATTTCTTCCTTTGGTCATTTTTCTGGCTATTTTCCTTGTTGAGCTAAAGATAAATTATTTTGTATCTTTACTTCTCTTCTTTGGCATTCCAAGCTTATACCTTTCTCTTAAGAATGATGAGAAAATACAAAAAGTGGGGTTGTTTAGTATATTAGTAAGTATTCCTATTGCAATCATATTTGAATTGGTAGCATTTGGAGACAAAGGGTGGTTTGTTCCAGAGAGCATTGCACCCTATCGCATCTTTAGCTTAATTCCTTTAGAAGATTTTATCTGGATGTTTCTCGTTACTTATACAATCTTGATTTTCTATGAGTCTTTCTGCAATACAAAATTCCAGAAATCTATAGATAATAAGATAAAACTGATGATTTATACACTTTATCCCTTAACATTTTTACTTGTTGCTTTATTTTTTATCAGCCCTTCCTTGCTCAATATTCCTTACTTTTATCTTTGGGCAGGAATTATTCTTTTTCTTATACCAATCATCCTATTTTTGCTTAGATATCCTAGATTATTCAGACCTTTCTTAAAGACTTCCGTATTCTTCTTTTATATTCACCTGCTCTTTGAGATTGTAGGGCTAAAGCTTAATCATTGGACATTTACCGGAGATCATTTTATTGGATGGGTTCCTATATGGGTCTAAGATTTCCCTTAGAAGAAATTGTTTTCGTCATGATCTTAGGAGGTTTTGCCTGTTGTGCGTATTATGAGTTCTTTGCCAATAAAAAGCTATAAAAACCTAAAAAAGTGTAATTGAGTAAGCGACCATAGTTTATCGGTTAGAACGGTTCGTTGCCAACGAGCAAGGTCGGGTTCAATTCCCGATGGTCGCATTCTATATTACGAAGGTCACCGGGAAGCTTGCTGCGGCTGGGTTCTTCATTCACATATAATTTATTTGTTGTTTAATCCAATATTTTATAAATACACGGAAATTAAAATAAAAATGGGAAGAAAGAAGCAGTTCATAAAAATTCCTTCATTGGCTAACATAAAATGCCAGCACTGTGGCAAAAAGAGCAGAAGAAAAGTTCCTGAAGACTCAAGCCCGCCATATTTTGACTGTGACAAATGCGGAAAAAGAACTAGCACCCCAGTTACGTCTTGTTGTATAATATGTGCTTTCACAAATACAAAATGCGTGCCTTCATTGGTTATGGAAGCAAAAAGCAAGGGACTAACCTTCTTAAAAAGACAATAAGTCAAAGAATCTCCATATTATGGAATTTAGATAAAAACATATATTTGTCTTTAACATACAAATTTATTTATAGTTTTAATGCTTTAATTTAATATGGATAAAAAGAGGGCTTTTGTAAGTGGCATCGCTGCGCTTTGTTTTGCAAGCACTTCGTGCAGAAGTATTAAGGAATGCATGCAGACTTTTGAGCAGATGCCTTTGAGGGAACCATCTATTCTTCTTCAACAAGACGGATATTTATCTTATAACCAACATGAGGGAGATCCGACTCCCGGCTGGTATCAAAATAGGAATGGAAGCAATTTTGTCAGTAGAACAAGGGTTGCAGAAGCAGAGCTTCCAATCACTTTTTCAGTAGTTCTAGATAGAGAAAATGAAATGAGTATAACTAATCTTGGACTTTATTTCTTCATCCAGCCTTCTTATGATGCCAGAGCAGCAGCGAGAGTTTTTCATTCATATTTTTCGTTTAAAGACATGACAAAAAAGACAAATGATTACGGGCAGACAGTTTACAGTGTTGAATTTCCATATGCTCTTGAGTTAGGATTTTCGGGCAGCGGGTGGTTTCAATGGAGAAAAAAAGCGCCGAGATTATTTAATAATTCTTCACTTATAAAGGAAGGTCCAATTATTATTCCTCATTCAGAGCTTAAAAAGTACGGCGTAAAATAGTTTTCAAGCATAGATTTATAAATAAATAAATATTTAATGTGATATGCTCTGGTGGATTATAGGAATTATCGCTGTTTTTGCACTAATTATATTTATTTTATACTATAATAGATTTGTCATATTAGAGAATAGAATAGATAATTCACTTGCTCAAATTGATGTGCAGTTGAAAAAACGAGCAGATTTAGTCCCTAATCTTCTTGAGTCTGTAAAGGGATACATGAAACATGAGAGGGCAGTAATAAAAGAAGTTACTGATGCCAGAAAAGCATTAGTTGGGGCTAGGAATCTGCCTGCAAGAGCCAAAGCAGGAGCGGAATTGCAGCACGCTTTATCCGGCCTTTTTGCAATAGCCGAGAATTATCCGAATTTAAAAGCCAATGAAAATTTTCTACACTTACAGCAGGAATTGTCTGCCATTGAGGAGCGCATTGCATATTCAAGGCAGTATTATAATGATTCCATATTGAGCTACAATAATACGGTGGAGTCTTTCCCAGGAGTATTTTTTGCCAGACTTTATGGGAAGAGTGAGAAAAAAATGCTGGAGATTACTGCAGAAGAGAGGGCTCTTCCTAAAGTAAGATTTTAGTTTTATGAATGTTGATGGTGCTTATAAAATTCTCACAAAATATCAGCTATTAAATTTTAATGATGGTCTTGAACGGGTTTTTACTATACAAGAAAGATATGAGAAATTTAGACACAGTATATCAAAACCAAATGAAATAGGTTTAGCAAGAAGAGTTAGAGAAGTATTAGACGCATGTAAGACTATTGAAAATAGCATTCAGATTGAATCTGAAGAGTTATTAAAAGCTAGATTTAATTTAGGGAATGGAAAATATAGTCAAGAGTTTAAGAGAATACTGGATGAAGAAGACAAGAGAATTATTGCTCAAGTAAGCAAACCCTTGCCTCCAGCACCTCACATAGACAATAATTCACTCTTGTCAACTATTTATGAAAGATATAAAGCTAGGACAATTACTCAAAAAAGCAATGCAATAGAAAAAGCCAGTGGTTATAAGCCGGGGGAGATTCATATTTATGCCAGAGGCAATTGGAGAGAGCCTAAATGGAAGCTAAAACAATTCAAACTAAGAGCTTTAGCTTATATTTATTTAGCAAGAAGAGGTTTAATTGATTAAAATATAGCAGAGAACATAAATATTTCCGCTCTTTGTCGTCTGCTAGATAAGGAAAGACTTAAATTTATATATGTAACGATATAATACTAGATATGACGGATAGAATATCATTTCAAGATCAGATAAACTCAAACAAGGCAAAATCTGTTTTTTTGATGTTTGCTATAATTGTTGCTTTTATAATATTAGGGTTTGTGATATCTAAATTCTTGGATCCTTCCTATTTTTTTATAATCATGATAATTTCTATAATCTTCTCACTTTTGTATACGGTGATAAGTTATTATAATGCAGATAAGATTGCTTTGGCTTCTGTCAGGGCAAAGCCAGCTTCACGAGAAGAGCATAAAATGCTTTTTAATTCTGTTGAAAACATGGCTTTGGCTTCTGGACTTCCTGCTCCTAGAATATATGTTATGGATTCAAGCGAGATTAACGCCTTCGCATCTGGAAGAGACCCAAAGCACGCAGTTATATGCGTCACAACTGGGGCGCTTGAAAAACTGAACAAGCAGGAACTTGAAGGAATTATCGCTCATGAGATGGCACATGTTGCCAATTATGATATTAGATTCATGACTCTTACAGCAGTACTTGTAGGAATGGTATCCATTGCAGCAGAAATATTCCTTAGAAGCTTATGGTTTTCAAATAATGATAGAAACAGCAGAGGCAATGCAATTCTTATGATTATAGGGATTTTATTTGCGATTATTGCGCCTATCGCAGCACAATTAGTTTCTCTTGCAATATCAAGAAGGAGAGAATATACTGCTGATGCCACAGGAGTCAAGTTTACTAGATATCCTCCCGGACTTGCAAATGCGTTGAAAAAGATAAAACATGAACATGTTCCGGCGGGAGAGAGCAGAAAATATCCTAAAGCTGTTGCACCGCTTTTTATTTCAGACCCATTCAAAAAGAAATTAACTAATCTATTTTCTACCCACCCTCCTGTAGATGAGAGAATAAGAAGACTTGAACAGATGTAATGTGTTGTCTTTCACAATCTTGTTTATAAACTGAAAAGATAATTTTTATTTATGGTTGATTATGCAATAATAGGCGGAGGTATAATAGGCAATGCTATTGCGCGGGAGCTTTCTTTAAGAGGTGCGGGGGAGATAAATGTTTTAGAGAAAGAGAATTCACTTGCATTGCATTCAAGCGGAAGAAACAGCGGAGTCATACATTCAGGAATAAATCAAAAACCTGGAAGCTTAAAGGCAAAACTTTGCTTATCCGGAAGTTCTATGTTGCGAAATTATTGCGCTGAAAACAAAGTTCCTTATGAAGAATGTGGGACAATTGTGATAGCACGCAATACAGAAGAGAAAGAAAGACTTCATAGACTTCATAAAATGGGAGAAGAGGCAGGAGTTTCAGGATTAAGAATTTTAAGTTCTAAGGAATTAGTCAAGAGAGAGCCATATATAATAGAATCCACTGCTCTTCTTTCTCCTACAGGAGCTATTGTTGACAGCAAATATCTTGTTAGAACAATAGCTAAAGAAGCAGAGAGCAGAGGAGTGAAATATATTTTTAACTGCCAGGTCAGAGACATAAACGATTCTTCAATTATTACTTCATTGGGAAGTGTAAAGAGACCTAAGCATATAATAAATTGCGCTGGGCTGTATGCGGATAATGTTGCCCAGATGATGAGCGAGGCGGATGATTATATGATAGTTCCTTTTAGAGGAGAATATCTGGAAGTTAATGTCCCTATAAACAGCATGGTTTATCAAGTGCCGGATTTTATTCATCCTTTTTTAGGAGTTCATCTTACTAAGACTTTGGAAGGGAAAGTTTTAGCCGGACCAAACGCAATGCTCTCTTTTGGTAGGGAGAGTTATGCAAAAGAATTCAATTTTAATGAGAGCATAGATATGATTACTAAGCCCCATTTCTGGAAGATGATATCAAAAAAGAGTTTCATTAAAACCGCATATCTTAATTCTAAAACTTCATTTTCTTTAGGAAAGTTTCGTGAAGAAGTGGAATCTATAACAAATATATCTATTACTAGAATACAACCTGGAAGAGCAGGAATAAGGGCGCAACTGGTTAATAAAGATGGTGAGATGGTTGATGATTTTAAGATTATATACCGAAATGATGCAACACATATACTAAACGCTGTTTCTCCCGGTTTGACATGCAGTTTAGCTTTTGCTTCATATGTGGCAGGTAAAATACTTAATGAGTAAGATATTGTCTTTATTATGAAAAAAAAGAATTTTGATGAACGATGCTATGCTGTTTTAAGAAAAGTCCCAAAGGGTAAGGTAATAACTTACAAAACAATTGCCAAAGCTATAGGCAGCAATGCATATCGGGCTGTTGGTAACGCTATGAATAGAAACCCATATACTCCGCAAATTCCCTGCCATAGAGCAGTCTGTTCAGATGGACGGGTTGGAGGATTTGCACATGGCACCAAAAAGAAAATTGAAATGTTGGAGAAAGAGGGCATCATAATAAATAATGATAAAATAGACCTAGATGTATATGGTTATAAATCGTTATAATTTTCTTCTATTTGTCAAGAACCCTACACTAAAGTGTAGACGTGCTTGGGTTCTTGAGTACTATCGAGAATCAAATATATCTCTCTGCCAAAGCTGGGAGGTTTTATGAGTATCGGGATTCTCGAAATCTAAAAGAGAGCCTTAATTATTAAGTAATCACAATAACTAAATATTTATATACTTTAATCTTCAGTTAGAAATTATGAAAAATAAGCAAGGAATAAAATTAGAAAGTAAAATTGCTGCAACATCTGGAATTTTAGTAGGCTCGGGATTAGCAGCATTAAGTTGTTATAATCCTGAATTCATTCCAAGTATTTCTTATGGTGCTGCTTCAGGCGCTATTTTTGGCGGTATTATGGGTGGTTTAGGTGGCGGTATTGGTGTTCTTTTCGGTGACGATGGCGATATTGTTGGCGGTGTTGCTGGCGGTGTTGCTGGCGGTATGTTTGGTAGTATTACGGGGTTTATTGGTGGTTCTTTTGGTAGTGCTGATGAAAATGGTTATAATAGTACTCTTGCTGGTGGTATGGTTGGTGCTGCTGTTGGTTGTATTGCAGGTATTGGCTTTGGTAGTATCGTTGGCTGTTTTAGTGGTATTCATGGTGGTGGTTCTGTTGGAATTAGTGGTAAATTAATTAAAAATGTGAGCAAGTTTACTGCACTAACATTAAGTTATGGAATATTATCCTCCGCTTTAGTTTTAGGCGGAGATTACTTAAGAAGAGATACTAATGAAGTTAGAAGTGTTATAATGCCTTCTACTGGAATAAATAATGTTGAAAGCCCTATCTTGCAATCAAAATATGGCGAGAGACGACTATAGGGTTTTTATTTTAGTTCTTTAACAGAAAATTTATAACCTTATTTTTCCTGATTAAAATATGGCAGATTACAAGCATCAATATTATGGGGTTTTTGATGGCTCAAGAGGTAAAAATTACAAAATCAAAAAATGATTATATCACATAAATTCTATCTTCAGCCAACTATTGAAGTTGCAAAGCAGCTTCTCGGTTGCATTCTAGTACATGAAACTGAAGAAGGTTTAATGGCGGGAAAGATTGTTGAAACAGAGGCTTATTTGCAGGATGATCCTGCCTGCCATGCATATCGTGGGCAGACTAAACGCAATGAAACAATGTTTGGGCTTCCTGGGCGAGCATACATATATTTTACTTATGGAATGTATCATTGTTTTAATGTAGTTACTCAACCTAAGGGTGTGGGGGAGGCAGTTCTTATACGCGCATTGGAGCCTTTAAGAGGGATAGACATAATGAAAATAAACAGGAAAATTGAAGACATAAAAAATCTTTGCAGTGGACCGGCAAAACTGGTAATTGCAATGGGGATAGATAAGAACTATAATGGCATTTCTCTTGCTTCTGGAAATCTTACAATACATAAGAGAGAGATTAAGCTGTCTGAAGATAAAATATTTGCCACAACTAGAATTGGAATCTCACGCGGACAGGAGATGCCGTTAAGATTTTATATAAAAAACAATGAATTTATTTCTTCAAAGTAAGCTTTATATAGGTGGATTGCTTTAGAGTAACATCCTTTTCAAAAGATGAAAGGAGGTCTTATGGCAAATACACAAAAAGTATTCGCATTGGTGCTAGGTATTGTTTTAGCTCTTTTAGGCATTCTTGGTTTCATTAGTAACGGTCTTATTGGAGACACGGGTTACTTTGGCACAAACTGGGCTCAAGATATTCTACACCTTATTGCAGGCGCATTTGGTATTTATGCAGGAACCAGCGGCAAGGGATACGGATATAATGCTACAATAGGATGGATAGGAATTATCTTAGGCATTCTCGGGTTTATCCCGTCAATCAACGACCTTCTGTTGCAGTTCTTGAACATTAACACAGAAATAACTGTGTTGCACCTTGCAGTTGGTATAATAGCACTGATAGTTTACTACAGCGCTTCTAAATAAGAGCTAATGAATTTTTCTTTTATTCTTTTTTTTGGTATTATTATTCTTGGAGTTGGCTTGATATGGCTGCTTATACCTCATGCTTTTCATGAACGTGTTGCAGATTCAAGCACTCACTTTTCGCACACCGTTGCAGGATTCGTCATCAGCTTATTTGGAGTTTTAATTCTTCTCTGGGATGAAAGGAAAATTTCTTTGAAAAGATAAGACTTGCAAACAAATATATTTATCAACTCTGTCTTTTTAGTATTAAGATGCAATACAAAGTAAAGATTCTGATGATGGAGCAAGAGACTCATGATGTAAAAAGATTTATTCTTGAAAAATCGGAAGTTTTCTCTTTTGTGCCCGGGCATGCGATGATGCTTGCTATTAATAAGCCGGGAATGGAAAAGCAAAGCCAGCCCTTTACAATGACTTCCTTAAACGATGCCCGCGTTCTTGAATTTACTATCAAAAGATATCCTGAACATAAAGGAGTTACAGATAAATTGCATCAGCTAAATCCTGGCGATGAGCTTATTTTATCAGATATGTTTGGGACCATAAGGTACAGGCGTCCAGGAATTTTTATTGCTGCAGGAGCGGGGGTAACTCCTTTCATTGCAATATTGCGACAGCTTGCAAAAGATAATAAATTGGAAGGCAACACTCTTCTCTTTTCCAACAAGGAACATAAAGATATTATTCTTGAGAGAGAGTTCAAGAATATGCTAAAAGAGAGGTGCATACTTACATTGACGCGGGAAGAAAGAGAAGGATATGAATATGGGCGCATAGACGAGAATTTTATCAAAAAACACGTCATGGACTTTAATCAGGAATTTTATATTTGCGGGCCAGATTCATTTGTTGCAAGCATGAGAGAAATTCTGCAAAAGCTAAAGGCTCCAAGCAGTGAAATTATCTTTGAGAAATAGTTTTTTAAAGAAAGAAATAAGAAGATGTATACGATGCTATTTTTTCTGTCGCGCAGTCTGAATTAAAAGCAAAAAGGAGGAGCTTAGAGAAAAGTGATTTATTCAGTCTATAATCATGTCAGGAACAGAAGAAAAAAGTACCTTAAAGGGCGCGGTAAACACAAGGACTTTTTTATTGCTCAAACTAGGTGTAATATCCCATAGCTCGCTAAGATAGTTTACAGTTTGAGGCTGAGAAGATTGTTCAAACAATCTTCAAGGTGCTCAAGGATTTTTGTTGAACCCTTGACACTTAAAAATACCCCACAGCTTGCTGTGATGGGTTTTTATTTTCCAGATTCAAGCGACACGTGTAGAAGCAACTGACATATGTCAGTAGCTAACCGAAAAATAGTTTGCTGATGATTTCCTGCAAACTATATGAAAAAAGAGGATATCAGAAAAGAATTTTTCAAGCTAAGGGTAAAACATCACTCC